>VOFJ01002173.1_pt1 | contig 13850 bp, 31 predicted proteins | sample 5384081 | NCBI WGS metagenome assembly VOFJ01 (sample SAMN12384729, study PRJNA508395) | human gut metagenome | isolation source: healthy gut I | host: Homo sapiens
GGGTGGGGCAGAGATCTGCTGCGCAGGGCAAAGCCCAGCTTGGCCAGCTCCCCCGGCCAGGTGGGCGTGGGCCGCGCAGGTGGAGAGTGGCCCACCTGCTTGGATTTCGGGGGCCCATGGCGGCCAGGTAAAATGGAGGCGGGGTCATGGCGCACAGCGCCTCGTTAGAGCACACGTTGGACGAGGCCTTCTCCCGGCGGATGTGCTGCTCCCGGGCTTGGAGGGTGAGGACGAAGCACCGGCGGCCTTCCCGTCGGTGGTCTGGCTTCCCAATCCGGCCGGGCAGCCTTGCGCATCATGGCCTTCTTACAGGTCATAAAGCCGAGGTAGGGGCCGCCGAAGGACAGGGGCATGCCCAGGGGCTGGCCCTCTCCACGGCGATGTCCACCCCGTACTCCCCGGGGGTTTTCAGCAGGCCCAGGGAGATGGGGTTGACCCCCCATGATCACCTTGGCCCTGCCCGTGGGCAATGGCGTCCATATCCTCCAGCACCCCCAAAGTAGTTGGGGCTCTGGACATAGACGGCCGTGTCCCCCCAAAAAGCACCGCCTGGAGGGCGGCGGGGGTGGCCGTCCACCGGCAGCAGCGGTGACGGGGGACGTTCCGGCTCGCAATAGGTCTGGATCACCGCCAGGGTCTGGGGGGTCGGCGGCGCCGGAGACGATGACCCCGGTGCGCTCTCCTGGCACATGAACACCGCTTCGGCGGCGCCCACCGCCCGTCATAGACCGAGGCGTTGGAGGCGTCCATGCCGGTAAGCGCGCGGATCATGGTCTGGAACTCAAAGATGGACTGAGCACCCCCTGGCTGATCTCGGCCTGATAGGGGGTGTAGGCGGTGACGAACTCCTCCTTGGAGGTCACGGTTTTCACAATGGCGGGGATATAGTGGCGGTAAGCCCCAGCCCCCGGAAGACCGACCGGAACACCCGGTTCTTCCCGGCCAGGGCGGGCCATCTTCTCGCTGACTTCCCACTCGCTCAGGCCCTCAGGCAGGTCCAGGTTCTTCACCCGGACGGCCTCGGGCACCACGTCAAAGAGCTGGTCGGTGGAGGTCAGGCCGATGGCCTGGAGCATGGCTTGCCGCTCTTCCCCGGTGGAGGGAATGTAGCTGCCCATCTTAGCCCTCCTCTGCGGCCACCACAGCCGCGTAGCCATCGGCGTCCAGGAGCTCCTCGGTGTCGCTGACTTCGGAGACCTTGATGAGCCAGGCCTCATAGGGGGCCTCGTTCACCTGGGCGGGGTCGTCCAGCAGGGCCTCGTCCACCGCGGTGACGGTGCCGGTCACCGGGGAGAACACGTCAGAAACGGCCTTCACGGACTCCACGTCGGAGAAGGCCTCCCCCGGTGACGCTGTCCCCCTCCTCGGGGAGGTTGATGAACACGATGTCCCCCAGAGCGTCCTGGGCATAGTCGGTCAGGCCGATGGTGAAGACGCCGTCTTCCTCCAGGACCCACCTCGTGGGCCTTGCTGTACTTCAGGTTGGCGGGAATGTTAGACATGGTTTTCTCCTCCATACATTAAAATATTATTTGGATGACATGGGAATCCCTTTGGATCACAAAGGGGATCAAACAGGGCCGGCGCGCTCAGCCCCGCTTGTAGAAGGGCAGGGGGACGATCTCCACCGCCACCCGGCGGCCCCCGGACGTCGGCCTCCAGGGCGGTGCCCACGGCGGCGTGCTTGGCGTCGATGAGCGCCATGGCCACGGCCTTGCCCAGATAGGGGCAGTGCGTGCCGGAGGTGGTCTGGCCGATCTTCTCCCCGTTCAGGGAAGAGGTCCTGGTGCTCCCGGACGATGCCCCGGCCGGTGACGGCCAGGCCCACCCGCACCCGCTGGGGGTGCCGGCGGCCACCAGAGCATCCTTCCCGATGAACTCGGGTTTATTCAGCTTCACCGCAAAGTCCAGGCCGGCCTCCAGGGGGGTGACGGTATCGTCCATCTCGTGGCCGTAGAGGGGCATGGCGGCCTCCAGCCGCAGCGTGTCCCGGGCGCCCAGGCCGCAGGGGAGGAGGCCGAACTCCTCCCCGGCTTCCCGGAGGACCTTCCACAGCTTGGGGGCATTCTCGTTGGCGGTGTAGATCTCATAGCCCAGCTCCCCGGTGTGCCGGTGCGGGGAGATCATGCACTCCATCCCCGCCAGGTTGACCTTGGGCAGGGCGGTGTAGTAGCCCTTGGGGATCTGATCCTCCGGCAGCAGCGACTTCTTCAGGATGGCCGGGGCCTTGGGCCCCTGGAGGGGGCCAGCTGGGCCACGGTGTCAGAGATGTCCTGGCACTGGGTGCCGGGGAGGACGTTGGCCGCCATGTGGGCATAGTCCTTCTCCCGGTTGGCGGCGTTGACCACCGCCAGGTAACGCTCCTCCCCGAACTTGTAGACCACCAGGTCGTCGATGGTACCGCCGTCGGCGTTACACATGGCGCCGTAGCGGACCTTGTTCACCGCCATGCCGTTGTAGTCGTTGGTGAGCAGGTGGTTGATGGTATCCAGGGCCGTGGGGCCGGTGAAGAGGATCTCTCCCATGTGTGGGAGACATCAAAGAGGCCCGCCTGCTGGCGCACCGCCATGTGCTCCTGAATGACGCCGGTGCCGTACTGCACCGGCGGCAGGTAGCCTGCGAAGGGGACAATCTTGCCGCCCTCTTCCACATGGACGTCGTAAAGTGGGGTTTTCCGTTCCATTGTGCATACTCCTTTCCGTTTCTCGTCTCGTTTTCAGGGTATAAAAAGCAGACCCGCCGCATTTGGCCCATGCCAAATACAGCGCCTCCGTAATCCGACCTGAAAGATTCTCCGCCGGGGCGGATTGCCTCTTCGGTGCGTCTCCCGCTCTCCGGAGTCTCGTCCGAAACCGGTCCTTTTTTGCCTGAGAGTTTTCGCAGCCCCTTCGGCTCCGCTGGCGCGGCATCTCCCGGTTTCCTCATCCGAACCATATCCCATTGGGTGCTGGGTGCGGTTTTTTGTTTGGCTCCACGAACCGTGGAGCACCGCAATTTCTGTGTTCTATTATACTGACCTCTCCCCCTCCCTGTCAACGAATTTTTCGGGGAAAAGGCCCGTCCAATTGGGTAAAACTGCCTACCCAACCTAAAAACAGCCCGCTGGAACCTCTTCCAGCGGGCTGTTTTTCTTGGAACGGGCCGCCACAGGCCCTGTGGGGGAGGGCGCTCCTCCCCCTGGGTTATGCCAGCTCCAACGCCTGCTGGATGCAGTCGTGGACCATTTGAGGGCCTCCTCCCCGTAGGTCAACTCTCCGTTTTTCAAACTGGATGGCCGCCCCCAGGATCAGGGCGCGGACCACGTAGACCTTCCGCCGGCGCACCTCCGGCGGGATCTGCCGCCCCGGCAGTAGTGGACGATGAGCTGGGTGGGGCTGCTGAGCTCCCCGGAGTTTGTGGTAGACGTTGTCAAACTCCTCGTCCTTCAAGGTCAGGATGGCCCGCAGGTGGGGGTGCTCCACCAAGAACTTGACGTATCCCGTGCTCACCTCTACCAGTCTGCTTCTGGAGATCGCCTCGTAGGCCGTCAGGATTTTGGTCTGCTCGGCCCGCCACTGGTCGTTGACGTATTCAATGACCGCAAAGAATGAACTCCCGCCGGTCCCCGAAGTGTTTATAGGGGGCCCCGCAGGACACCCTCGCAGATTTGGGCGATCCGCCGCACGGAAAACTCTGTCACCCCGTGGCGGTTGATCTCCTCCACCCCTGCTTGGATCAGGGCTTGCCGCGTTTCTCGGCCTCTGGGCCGTTTGGTCTGTGTTGCCATGGTTCCGCCTCCTGCCTCATGGTTGGCAGCGGGAGGGTATATGGGGCCTTGCCAGGGGGCGCTGCTTCCCGCTGTGGTTTGGGGCCTTTGGGCGGCCCCATCGCCGTAATATTGGATATCACCTATAATATATCACAAAACCAGCCAAAGCGCCAGTCCCCTTTGCCCTGCCGGGGGCAGATTCCGGCCCAATCCGTCACCGGGCGGTGTGGTGGATGTGGTCGGGCTGGGGCGGGGGCGGAGGGGTTCCCCAGGGCCCGGAACCGGGCGTAGCGCCGCTCCAGCAAATCCTCCTGGTGCATCAGCACCTGCAGTTCCTTCTCGATCCGGTCGGCCAGGCGGGTGTAGAAGCCGCTCTGCCCCAGCTCCTTTCCGAGATCACCCGCTCGATGATCCCCAGGTCCAGGGCATCCCAGGCGGTGAGCTTCAGCCGCTGGGCCGCCTCGTCGGCCTTGCCTGCGTCCTTCCACAAAATGCTGGCGCAGCCCTCGGGGGAAATCACGGAGTACACCGCGTTCTCCAGCATCCACACCCGGTCGGCCACCGACAGGGCCAGGGCCCCGCCGCCCCCTCCCCAATGAGGGTGGTGATGATGGGGGTGTTCAGGGCCATCATGCCCATGAGGTTGGCCGCAATGGCCTCGCCCTGGCCGCGCTCCTCCGCGCCGACGCCGCAGTAGGCCCCGGAGGTGTCCACGAAGCAGAGCACCGGGCGGTGGAACTTCTCCGCCTGGCGCATGAGGCGCAGGGCCTTCCGATACCCCTCCGGGTGGGGGGCGCCGAAGGACCGGGCCGTCCGCTCCTTGGCGCTGTGGCCCTTCTCGATGGCGATCATGGTCACAGGAATGCCCCGGAAATGGCCGATGCCCCCGACGATGGCGCCGTCGTCGGCGTAGCACCGGTCCCCGTGGAGCTCAAAGAAGTCCCCACAGAGGTTGTGGATGTAGTCCAGGCCCGTGGGGCGCTTGTTGGCCCGGGCCAGTTTGACGGTGTCATAGGCTTTGGTACTCATCGACTGCCTCCTCTCCCATGGAGCTGCAGCAGAGCGGCAATCACCTGCTGCTGGTCCCGCCGGGGGACAATGGCGTCCACGAACCCGTGCTTCAGCAGGAACTCCGCCGTCTGGAACCCCTTGGGCAGGGCCTTGCGGGTGGTCTGCTCCACCACCCGGCCCCCGGCAAAGCCCACGGTGGCCCCGGGCTCGGCCAGGATGATGTCCCCTTCCATGGCGAAGCTGGCGGTGACGCCGCCGGTGGTGGGGTCGGTGAGGACGGTGCAGTAGAACAGCCCCCTGCCTGGCTGTGGCGGAGCACCGCGCCGCTGGTTTTGGCCATCTGCATCAGGGACAGCAGCCCTCCTGCATCCGCCCCGCCCGAGGCGGTGAAGCCCACCACGGACATCCCATGTTCCGTGGCGTACTCAAACAGGCGGGTGATCTTCTCCCCCACCACGGTGCCCATGTCGCCCATCATGAAGCGGGGCTCCATGATGAACAGGCAAAAGCAGGGCTGCCCGCCGATGCGGGCAGGGTGCCGCAGAGGACGGCCTCCCCTGCTCGCTGCTGACCTTGCGCACGGTCTCCAGCTTTTCCTGGTAGCCGGGGAAGTCCAAGGGGTCCTTCCCTCCACCTGGGCAAAGAGTTCCTGGAAGGAGTCCTTGTCCGTCAAAAACTGCAGGGGCCGCGCCGGCCCCCCCCATGCGGAAGTGGTACCCGCACTGGCAGGTGTTCCAGTTGGACCACAGCCGGCTGACGGGAATGGACTTATGGCAGTTGGGGCAGGTCTTTTCCGGCTCGCTGGCGTCCTCTGACCAGGCCGCGGCGGCGGCCCCTGCTCCAGCTCGTTTTTGGGTTTATAGAGAAAGTTCAGAAAGGGCAATGGTGTCACCTGCCTTCCATAAAGGTCAAATCATAGCCCCCGGACATGAACCGGGGATCGCTTACCAGTTCCAGGCGCTCGGCGATGTTGGTCTCCCCCCTTCGATGACCAGCTCGCACAGGGCGGCTTTCATCTTGCGCACCGCTTCCTCCCGGGTGCCCGCGCGGACGATGAGCTTTGCCCAGCAGGGAGTCGTAGTAGGGGAGACGGTGAGGCCCCGCCACCAGGTAGGTGTCAAACCGGACAAAGGGCCGCGGGCACGTGGAGCACCGTGACGGTGCCCGGCCGGGTGGCGTTGATCCGGCACTCCAGGCAGGCCCCGTCCAGCACCACGCGTTCTGCTGGCGGAAGTTCAGGGACACCCCCTGCCGCCGTGCGGATCTGCCACTTCACCAAATCCACGTTGGTGAGCATCTCGGTGACCCCGTGCTCCACCTGAAGGCGGAGGTTCATCTCCATGAACCAGAACCGGCCGTCCTGGTCCAGGAGGAACCCAGGTCCCCACCCCACATAGCCAATGGCCTTCACCGCCTTGGCGGTGAGGGCCATGAGCTTTTTCCGCTGGGCCCGGCTCACCGCCGGGGAGGGGGATTCCTCAATGAGTTTCTGGTGGTGGCGCTGGACGGAGCAGTCCCGCTCCCCCCAGGCAGACCACATTGCCGGCCTCGTCGGCCAGCACCTGACCTCAATGTGCCGGGCGGGGTGGACGTACTTTTCCATGTACACCGACCCGTCCCGAAGGAGGCCTCCCCCTCCGCCACGGCCAGGCGTAGTAGCCTGGGGCCATTTGGGGGCGGTGACCAGGCGGATGCCCCGGCCGCCCCCGCCGGCGCTGGCCTTGAGCATCACGGGGTAGCCGATCTTGGCCCCCGGCCGCCAGGGCCTCCTGGGCGCTGGCCAGGACTTGGGTGCCGATCACCGCCAGGCCGTTCTCCCCCATGACCTCTTTGAGTTTGGCCTTGTCGCTGAGCTGCCCATGCTCTCCGGGGGGGGCCGATGAACACCAGGCCGTTTTTCCGGCACAGGGCGGCAAAGTGGGCGTTCTCCGACAGAAACCCATACCCCGGGTGGATGGCCTGGGCCCCGGAGACCAGGGCGGCGGAAATCACCCGCTCCTCGTTGAGGTAGCTGTCGGCAGGGCTGGCGCCCCCCACGCAGTAGCTCTCGTCGGCCAGGGCCACGTGGAGGGCATCCTGGTCTGCCTGGGAATAGATGGCCACGGTGGCAATGCCCATCTCCTTACAAGCCCGGATCACCCGGACGGCAATCTCCCCGGTTGGCAATTAGGATCTTTGAAAACATACCGCTCGCTCCGTAATGCCGAAGGAGAACTCCGCCTTCACGCACAGGGTGTCCCCCCCGTATCCCTCTCCCTCGGCGAAATAGAAGGGGTGCTTGGCCCGGGTGATGCGGCACTTGTCTCAAACCGGTCCCCGGCAGCACCGGGGCCCGGAACCGCACATTCTTCATGCTGGTGTACATGGGGATGGTGTCCTCGGTGAGGGGCCTCCTGCATCAAGATCCCCGCCGACTGGGCCAGGATCTCGCAGAGCATCACGCCCGGGACGACCGGTGCCGGGGAAATGCCCCTGCAGGAACCACTCGTCTCCCCGCACCTGGTACTGCCCGTGGGCCACATCCCCCCTCTTTGTCCAGCTGGTCCAGCAGGAGCATGCCGTCCCGGTGGGGGGGCAGGATGGTTTGGATTTCATCGCGATTCATGGGCGCACCTCTCTTACCGTTCCCGAATGCGGAAGAGGGGGCTGCCGTAGTCCACCACCTGGCCGTTGGCCACGCAGATCTCCACGATCTCCCCCATCCACTTCCGCCATGATCTCGTTCATCAGCTTCATGGCCTCCACGATGCACAGGGTCTGGCCCCGCTTCACCTTGTCGCCCACCTTGACGAAGGGCTCGGCGTCCTCGGCGGGGGCGGCGTAGAACACCCCACCATGGGGAGGCCACCTCCACCGTGTCCGCCGGCGCGCCCCCTGGGGGGTGGCCGCCGCCGGGGCGGCGGGGGGGACAGCCACAGTCTCCCGGGCCGCCGCCGGGGCGGGAGACCGTTCCAGGCGGATGACCTGGTCCTTCTCCGTCACCTCCAGGCCGGTGAGGCCCAGTTCCGCCATGAGGCCGGCGTATCTTCTGATTTCCGCGTCGTTCATCATTTCACCTTCCGGAAGGCAATGCAGGCATCGTGCCCGCCAAAGCCCAGGGAGTTGGACAGCACCAGGTCTGCCTGCACCGCCAGGGCCTGGTTGGGCACATAGTTCAGGTCACAGGCGGGGTCGGGCTCCTCCAGGTGGATGGTGGGGGGCAGGATGCCCTCCTCCAGGGCCTCAGGCAGGCCACCGCCTCAATGGCGCCGGCGGCTCCCAGGCAGTGGCCGGTCATGGACTTGGTGGAGCTGATGTAGGCACGGCGGGCGGCCTCCTCCCCCAGGGCCAGTTTGACCACCTGGGTCTCCAGGCGTCGTTCAGGGGGGTGGAGGTGCCGTGGGCGTTGATGTACACGGTCTCCTCCGGCTGCCAGCCGGCCTCTTCCAGGGCCAGCTGGATGGCTCTGGCGCCGCCGGTGCCGTCGGGCCGGGGAGCGGTCATGTGATAGGCGTCGCAGGTGGAGCCGTAGCCCACCAGCTCGGCGTAGATTTTGGCCCCGCGGGCCTTGGCGTGCTCGTACTCCTCCAGAACCAGGCCCGCGCCGCCCTCGCCCATGACGAAGCCGCTGCGGCGCTTGTCAAAGGGCAGGCAGGCGGCCTCCGGGTCCCTCGGAGGTGGACAGGGCCTGCATGTTCACAAAGCCCGCCACGCCGCACTCGGAGATGGCGGCCTCGGAACCGCCGGTGATCACCGCGTCGGCATAGCCGTGGCGGATGGCCCGGAGCGCCTCGCCGATGGCGTTTGTGCCGGAGGCGCAGGCTGTGACCATCGGCAGGGCCCCCCGGCAGTTGAAGCGGATGGCGATCATGCCGGCGGCCATGTTGCCGATGAGCATGGGGATGAAGTAGGGGAGATCCGCTTTGGGTCCCCGGGCCAGGAGCTTGTTGTGCTCCTCGTGGAAGGTGCGGATGCCGCCGATTCCGGAGCCAGTACACGGCCACCGCTCCGGGGGGAAGCGTGCCTATAACGCTGCTGTCCTCTACCGCCTGGCAGGCGGCGGCAACGCCGAACTGGGCATAGGCGTCGCCGCGGGAAGACGTCGGTCTTGTCCATATAGGCACGGGGGGTCGAAGTTCTTCACCTCTGCGCCGATCTTGGTCTTGTAATCTGTGGTATCAAAAAGAGGGTGATGGGGGCGATGCCGTGGACGCCGGCCTTGAGGTTGGCCCACATCTCTCTCCACGGTGTTGCCCACGGGGGTGATGGCCCCCAGGCCCGTCACCACCACTCTGCGCAATGTCTGTTCCATGGGTGTTCTCCTTTTTTCACATGGCCATGCCGCCGTCCACGGCCAGCACCTGGCCGGTGATGTAGGGGCGGTGGCCAGGAAAGCCACAGCCTGGGCCACCTCTTGGGGCTGGCCCATCCGTCCCAGGGGAATGGCGGCCAGCAGGGCATTGTCCTGCCCGGCCAGGTCCCGGGTCATGTCGGTGGCCACAAAGCCGGGCGCCACGGCGTTGCAGGTGATCCCCCCCCTGGGGGGCCAGCTCTTGGCCGTGGCCTTGGTCAGGCCGATGATGCCCGCCTTGGAGGCGGCGTAGTTGGCCTGGCCGGGGTTGCCGATCATGCCGGACACGGACGTGATGTTTACAATGGCCCCGCCCTTCTGCCGGAGGAAGAGGGGGTGCAGTGGCGGATGAAGTTGAAGGCCCCCTTCAGGTCCACGTCCAGGACCCGGTCGAAGCTCTCCTCCTTCAGCATGGCCAGCAGGCCGTCTCGGGTGATGCCGGCGTTGTTGACCAGGATGTCCACGGTGCCGAAGTCCTTCTTCACCTGGGCCACCACGGCCTTGGCGGCGGCAAAGTCCGCCACGTCGCACTGGTAGGCCTGGGCCTGACCCCGTGGTCCTGGGCGCACTGGGCGCAGAGGGCCTCCGCCTTCTCCTGGCTGCCCGGCGTAGAGAACGGCCACATTGGCTCCTGGGCGGCCAGGGGCTCCACGATGGCGGCCCCGATGCCCACGGCCCCCGCCGGTGATGAGGGCGGTCTTTCCCGTCAGCATCCCGCCACCTCCTCCCGGATCGCGCCAGGTCCTCCGGCGTGGAGGGGGTAGGTTTTCACCGAGGGGTCGGTCTTCTGGATGAGGCCGCAGAGGGTCTTGCCGGGGCCCAGTTCGATGAACGTATCGCCCCGGCGGCGATCATGTTGCGCACGATGGTCTCCCCACCGCACGGGGAGACGATCTGCTGGGCCAGCAGCTCCTTGGGGTCGCCGTCATAGACCGCCCCGGTCTTGTTGGAGTACAGGGGAAGCTTCGGCTGGCCCACCTGGCAGTCCGCCAGCACCTGGCAAAGCCCTGGGCCGCAGAGGCCATGAAGGGGGAGTGGAAGCCCCCTGCCACCTTCAGGGGCAGGGGCCCGGCCGCCGGCGGCCTTCACCGCGGCGGAGAAGGGGGCCAGCCTCCTTGGCGCAGGCCACGGAGACCTGGCCGGGGCAGTTGTAGTTGACGGGGTAGGTCTCCGGGAACTGGGCGCAGAGGGCCTCCACCGCGGCGTTCTCCAGCTTCAGCACCGCGGCCATGGCGGTGGGCTGGCCTCGGCGGCCTGCCGCATCAGCTCTCCCCGGCGGCAGACCAGGTGAAAGCCTGTCTCCAGGTCCACCGCGCCGGTGTAGGTCAAAGCGCCGATCTCCCCAGGGAGAAGCCGGCGGCCAGGTCGGCCCGCAGGCCCTTTCCTCCAGGCGGCGGCGGCGGCCAGCTCCACGGCGAACATGCAGGGGCTGGGGTGTTGCGGGTCTCCTTCAGCTCGGCCTCGGTGCCGGAAAAGCACTGCTGGGAGGTGCCGGGGGCGCAGGGCGTCCAGCTGCTGGAACACCTGGGCCGCTGCCGGGGAGCACTGGGCCAGCCTCCTGGCCCATGCCGGGGGTACTGGCCCCCCTGGCCGGCAAAAACGAATGCTATTTTTACCCATTTCGTAGCTTTCAGCACAGGCTCGGCCCCTTCCATGACCTCCCGCACGATGTCGGCGGCGGGCTGGACCAGCCACCATGGCGGCCACCTGGCCGGAGAGGAAGCATCCCCTCCTCCAGATCGCCCTTCCACCACCGCCTTGCGCAGGGCGCCGCTGCCCAGGGCCTCCAGGGGCCTCGTCGTCCATGCCGCCGTACTCGGCTTTGGCATAGTTCCGGGCGAGCGGTGCAGGCTGCGCACGGGATGCACCAGGCGCTTGCCGGTGACCATGGTGCACAGGTCGTTGGCCTTGAGAATTTTCTCCTTATAAGGCGGGTGGATGGAGCACTCCTCCGCGCTGAGGAAGCGGGTGCCCATCTGCACCCCGCAGGCCCCCCCAGCATGAAGGCCGCTGCCCCCCCGGCCGTCCGCGATGCCGCCGGCGGCGATGACGGCAGGTCGGTGGCGTCACAGATCAGGGGCACCAGCACCATGGTGGTCAGACTCGCCCACATGGCCGCCGCTCTCCCCCGCCCTCGGCGATGACGGCGGACGCGCCCAGCCGGGTCATGAGCTTGGCCATGGCCACGGAGGCCACCACGGGGATCACCTTGATCCCCGCTTCCTTCCACTGGGCCATGAACTTGGTGGGGTTGCCCGCGCCGGTGGTGACCACGGCTACCTTCTCCTGAGCCACCACCTGGGCCACCTCGGACACAAAGGGGCTCATGAGCATGATATTCACCCCGAAGGGCGCTGGAGTGAGGGACTTGGCGATGCGGATCTGCTCCCGGACATAGTCCCGGGGGCGTTGCCGGCGGCCAGGATGCCCCAGGCCGCCCCCTTTCGGACACCGCCGCCGCCAGCTTGGCGTCGGCGATCCAGGCCATGCCGCCCTGGAAGATGGGGTATTCGATCCCCAGCAGGTCACATAAGGGCGTGTGGATCATGCCTGTTTGCTCTCGATGAAGGCCACCAGGTCACCCACGGTCTCCACCTTCTGGTCCAGCTCCACCTCGATGCCCAGCTTGTCCTCCAGGTTCATCAGCGACTCCACGGTGTCCAGGGAGTCGATGCCCAGGTCCTGGAACTTGCTGTCCATGGTGATCTCGGGGAGACGTCCTTCTCCACCCGCTCGGCTACCAGTTCTGCAATTGCTTCAAATACCATGATACGTTTCCTCCATATATTGATGGTGTTTCATTCTCTTTTAGGTAATCAGTGATTACTTTTGATATTATATACCCCCCGGCTTTCCCTTTGTCAAGATAAACCCAAGGAATATTCACATTTTGTTCAATTTTTCCAGGTTTTTTGCCGGTCACCCCGGGGATTCCTTCATTTTTTTCTTAAGACCTATTAAGAAAGCCACAATTGTTTTTAAGAAAAGCGCAAGGACTTCTTAAATCCCCCATCATTTTTCTTTGCTATAATTACAGGCAGATCATCAGAGATTTCCCTGCTTTTTCGGGGAAATCCGAACCTTTTTCGTTCTTTTTGCGCAACACAGGAGGCAGTTATGAAAAAGAAGCCCACCCTTGCCGTCCTCTTTGGCGGCAACTCCCCGGAGTATTCCGTGTCCCTCCAGTCGGCCTACGCAGTGCTGACCAACCTAGACGGGGAGAAGTACCACATCCTCCCCCTGGGCATCACCCAGACCGGCCGCTGGTACCTCTATTCCGGGGCCTACGAACACATCGCCACCGACACTTGGGCCGAGGCGTTGGACCACCTCACCCCTGTGGCGGTCTCCCCGGACCCGGCGGTTCACGGGCTGCTGGCCCTCTTCCCCCACGAGAACCGGGTGATTCCCTGGACTGCGCCCTGCCCATTCTCCACGGGGCCAACGGCGAGGACGGAACCGTCCAGGGCCTCTGCGAGCTGGCAGGCATCCCCGTGGCCGGCTGCGGCACCCTGGCCTCCGCCCTGTGCATGGACAAGGACCGGGCCCACCAGCTGGCCAAGCTGGCCAGGGGGTGGCCGTCCCCCGCTCCCTGGTGCTCCAGGCCTGGGGAGGACCCCCAGCGGGCCGCGGACTTCGCCCAGCAGACGGGGTATCCCCTGTTCGTCAAGCCGGTGAACGCCGGCTCCTCCTACGGCATCTCCCAGATTCACCGGCCGGAGGAGCTCCCGCCCCGCCCTGGACCTGGCCCTGAGTACGACGCCCAGGTGATCCTGGAGGAGACGATCCCCGGCTTTTCGCCGTCATGGGCACCCAGGAACTGGTGGTGGGGAGATCGACGAGATCGAGCTCTCCCAGGGTTTCTTCAACTTCACGGAGAAGTACACCTTAAAGACCTCCGCCATCCACGTCCCCGCCCGGGTGTCTCCCGACACCGCCCGGCGAGTGAAGGAGACCGCCAAGGTGATCTACCGGGCCCTGGGCTGCACCGGCTTTGCCCGGGTGGACTGCTTCCTCACCCCGTGTGGGGAGATCGTCTTCAATGAGGTGAACACGATCCCGGGCTTTTTACGGGCACAGCCGGTTCCCCGGCATGATGAAGGCCGCCGGCTTCTCCCTTCCCGGAGATTTTTGGACACCATTCTCGGGCAGGTGATGGCGCCGTGATCACCCGGATTCTGCCCCCGGAAGCGGTGCACCAGGGGGGGGGATCTCATTCTGGTCAACGCCCACCACCCCTGCCATCCCCCCCCAGCCGGACCTGGTCACGGTGGCGGGCACCAGCGTCCAGTTGGAGCGCCGGGCCGCCCAGGCCTTAGACAGCCTCATGGCCGCCATCGACGGGTGGAAGGGGGATCGTACCGGTCAGCGGCTGGCGGGCCTGGCCGAGCAGCAGGGCCATCTGGGACGGCTCCCTGGCGGAGAATGGCCTGCCCTTCCCCAGACCTATGTGGCCTGCCCGGAGGTGCGGCTGAACACCAGACGGGGCTGGCCATCGACTGGGCCTGAACCGGGGGAGATTGACTTCATCGCCCCGCCTTCCCCTATGAGGGGGCCTCTGCCAGACCTTCCGGCAGACCATGGCCCAGTATGGATGGGTGCGGCGCTACCCGGAAGGGAAGGAGGCCATCACCGGCATTACGAGCCCTGGCACTTCCGCTACGTGGGCCAGCCCCACGCCGCCCTCATGGCGGAGCGGGACCTGACCCTGAAGAGTATATCGCCTAGCAATACGTAATTCGTGAAACGAAGCAAGGTTTG
>VOFJ01003473.1_pt1 | contig 13850 bp, 19 predicted proteins | sample 5384081 | NCBI WGS metagenome assembly VOFJ01 (sample SAMN12384729, study PRJNA508395) | human gut metagenome | isolation source: healthy gut I | host: Homo sapiens
CGGATGATTGAAATGTGCCTGAAAAAGACAAGTTTTTACCGGTAGCGGTCACTTTTCAAATAAACGCAATACCTCAGCGGCATCCACATCGGAAATAAACCGGTAGGGCCAGTATGCCAAAGCTTTCGAACCGATCCTGATCGTACGGATATGCTCTAATCCTGGTTGTAATAAAGGTTCTATATAAGCCGACAATAAGGAAGCGCTCATGGTCATCGGATCCCTCCGGTGAATAATACGTCCGTAACCTGAGGATGCAACCGCAGATACTTCAATAACAGGTCCGTTTCTTTCATTGCGAACTTCAGCTCATTCATACCGGAAAACTGCGGCCAACGAAAACAAAAACTACAATAGGCATGACAGGTCTGTCCCTGAGCCGGAAAAAACAATACGGTTTCCCGGTATTTATGCTGTATACCTTTCAAACGGATATCCCCCAGCATAGGTACGTTGTGATCCTGGCCGGCGGGGTTAGGGATTCAATTCAAGACGAACAAAGCATTGACTGCTGCTATAAATTCTTCTTTTTCCGACCTCTTGAGCCAATAATTTACTAACGACTGAAAAATGCTTTTTCGATAACATTTCACGACGTGGAAAATTCAAGGTAAAAAATAGGGTCTGTATCTATCCGTTCCCAATCGATCAGTTCTTCCACGACATAGTTATTCGTCTTAAACGGTAACACCCTTCCAACCACCTCAATTGCCTGTAATTCTTTCCTTATTCAAACGGGTTATTTGACGAATATTCCGATAATTTGTCAGACCATAAGCCTGATAAGTTCGTTCCATTCTACTTCCTTTAAAATAAATATTATACAATCGACCAGTACTCCACCCAGGGGTGAGAATAATGTACCTCTAACCAGAAAAGTAACAGAGCCACAAGCTTTCTGCTGAATATCGATAAAGTCCGAACGTTCTTCGCGATGAGCAATCCCCATCCGAAACAGACACCCGCAGTAATCAGTAAATGCTATTTTATCAAGTTTATAAAATTACGACATTTTTTTCAAATTTCCAAATGGTCTCCCTTGTCGTTCTTTTTCTTTTTCCACTCAAAGGGGTGCCGGCTTCCCGAACACCCCTCTATCAGAACAACATAAATACAATTTTATTTCACAATCTGCATATAAACAGGATCTCCTTTGTAAGGATAGAAAGAAATATCGGTAGCAGCCCAATTTTTTCAGGTCCGGTTGCATCTGGATCGCCTTTTGCAAAGAGACTGCCATTTCTTTGGTATCTTTTTTATCCTGGCAGCAGCTACAGCCTGCATATAATAATCCATCGCATTCTGCATTTTAATCTTACGGAAAGTCTCCAAAGCTGCGCGGTTGTCGTTATTCATCAATTGAGCATAAGCCAGGTTGATGTTGGGTTTATCTTTCAGATAGGGAATCGCTTTTTGCATATTCTCCGTTTTGCATCAGGATCAATCCCATATTATAACGGGCTTCTTTCCGGATCTTGGCTTTGTCGAAATATTGGGCAGCTTCCCGTTTATGCCCCATTTGTGCATGGACTACCCCAGGTTATTGTTTACGGTAGCATCCTGCTTCAAAGCAACAGCTGCTTCCAGTATTTTCTGTGCTTTCGAATATTCTTTATTATTGATAGCCATCACAGCCAGATCGTTCAATAACTGCCAATTGGTCTGAGCGGTCACTGCCGGAGTCTTTTCAGTCAACTGAGGTACAAAATAAGTCAGTTGCACATCTTCCTGTACAGTAGTGGGAACCGTGTAGAATACGAAGAAATCGGCACGGCGAAGGACCGGAAGGATCACCTCTTTCAATTCAGGAATTTTAGCGATATAAGAATCGATCACTTTATTCCGGGCGGTGGCATTCGGAGCACTTTTCAAGTCTTTGATAATCTGATCTTTGTTCTTAATATTTGAATCTCCAAGAAGCATATACAAACCGTTCCAGTTTTCAGTAACCGTTTGCTGAACTACAAATTTCGGATTACGGGCCATCGGTGTATTCTGCAATTTCAGGTCTTTTTCAAAGAAACTCTTGGCAGACCGGAAACGGGTATTGGCCAGGTTCTTATTCAAACGTTCGGCACCTTCGGGAGAATTGGATACATAAATAAACATATTCGTAATTTTGGCATTCTTATCTGCCAAAACTTTTTCCATGGCTTTCACCGCCTGAGTCATTACCGGCGAATTTTGTTCAGCCTGGCTAATCGTAGATTTTCCCAGTGGAAACATCACATAACCACTTACCACACCGACAGCCTCTGCCGGAACATCACTCACAAAAAGTCTCGGTCATAGCCGGAACATAATTTTACTCCGTCCAGCGTGAATACCGGTTGTTTCAAACTTTGATTCCATTTTTATTCAGGATTACCGGGCTCAGCATAAGGACTTGTTACCGCGCATAGCTTCGATATCTGCCCAGAGTACTCCATTCTCCATTCCCGGCTTGAAATTAAAGGACATTTTCTGAGTAAAACTGGTTCCTTTATCATAGTTCACCACCGGATAACTGGCGTTTTTCACATTTTCTCCCTGTAAAAAAACATCGGTTGCAAATTCATCATCTGGCTACCGTACTGAATTTTGGGTGTAATTTTCAGAATCATCTTTTTATCAAACTGTTTAGGAGCAAAATTGATGGTATAATTGAAATTTACCACTCCATTCACAGATTCAATTGTTCCGGATTAACATAGCCCACAACGGCTGTTTCGATCACTTCCTTCTGTAATTTTTTTCATCGAATTACATCCGGTCATGAAAAACGCCAGTGTCAAAACTGCCAATCCGTCATTAAAAATGTACGTTTCATACTTCTCGTTTTTAGTTTAACTTATCAGTTTTTAATTCAGTTTTCTCTTACCTACTCTTTTTAACGGAAAGCCTCACCGAAAGTTTCATCCCTAAAAAAAGGGAGCAGGTGACGAAGGATTTTCAAAAATTCCGTTTTATTTATACCTTTGCAGGTATAATTCGTTTATAAAATTTTTTAAAGTTGCTCTTTCGTCGCTTAAAGTTTATAAACCAATCCGACTCTACGACTAAAACAAGATACTCATGGCAGATAATCAGGGTTTAAAACCGATCTATATCGAACAACTTTTCAGAAGCAAAAAATCCGGGAGTAGCCAAAATGATTCCCGGGTTTATTTATTCCTATCTGAAAAAGTGATCCATCAAGACGATATCAATGATTTTATTACCCGTTACGGTGACCGGAAAGGGCTGGACTTCTCCGATGCGATATTGGAATATCTCCATGTTTCCTATCAGGTGATCGGCGAAGCGAACCTGCCTTCCCCCGACGGCCGGTATATTTTTGTGTCCAATCATCCTCTGGGTGGACCCGATGGTATTATTTTAATCTCTTTTTTAGGTACACGTTACCCGGAATTGAAATTTCCGGTAAACGATCTTTTATTAAACCTAAAGAATCTGAACAACATTTTCTTACCGGTCAACAAGCATGGTGCCCAAGCGAAAGACGCCGTTTCTGCATTGGAGAGACGCTTATGCTTCCGACTGTCAGATGATCATGTTTCCGGCCGGTCTGGTCAGCCGTAAACAACAAGGGATCATCCAAGACCTGGAATGGCAAAAAGTTTCGTATCCAAAGCCATCCAGCATCGACGGGATATTGTCCCGATCTTTATCGATGGAAGAAATTCGAACTTTTTTACAACCTGGCGAATTTCCGAGAAAAAAATCGGCCTGAAAGCCAACATCGAAATGCTTTTTACCTGCCGGATGAAACGTTTAAACAACGTAACCGCACGTTCACGCTCTATATCGGACAGCCGATCGAATGGGAAAGTCTGGATAAAAAGCAAAAACCGATCGAATGGGCTCAGGAAATCAAACGTAAAGTTTATCTGCTGAAAGAAGGCCGGTAAAGTATTTTTGCCTGATGCGAACTCTTACCGTCATTCCAACCCGTTAAACCGGAAACCCAAAGTAACTTTCCGGGAAAAGTTACGTTTGTTTCAAATTAAAAAAGGTAGGTTTTATTTTTTCTTTTCTATTCCGATTCCGGGTTTTATCCCGTCAGACCGGTTCGCCTGGAACGGTCCGGTAAGGCTTTCCTTCACTGACCGGCGGAACTCCTCACTACGTTCGTCAGACACCACCCGTCGGGCGTTCAGAAAACCTAACCGGACCCTCGTTCCTGCTCCAATGGTCTTCCGCCATAAAACCCTGCATCTTCCGTCAGCACTACAGGGCAAAGAAGGAGAGTTTCATTGAATGAAAGGGTAGGCTACTCTGACCGCAGTACGGATACCTGGGTTACCTGACCGGATTATTCCTATAAAATACCGATTACTGAATTAATTCCGAAGGTAAGGGTTCAGAAAAACAGCTGTTTGATAGAAGTTTATACCTTTCAGGTCACAGTTCGTTTTCCATGCAGTGATAACGTGAGTCGGAGGTGTTCGTGTTCGGGGACCATTGAGCTCTGTCGGGTGTCGTCTTGCTTTTTCTGAACGCCCGACCGGTGGTGTTTGACGAACGTAGTGAGGAGTTCCGCCGGTCAGTGATAGAAAGGGCTAGACGACCGACAGAAGCGACCGGGTCCCTAAACACGAACACCGAAGACGAATAAGTAACGACAGAATAATTCTACCATAAGTTTGGAGAAACGGAAAATGAAAGTGTATCTACTGCCACATTTTCGAAGCAAAAGACTAAATTTTCTATTTCATCCGATAAAAATACAACCAGATAAAAAATCCTATTTTCCGAAGCACGATAGTGATCCAGATGATTAACTTCCTGACCATAAAACTACGAATTAAATCCTTCCGCCATATACGCTACGAAAGTAATTACCGTATTTCTTAAATACTTTACATAAAAAAGTAAATAAACAGAAAAGAAATTAACAAACCTTTAGCAACCGATTTCTAAGACCGATTCATGCGGTCACCGGATTTTCATATGTAGAATAGAAAATAATTCCAGAATCTCTCCCCTACTATTCTTTTTTATATCACCGATCAGTAACAGGGGGTAAGGTTCCGTATCGGTATAATCCAAAATATCGATATAGAATCCTGTAATTTTTTTTCAACTGGAAATCCGGTTTTTCAAACAGATAATGGCCTAGAAAACGGGATTCGAGTACATCATATCCCCTTTGTTTTTTTTTTTCTTTTACGGCCATAGGGTCTATAAACTCCATAAGCCTTATGAACTTTAGAAACCGAAGTTATCGTTCCGATAAGTTTTTTACTGAACGACCCCGACGACCCAGGCAAACAGATTAGCTATCAGTTTCGACGCATTGCTATTGATGGTTCCTTTTCGAATTGTTAATTCCGCTATTACTATTATTTGCAGAAAAGATATCGATATCTCCGATATAGATAATCCGGCGAGACATATCGACGCCCAAGACAATGCCACCGCCCGGTCCGTTCAATGGAGGGTAATCCCTTCTGCACTCCCGGGACCGATTTCTCCATGAGTAACGTCATAATTCTGAAATTTGAAATTTGCATCGACAGGAGAGTATAAGGCGTGACAGTAAAGGGCCCCATATCCGTAAAAAAAAATCAGAAACCGACTTTCCGGCCAACGGATATGAACCGCTTTTTCGGTGAAGTTTGCATCAAATCCGGAGTACTTCCGAGAAATTCCTGCATGATAGGAGTATTGACTCCCTGGGAATCGAAAGACAAAATCAATACCCGTTTTGCAGAAGCCTTCAACCATCTGCCGACGGGTGAAAGATCAATCCTTAAATCACCATTACTGACATAATTGAAATAAATAACATCGGCAAGTGCTAAAGCAGCATCGTTTATACTACTGGCAGATACATTCGTCAACAGCAAATTAAAGCCTCCACAAGTGACAGTACCACCAGTACCGAAGTTAGCCGGATTATTCAGAATCCCCTGCAGGCCTGCTCCCCGGCTTTCAGGCGAAATATTGGGTAATAACAAATTTTTCCTAAATGTCCTAAATAGCTTCTGAACGAAACCATATTTATCGTCCGGCCCGAAATATATCCACAATTTGTTGGCGAATAGTCATCAATATACGCCAACGGCTGGCATTGATCACAAAATATGCTTTTCGTTCATCACTGTCGCTGTTATTACTTTGCAATGCAGTGACTACGATATGCCTCCCGTTATTCGTTTTTTCCACTTTGAAATACGAACCGGTAAGCGATTGTGCAGCTGTCCCCGACACATTGCCCTGTTCATCCGACCATTGGAAGGTATAATCGGAAAGATCTGTATCGACCTGAACGGTCAACGCTGCATTCTGTTTACTTCCCAGGACAACCTCGCGTGTAGATACTCCAAAATGATGATCCGTATCGAAATACATGTCTGTCGTCGACTCGTCCCAGGATTGTATATCCAGATTAATTTGTGCAGAACGATTACTGGCCGCTTCATCAGCCGATGGCCAACCCGGCCCGGCAACGCTCCGTATCGTGAAAACATAACGATGATTCCTCAATATCTGACCGAAACTTCCCTGAGTATCGTCCGGATCAAAATCAATCCGGTAATAGGTCACTTCCCCCACTACCTGCATACTTTCCTCCAACGACAACACAAGTAGCCCCGTTCACCCGTTCAGACTCGGCAGGAGAAACCGATTCCGACAAATAAAGTCCGGAAACCGCCTGGTTACCACTTACTGCCGAGACCGGGGTATTGACCTCCATCCGGCTATTCACCGGAATACTTGGAGCGGTAACAACAGGAAGATCCTGATTCGCTATGAGTTGTATCCGGCTATTCACCCGATAAGCTTGTATGCTTGTCAATTCAAAATTCGTAATCCCACCGACCAACACATCTACCCGGGCAACAGCTCTTAACATGCTCACACCGCTGATTTATTGCCGGTAATTCGCATCCAGCCCTGAAACCAGCCGGTAATGTCCGGACATCGGTAAAGTAGTGAAATTTCCACCGAGGGGGAACCCCAGCTGTAATTTTGTCCGTACCTCGTTTTCGGTATCACCGACCTGAGGTTCATTCGCCAATACTGCTGCTGTAGCATTAGCAACAATATAAAGGTCCAAGGTTTTATCTGTTGCAAGCAAACGGGCACTGAACGAAGTGGTCGTTCCTGAATTTGTGATCGAAATGCCCGGAACCCGGTATTTATATCCCCCCCCCTCTTCGAAAACCAACAACTGAATTTCATCTATTTCTGTCTCCCGATCATTCCCGGCCTTACTTCGGACCTCTTTTACCGGAATAAGGTCTGAAACAATCAAACGCACCCATACCTCATTTTCTCCGGTATACTGCTCTTCCACTTCTTCCAGTCGGTCTGTACAAGATGTAAATCCGAACAATCCCATCCATAAAATCCATATTAGAACGCCCGTTCGCCTCATATTATATTTCCTCCTCTAACTCTGTTTTTTACTGATAAACGAAACTTTTCTTTCTTGGTTATGAAAAACTTTTCTTATTTCTCTACCGGCCACCGCTCAATAGCAAATAAAATTTAATGAAACGGACGAAAAGTCAAAAACTTCAGGAATATAAAACAAAAAACAAAAATCCCAGTAAAACCCTTATAAATTGACAAACTAAAAAAGAATACAATGAGAAAGAATTGTTTGTTTATGATAATGTTCGCTGAGGGTGTCCAAAAAAAGGCAAAATACCCCCTTGTAGAATCGGATATTTGATTTCAGTCTCCAATAGGGATACGAATAAATCGAGGGTGCCAAATACTTTTTGGACACCCTCAAAAAAACGATGCTTCGCCGGCCGAAAGCGACCTGCCCATAGATCAAAAATCCGACAGAGGTATTCGCCACATTCAAAATCAATGCCCCGGCAAATATGCAGACCAAAGCCACAAACAGCGGTACCGCCGAGGAAACGGCAGTAAAAACCCTCCATGTTTTTATTTATGATGTCGCTTCTCCTCACGCCCCGACAATCGCATCTTTCAGTACCGACGCCAATACCCTGATCAATTCAGGTAATAGCTGGACAGCTTCTACCCCAATCCGGACCTTAAAAAAAAGCCGATAAATATATCTTTGCCGGCATCAACCTGACTCCTGCCATTATCAATGAAATTACCTCCAGAGGCCTGGGAGCTTTCAGTTATAAAGAATTCGAACAAAGTATCTCCGACTTAACCAATCCGACCGATGGTTTCGTCATGTTCAACACGACATATCCTGCCGTCACTCCCGGCGATGCCTTAGCCACTTCGGCCGAAGCGGCCAAAGCGAATCCGATCTCTATCCCTGTTTCCCGGGTAGTGGCCAAAGCTGCTGTCGTTAAAAGCACTTCTTTCGTCGTCAACGGCGGTGGGACTATGCAAAATATCACCTATGGCTGGAGAAATATAAACCGACGCTTTTATTTTATCCCTAAAATCGATGGAGGGATCATCAAAGATTACAATTGGGATAGCTATAATGTAAATGATTTTGTTCGCGGAACCGATCAGATTCCGGTAAATGAAGCAACGGCCACTCCCACTACTTTTTAGTTATGCTCTTGAAAATTCATTCAATTATATCCCCGGAAGTTCGTTGGTCGACCAAACCACCTTTTTAAGTATACAGGGGCAATTTCTTCCGACCCAGATTTGCAGAATCAAGACCGGAGTTACTGCTCCCCAGGGAGCGACAGACTTCGAATTCGTCAATAACCCGAATGGTTACGGGACGTTTTATGTCGTACGTACCGACGATGGTAGCAGTAACTATTTCATTACCGGCACAGATGCAGAAAAATATGCCGAATTATGTATTGCCCATGCTCCGGATATGCCGGCACTTACCGGAGGTTATTCCTTGAGTGACAACACCTTCACCAACGGGATGTGTTATTTTCATGTACTTGTAAACAGTGCAGCCAGCGGGCAATACGGTCCCTATGGAATTTACCGGAACCAATATTACCGCATGACCCTCAATTCTATTCAAGCCCCGGGTAACCCGAACGATAATTTCGACCACAATCAGGTTATCAGCCCCAACACTTGGGTTGACGTAAATATCACCGTAGACGAATGGCAGGAAATCGATGAAGATTGTGACCTATAAAATAAAAATACAGTACAACCTACGGATAATGAAGGTGATCCCAACCCTGTCGTTTATCACGTTAATCTTTTTATCCGCAGGTTGTATACGTGAAAATCGTTCCGGCTGCGGGGGATATTTGTCATTGAAATTCCGCTACACCGATTCTAATGGTGCTCCTTTGACGCCGGGATTTCCCGAAACCGACCATTTGTCGGTTTTTGTTTTCGACCGGCAAGGAATATTCGTATGTGAACGAAAAGATTCGGCTTTGCAACTCGATCACTACATGATGGAAATGCCCCTTCCCCAAGGCCGATACCAGTTTGTCGTCTGGGCCGGTTTATCCGAAAGTTACCGGTTATCTTCCCATGTCCCTTCACAAACCCATCTCGAAGATTTCGGATTACAGTTAAACCGGACAACCGATAATACAGTCCCTATTCTCCCTTCATTACTCTATCATGGCCTACATGAAACGATCGACGTAAACGCCGACGAGGACCAGGAAATCACAGTTGATCTCCGGCGGATCACCAACAATATCCACGTAATCGTCCATTATGCCACCCCCACTCTACAACTCCGGATCAGTATAGAAGATAATAACGGTAATTATGATTATCAAGGAGAAACTCTATCCGGTCAACCGATAAGCTACCTCCCGGAATATTCCCAACCGTCGGATTCTCCGAATACCTGGATCGCCGATTTCAATGTCATGCAATTACAAACCGATAGTGACACCCGGCTAAAGATATACAGTCCCGAAAAGGAGCTTCAATACAATGAAAAAAACTGATCAGCGGATTACTTGCCGAGAATCCCGATATTGATTTTAATTCCGACCATGACTTCACTATAGAAATCACTTTCGACAGTTATTATGTACCCGTCAGTATCCGGATCAATGACTGGGAAATCATTATCGAGGAAGCTGTTTTACCCTTTTTTCAGCCCGATAAAGTACATGCCTCTGAGCAACGGATGTCCGGCAGGGACCAACGGATGATCGAACTCCCCGATTTTTTGCAATCCGATCTTTTGCATTACCCTTTCGGAGCGTCTGTTGGGTAAAGAAGTAAAGGAATAAATCTCCGGTAGTTGTAATTGCCTGAAAGCATAATCCAGACAAGCCCGGGCACCTTCGGTAGCATATCCCCGTCCCCAGGAGTTTTCGCATAAGCGCCAACCGATCTCGATACAGGGACAAAAATCTGTTTCAAAATTCGTATGATGTAAGCCGATATAACCGATAAATTTCCCGGATATTTTTACTTCTGCAGCAAATAATCCCCCAACCGAATGTGTCGATTTCCCGTCGGATGCGTTCATAAAAATCCCGGCTTTCTGTGTCGGTCAGTGGTTTCAGAAAATATTCCATCACCTTGGGATCCCGATTCATTCGAGAAAAACAACCGAATCCTCTTCTCTCCAATCCCGTAAAACCAATCGCTCTGTTTCTAAATAAATCATGTATTATAGGTTTACATTCGAATCGATAAAATTTCTCAAAAGTTATTCCAGTGAAATCCGCTCTAAATCATCCGGCACATAAACCCTGCCGGTAAACACCGAAGAGGCTTCACGGGTATATGCTTCCTTACGTTCAGCCAGAGTCTTATCTTCCGTATGATACAGGACTAAATGTTTTACCCCCAAAGCTTCGGCCAAACGACCGGCATCCAAAGCAGTACTGTGATGTTTTTCATAAGGTGAAAAAATTTCCCGGTCGCGATACAAACAAAAAGCTTCGGCCAGTAACCAGTCGGCCTGTTCGACATATTTCTTACAGGCCTCATTATAAGGTTCGTCTCCCAGACAAACCAGCACCTGTCCATCGGGTAACAAAACCCGGAATCGAACTGCTTCATCTTGGTAGAAAGAATATCGAAAAAACAGATTGGCAGTCCCAGGATTTCTTTCCGGGTACCGTCCTTTACCTCACCCCAAAAGATACGTTCATCTATATATTTCAAAATTTTCCCGGGGAGTGTCAAACGGCAAAAGGTTCTCAGTGCATCGATCACTTCATTATGCCCGTAAACGATAAAATTCCTTCTATATTTATCATTCGACATCAAAGTAGCTATTTTCCGGATAACCCAGATCGCTCCTAAGATATGGTCGGTATGGGCATGTGTTACAAACATCTCACGAATACCTGTAAAAGGAACTCCGGCTTGCTCAGCTGCTTGAAAATGCCGTTTCCGCCTCCTGCATCCACTAAAAAATATTCTTCTCCTGAAGAGAGTACAAAACAGGTATTATAACAACGGGTCACCATGGCATTGCCTGTACCTAACATAATTAATTCCATACCGATCAGATTAAAATCAGGGATAAAAATACATCATTTTATTCCTTTTTTCTGCCTTTCGACCGAAAAATCAGGTGGTCGAAGCAGCATTTTTCTTTCCTCCGATCATCAAGACGGCGATCGCAGAGCTGACAACCATAATAATTGCCGTAGTGTGCAGGATATTTCCTATTCCGACTAAAGGCGAAACGATTCCTCCCGCCAGGAAGCTGACGGCCCCGAATACCGCCGATGCAGCCCCGGCGTTCTGCCGTTCGAGTCCAACGCCAAAGCTGTAGAAGTCGGCAAAAACAAGGCCCCGAAAATCAGATTCAAAAAAAGAGCCGTTTCAAAGTAAGCGATCGGCATTTCATACCACAAAGTCAGTCCGGTAAATACAGCCAACACAAACGAACCGATCACCCCGGTAACCATCCTGCCTAATATGCCGAAAACGGCCGGCAAGCGTTGTTCCGATAATCAGTGCAATTGCATTTACAGCAAAAACACAAGCTATATAACAGAGGGGATAACCGATAATGTTCCTGTAAAACAAAGGGAGAAGAAGAAATGTAAGCGAAAAATCATTCCAAAAACGAAAGCTTGTATGAACACATAGTCCATAAACCGACGTTTTTTGAAAAGAGGCAGAAAAAAGTCCGGAAGAAGAAAAGCCGGTACATCGATCCGACGTTCAGGAGGTAAAGGCTCTTTCAGGCGCAAGCAAAGTAAAAAGCAACAGAACTCCTAAAAACAGTAGAAAAACAAAAATACCCAACCAGTTGGTAAATTTCAACATAACTCCTCCCCCACCGGAGCCAATATAGGCGCCAATCCGTTTACCGCCGAAATCATAGCAAATGCCTTCGCCAATTCTTTACCACCATAACAATCGGTAGCCACCGAACGGGAAATCACAATACCACCGGCCCCTGCAATTCGCTGGAGAAAACGAAAAAGATAAAAGCTCCGATACTCCAAGAGCAAATACAAGCGATGGTCGAAAAAAATAAAAAGCCATAAGGAAAGCAGAAGTGGCAATTTTCGTCCGTATTTATCGCTCAAAGGGCCGACGATTATCTGTCCGAATCCCAATCCCAGCATAGCTGTCGTAATCCCCAATTGCACCATAGAAGCCGTTGTATCGAAATAAACGGTCATAGAAGGTAAAGCCAGGTAAATACATATCTGTCACAAAAGGGCCGAAAGCAGCCAGAATACCTAATAAAACCAGTAAAAATGTCTTTGAATTTTGCATATCTTCCTATTTAAAATCACGCTACAAAGTTCTATCGATTTCCTCATTCCCAAAAAGTTTCATTTCCTATGCAATTGGTTTTATTTGAAAATAACTTTATCTTTACAACATGCTAAACAGGATTCATTCACCCCAGGACTGTCTTTCCTCTCTTTGGGACAAATCGTTTCTTCAGGAGAGAGGAATAGCTTCTTTTTTTTGACTGAAAAATACGTTCGAAAATACTCCCTTATTCGACGGAATATTCCGTTATCTTTTAATTCAAAAAAGGGACGGCACAAATCACGATTACCGGTTTGGAATACTTTTTTTAAAAACCTTCCTGCCTGGTGGTTCTTGCCCCGGAATACTATTGTCAATTTACAGAGATCGGTTCTGATTTTTCAAGGCAGTTTATTGTTAGTCGATAAATCTTATTTAGACACTTTACCCGCCTCCGACAAAATGTACCGGCACATCACGAAAGTCATGCTACAACAACGGCAGGTCAATCTTTTGAATCAGCAACAACATCGGGTTGTATCCGAAAGTATACATACCATTCAGGAAAAATTAAAACTGACCCATCACCACCTAAAACACGAAATCATACAAAATGCCCTGGTAACCTTTCTTCTGGAACTCAGCAACATTTGGATCGAAAATCATTGGAACTTGCTCGATGAACCCTATCAAATCAGATACGAATATATCCTGAAACGTTTTTTCGACTCTCTGATGCAAAATTATCGCCGGGAACATTTAGTACCGTTCTATGCCGATCAACTGAATATCACCACACAATATCTTTCTTCGGTCATTAAAAGCCTGACCGGGCGTACGCCTAGTCAGTTTATTTTTTGAAAGACTTTATTGTGAAGCCCGGGCTCTACTCGATCATCCCGATTTATCGATCAAAGAAATAGCCGAACTATTTACACTTTTCCGATCAATCGGCTTTCGGTAAGTTTTTCAAAAACGATACGGACAATCCCCTGTCGATTACCGGAAAAGACACCCTATTTAAAAAGCCAATCTTCTCCAGACAATCGGTTATACAACTTTTTTCCTCACGTTCATTCATAATCTGCGGCATATTAGCCAACGCCTAACCGACCAGGCCTTCCAGATAAGGAATCAAAACTAAGCCCCGGGGAGTCAGGCTATACTCCACCCGGGAGGAATTTCAGGATAGGCTTTACGCCCGATTAAACCGTCGGCCTCAAAGTACGTAAAGTCACCGAGCATACGTTGGGATATATCGCCGATACTTTTTCTGTAAATCATTG
>VOFJ01001684.1_pt1 | contig 13849 bp, 38 predicted proteins | sample 5384081 | NCBI WGS metagenome assembly VOFJ01 (sample SAMN12384729, study PRJNA508395) | human gut metagenome | isolation source: healthy gut I | host: Homo sapiens
ACTGCTCTGAATAAGAGAAAGTATCATCTATTTAATTTTGTTTCGTATCAGACTATACAACACCTTGTTGATTATGTCAATACCGTTTCCTGAAGTTGATAAAACTTTTATATTTCTATGATTCTGCATCAACATCTTTCAACTCCGTGATCACACCTGTATCATCAATCGTAATATTCGGTGAAATCTCCTGCAAGTGATCAAAAAGTGCTCTCTGGGACTCTGCATTATTCAGATACTGTGTCTGGCTGTCTTTCTGCTCACACGGTGTAAAGGACATCTGCTTCAATCCTTCTGATGTAATCTCAAGATTCAGAAGTCCCGTATATTTTGTCTCATCATTAAACCAAAAAATCGCCCAGACTGTATACAATTGGTCCATCTTCTGTATATTCAATTCCCTGAAGTACATGCGGATGACCTCCGATCACAATATCTGCTCCCGACTTCAGGAATTCTTTTTCCATGCTCTGTCTGTGTTGAATTATACATATCCTCATCTTCTGTTCCCCAATGAACATATGCAATCAGATAATCACATTCCTTTGATGCATCCGCAATCACCTGATTATACTCTGTTGTGTCGTAGGATGTAAGAATGCCTGTCGTTGAATCTGTTCTTTCCGGTGTGAATTTATACTGTTCTCCCTCAGAAGCTGCCACAAATCCGATCTTGATTCCGTTAATGATATAATAAGTCGGCTGCTTTGCCTCATCCGATTCGTTCCGCCTCCAACATGAGTGATCTTCGCCTGATCTAACAGATTGATCGTATCATCCATCGCATCTGCACCATAATCGTAAATGTGATTATTCGCAATTGAAACAATATCTGTCCCCATCTGTTCCAGCAACTTCATGCGTTCGGTTTTGCACGGAATACATAATACTTATCCTCCAGCGGGGTTCCACGGTCACTGATACAATATTCATGATTCAGGAAGAAAATATCTGCTGCATTTGTCTGATCCAGAATTGACTTGGAAATGCATTTGGACAAAAGTCATTTACCGTATCATAATAATCGAGAACATATCCATCTTCCTCCAGACAGAGGTCACCTGCCGCTGTGATCTGCACGGTTCCGTTCTCTGCTGCCTTCTTCTCATAGATATGATTCTTCGCAGCGGTAGCTTCATCCTTTAATTTTCCTTCGTATGTATCTGACAGAACATGCAAAGTTGCTCCAAAGGAATCATAAATGTCCTGCGCTGTTATCTTTTTTATTCTTCTGATAGACTGGAAATAAATCATCCATCTCTTCAGAATAGTTCTTTTCCAGCCATTTCGTAAATGCTGTAACATCAGACTTTTCCGCTGACACTCCATTATCCGTCAGGAAAGTGTTGTAGCAGTCATTCAGCGATTCATTCATCTGTGCAATTTCCTGCTCCAGCTGTCTTTTTCTGTTCTGCTGCCAGTTTCTTTTTCTTAGCCACATTGACTGCAACGGCTGCCAGCGCTATGATTATGCACAACAAAATACACCCGGAAATAGTCTCATTCTTCGTCTGAGCTGTATGATCCTATATTGTTTGATTTCTTCTCTCTGTCTTTTTTCTCCGTTCTTCTGCCTGTTCAAATTCATTCATCGTTCGTTGCTCCTGCTGTTTTTCTTATTAATATCCCGCCACTGTTTCATTCGACCTGCCTGATCGCCTATTACGCCATAACTCCTGACATATAAACTGAAAACAGGTATCAGAACTTTCGTTCCGACACCTGCATACGTTCCCACATCATATTTCTTCGGATTCTGTCTGTATCGGCTCGCTGCCGGCCGCAACTTGTTGTAAACAGTAACCTCGGTTTAGCCAACTTTTAATTTGAATTTCTGAATCTCTTTTCACTGGACACTTTCTCAATGATTCCACCCAGACTTCTGAGTTTCTCTTCAAAGCGTTCGTATCCTCTCTGGATATAAACAATATCATCTACGATCGTAATTCCTTCTGTTGCAAGACCTGCAATGCAAAGTGCTGCTCCTGCTCTAAGATCCGGTGCGCTTACCCTTGCTCCTGAAAGCTTCTCAACACCTTCAATCGTTGCAGAATTTCCTTCAACTTTGATATTCGCACCCATACGTGCCAGCTCATCTAAATATTTAAAACGATTCTCGAAGATACTTTCTGTGATCGTACTTGTTCCCTTTGCGAGTGCAAGCACAACCCCGATCTGCGGCTGCATATCTGTCGGGAATCCCGGATATGGTAATGTCTTCACATGTGTACTTGTCAGACGTCCCTTAGCCACTACACACGAACTGCATCGTCAAATTCTTCCACTTCACATCCGATATCTACCAGCTTTGGAGATCGTTGCATCTAAATGCTTCGGAATCACATTGAGTACTGTCACATCTCCGCGTGTTGCTGCAGCGGCAAACATAAATGTTCCTGCTTCGATCTGATCTGGAATGATGGAGTACTCTGCCTTGTGCAGGACTTCACTCCACGGATCTTGATCACGTCTGTTCCTGCACCACGGATATTTGCTCCCATGCTGTTCAGGAAGTTCGCTACATCTACAACATGTGGCTCTTTTCGCTACGTTCTCCATAATCGTAAGACCGTCAGCCATAGCTGCTGCCATCATCACATTGATCGTTGCCCCGACTGTCACAACATCAAAATAAAAGATGTGTTCCCGACCAGCTTTTCCGCCTCTGCAACAATCTTACCATACTCAATGTCTACATCTGCTCCAAGTGCACGGAATCCTTTCAAATGCTGGTCAATCGGTCTGCTTCCGATATTGCATCCTCCCGGCAGCGCGACTTCCGCCCTTTTATATTTCCCGAGAAGAGCTCCCAGCAAATAGTAAGCCGCTCTGATCTTCTTAATATAGTCATAATCAATACTGAAATCTCCAATTGTATTTCCATTGATCTTTACTGTATGTCTGTCAATTCTCTGTACCATTGCACCGATTCCCTCGATTGCTTCCAACATCACATTGATATCGTTCACATCCGGAAGGTTGTCAATCAAAACCGGTTCATCTGCCATGATTGCAGCTGCCAGTATTGCCAGTGCAGCATTCTTTGCTCCGCCAATCTCTACTTCACCAACTAACGGATTACCACCCTTAATAATATATTGCTCCATTTTGCACCTCAATTGTCCGATTCTGTATTACTTCCCACAGATCCTGTGTTCAGTAACGATTTATTCTTGTGTCTTTGTCTATACGAAAAGAATTATCTACCTTAATTACAATATAATCCATACATAACTATAACACAAAATCTTTCATTGTGGAATCCCTTTTTCTATGACGGTAATATTCACGCTTTATTTTGAGAGTAATTCTCAATAGTATCAAGTACATTTTCTATTGTTTCTTCAATCTGACAGCCCTCTTCACTGATTGTCACATCTGCATACTTCTCAAAAAGGACTTTTCGCTCGTCATACAGGTCTTTTAATGTCTGACCGTCCTTCAAAAACAACTCCTCTTTTTTTTGAGGATTCCTGATTCTCCCTCTTTTATTGTTCTGATAAGAAGCATGAAGATATACAACAATTCCGATTTCTTTGAAATGTTTCATTGCTTCCTCGCAATAGACAACACTTCCGCCCGGAGAAATAACCGCATTTTCTGCTTTTATATCACGATTTACCTGATTTTCGATTTTTAAAAACCCATCATCACCGACTTCTGCTATGATTTCACGCAGAAGCTTTCCTTCTTGTTCCTGAATCAGAAGATCTGAATCTATGAAACCTTTTCCAAGTCTTTTTGCTACTACAATACCAACTGTACTTTTTTCCGACAGCCGGCATACCGATAAATATAAGATTACTTTTCATCTGTATCTGTTCCCTTCTTCTGAATCCGTTTCTTTTGTTGTAATCTGAATGATTATATCATAGATTTTCCTGGCAATGAACAATAACTGTAAATTTTTTTGTTTCCTTTTTCTCTGTTCGCCCCTGCGTCGGTAGATTTCCTGATACAACAGGACTTCCGCCAGATCTCTTAACATCCGCTCTTTCCCCGGCAAACATTTTCTCCTGTTTTTTTACATTTTCGCAATTTCTGCTGCACATGATGCGTAACTGCAATTTATCCGGATAATCATCAAATATCACACTCCCCGTGTATTCCATCCTGTCACATTCCTCTTCGACATAAGGCAGTATTATTCTCTTTGGAAGATCCGGATACAGGCTTTTCATATACTCCAGGTCTGTCCTTTCCGCTCTCTCATCATATTCTGTCTGTATCGGATAGGCCATATAATAAGGCAATTTCTGGTACATGTTGCTCACTCCCACTGACAATAAGTTGTGCCGTCCCTGCTGTTCACATTCCTGTTGATTGCAGTTTATAAATCCGGCGGCTATATATATATAACTACTATATGATCTTCCTTACTCAACTGTTACTTTCACACAGACTCTTCATTTTACGATCTAAAAAGAAAAAGAAGTCCTGACTTTTTCCGCCGGACTTCCTTGCCTGTAAATTCACTATTCACTTTCTCTTAAAATTCTGAGAATCTCCAGTCTGGTCTCCCCCAACACCAATCACATCTTCTCTCTGAACCTCTGTCGGACGATCTACCAGGATTCCGTTCAGATATGTTCCATTCTTGGAACCATCATCCATCAGATACAAACAGTCACCTCTCTGTATGATCACACAGTGCTGCTTGGATACTCTTCCATCCTCATGCAGTGGAAGATACTTCTCATAATTGTCATTCCTCTTTTTGCTCTTCCGATTCCCACTTCATCATAGAATATAAAGCTATATTTCTGCCATGTATCCAGATCTTCCAGGATAATCTTCCACTGTCTTCTTTTTTTTAGAAGAACGCTTCGCTGAATCCATAGAACCGTTCTGCCCTGAACTGCGTCTCTTCTTTCCCTGCAGCTGATCCTCTTCCTCTTCTGGATCATATCCCTGATCTGCCTTGTAACGCTTTCCGTTCCTGGACTGCTTTCTCCGTTCTGCGTCCTGTGCCTTATTCTTTTTTACACTTATAAATGTACTGCAAAGAAGTGCGATACTTCCTAAAATCAGCAGTACCATAATCGCCCAATACCACATATGCATTATCACTCCTATCTGAATCTTAATCGTACTATATTTTTACGTTCTCGGCAAGCATAACATGTATCTTTTTTGTCGAATTTTTGTGATAAAATAAGTAGAAACTGAGAAAATAAGTGATTTTTTTAGAAGAGGTAATATCATGGAAAGAAATGAATTGTGCTGGTGCGGCAGCGGCAAGAAGTATAAGAAATGCCATATGCCGATTGAAGAAAAAGATAATGATGCATGCTGAACGTGGTGAGATTGTTCCGACACGTAAGATTTTAAAAACTCCATTCCAGATTGAAAAGATCAGAAAAAAGTGCTGAGCTTAATACAGCGATCCTGGATGAAGTAGCAAGACAGATCCACATTGGAATGAGCACACAGGAGATTGATGACATCGTATATCGTTTCACAAAAGAACACGGTGGTATCCCGGCTCCGCTCACAATTATCAGGGATTCCCCTAAGAGCGTGTGTACTTCTATTAATAATGAGATTTGTCACGGCATTCCGGATGAGAATATCATTCGGAAGAGGGAGATATCATTAATGTTGATGTATCCACTATTCTTGACGGATATTTTTTTCTGATGCATCCCGTATGTTCAAGATGGGAAAAGTATCGGAACGTGCAGAGCGCATCGTCCGCGTCACAGAAGAGTGTGTGAAGCTTGGACTTGAGGCTGCGAAGCCTTGGGGACATTTAGGTGATATCGCAGATGCGATCAATACACATGCCCGTGCAAACGGATACTCTGTTGTAGAGGATATCGGCGGACACGGTGTCGGTCTGGAATTCCATGAAGATCCTTTTGTCAGCTATGTGACACCAAAGGGAAGTGAGATGCTTCTCGTTCCAGGTATGATGTTCACGATTGAGCCTATGATCAACGAAGGCAGCCCTGACTTCTTCGTAGATGAGGACAATGACTGGACTATTTATACAATGGATGACGGTCTTTCTGCCCAGATTGAGTACATGGTTCTCATCACTGAGAATGGGGCAGAGGTTCTTACAAAATAATGATAGTAACAAATACAGGATGAACAGATATTAAAACTGCTCATCCCGTATTTTTTATTATTCTTGTATAATGCTCTTTCTTTTTATCTGCAAAATACCGTTCCACTTCTTACAGCATCAATCTCAGTGCTTCAGCCGGCTTCAGCACGATTGCTGAATGAGATCCCATATTCAGGACAATCTCTCCATCTTGTACGATATACTCGTCATATTCTGTCGTATAACCGTTTTCATAAGAGTAGATCAGTCGTTTCATCCGTCCTTCCATCTCTACACCCGCATACCATACCGGTACGGTCACTGTACGAAGTTCATCACTGTTATTCACAACAACGACAATCTGTTCATCTGCTTCAAATCTTCCATAGGCCAGCAGATTTTCATCTGATGCCAGTAGCTTGATAGAACCTTTTTTTTCAGCGGTTTCTCTTCCTTGTGGATACGGATCACTTCTTTGTGGAATGCCTGAAGTTCTTTGTCTTCGTTCCCCATGGGAAAGTTCTCCGGTTATCCGGATCCGTGAAACCACAAAGTCCTGCCTCATCACCATAATAAATCGTCGGCGCACCAATCCAGGTCATCTGCATAATAACCGCTTCTCGTAAAATTGCCTTATTCACATCCTTTTCAGCTGCTTCTGTTCCAAGCTGTCCCACACGGCCAACCTTGTGGTTGGTACGCGTCAGGAAACGGGAATGGTCATGGTTGGAAAGTTCATTCATTGCCACCTGAAGAGATGGTGTCAGCATACTTGCCATAAAATGACGCATCGCTCCGACAAAGTTATCAGCATTTCCACACAGATCCGGACGATATTCATCACTATGCTTCTCCATACCAGTCAAAAACCAGGTCAGCGGTTCCATAAATGCGTCATAATTCATAACACTGTCCCACTCATCTCCCTGAAGCCAATCCTGCGGATCTCCATAATGTTCTGCCAATATAATTGCATCCGATTCGCATCCTTAACTTCCTTTCGGAATCTCTTCCAGAAGATATGGTTGTATTCATTACTGAATCCAAGGTCCGCTGCAACATCAAGACGCCATCCGTCTACGTTATACGGCGGTGATACCCATTTTCTTCCGGTATCCATAATGTACTGCTCAAGCTGTGGTGAATCCTCATAATCGAGCTTAGGCAGTGTATCATGTCCCCACCAGCCATCATATGTTCCGTTATAAGGCCAGAGCTCATTTCTCGCATCATGGAACAGGAAAAAGCTGTTATATGGACTTTCTTTACTTACATATGCTCCCCCTTCGGATAGTCCGGCTGCGGCTCATAGACACGCTCTCTGTCCATCCATTTGTTAAAAAGAGCCACAATGATTGAATACACCATCCGTAATCACACGCATTCCACGCTTATGCATCTCTTCTACCAGTTTGATAAACAACTGATTACTTGCCTCAAGATTCTGCGGATATCTCCTGTGCGTTGCTGATACTTTGTCGCATGGATATTATCCTTTGCACCTGCCGGAAGTACTTCTCCATCATCCACAACAATCTTTCCATAATGCGGATCTATGTAATCATAATCCTGAATATCATACTTATGATTCGATGGAGAAACAAACAACGGATTGAAGTAAATAACTTCAACTCCAAGATCCTGCAGATAATCCAGCTTATCTAAAACACCCTGTAAATCCCCGCCGTAAAAATTACGGATATCCATTGCTTTCCGGTGCCTGATTCCAGTCCTTCACCTTGCGGCTCGGTGCCCCAATATAAATATATTCGTTATCCTCCACATCATTTGTCGGATCTCCATTATAAAAACGATCAACGAAGATCTGGTACATCACAGCACCTTTCGCCCACTCGGGTGTCTTAAATCCCGGCGAAATAATAAAATCATAATAGTTTTCTTTTTTTTCCCTGTTATTCCATACCTACTATAAAAACAGATTTCTGCTCCCTGCTTGATTTCAAAACAATATCTTAAGATATCCTCACCAAGCTGATACTCAATCTCGTAAAAAGTCAAATTCACCGTTCGTACGTGTCTTTCCACATAGGATACTCCTGTTCTCCGATGTGAAGTTTCACTTCATCAACAGCATTGTGTGCCGTACGAAATCGCAACACTACTTTTTCATTTATCTCAGGCTCTGCCGGACAGACATAATCACCTGTACCGTCACAAAAACAGTGCTTCTCTATTCACCTGTTTAGCCTCCTTTAACTCAATTCTTAAAACTATTCTAAAATAGAACCAAAATACCCCCGGCCAACACGGGATCGCCCGCCGGCAGAGGGTATCTTATCCTAAATACATATAATGACTACTATCCTTCAACCTCACTGTCTGCAAACAGTGCTTCGAATTCACTTCTTGTTATCTTTTCCTTCTCAAGAAGCAGTTGTGCACACTTCTCGAGTACCGGATGATACTCCTGAATAAGTGCACGCGCTTTCAAATAACACTCATCAATAATGCGTTTCACTTCTTCATCAATCGTTCCGGCCACTTTTTTTCGCCATACCCTCTCGATGTATGACCGAAATCACGTCCAATGAATACTTCATCGCTGTCATTATCATAATTGATCAGCCCCAGTCTTTCAGACATACCGAACTTCGTGATCATTGATTTTGCAATTGCTGTTGCCTGCTTGATATCCTGGGAAGCTCCCGTTGTGATATCATCAAAAAATCTCTTCTTCTGCAACACGTCCGCCAAGGGAAACTGTAATTTCCTGAAGCATATGCCCCTTTGTATTGAACATATCATCCTTCTCCGGAAGCGGCGTCGTATATCCGCCGGCTCCGCCTGTCGGAATGATAGATACGCTGTAAACCGGTCCTACATCCGGAAGCAGATGGAACAAGATCGCGTGTCCGGCTTCATGATAAGCTGTAATCCTGCGTTCCTTATCGGACACGATGCGGCTCTTCTTCTCCGGACCGATTCCCGACCTTTTCACAAATGCATGACGGATATCAGACTGCTGAATGTACACCCGGTTCTCCTTCGCTGCCAGAATTGCAGCCTCATTGAGAAGATTCTCAAGATCTGCTCCTGAAAATCCTGCCGTTGTCTGGGCAATCTGCTTTCAGATCCACATCATCTCCAAGCGGCTTATTTCTCGCATGGACTTTCAGGATCTCTTCTCTTCCCCTACATCCGGACGTCCGACAAGGACATCACGGTCAAATCTTCCCGGTCTTAAGATTGCAGGATCCAGAATATCCTTACGGTTTGTCGCTGCCATTACGATAATACCTTCATTTACACCAAATCCATCCATCTCTACAAGGAGCTGGTTCAGGGTCTGCTCACGCTCATCATGGCCACCGCCAAGACCGGTTCCGCGGCGTCTTGCGACTGCATCGATCTCATCAATAAATATGATACATGGTGCGTTCTTCTTCGCATCCTGGAACAGATCACGGACACGGGAAGCACCCACACCCAACAAACATCTCAACGAACTCAGAGCCCGAAATGCTAAAGAACGGAACACCGGCCTCACCGGCTACAGCCTTTGCAAAGAAGTGTCTTACCGGTTCCCGGAGGTCCTTCTAAAAAGAACACCTTTCGGGATACGTGCTCCAACCTGGATGTATTTCTTCGGATCTTTCAGAAAATCTACAATCTCCTCCAGTTCTTCCTTCTCTTCTCTCAATCCTGCAACATCACGAAATGTAACCTTGATCTCATTCTTCGTGCTCATCTTTGCGCGGCTCTTTCCAAAGTTCATCGCCTTAGAATTCCCCCCCCGCCATTCTGACGGCTCATCATCAGAAAGAAGATCAGGAATACGCCGCCAAGCGTGATCAGCATCGGAACTACAACTGTTGTCAACATGGAATCCTTCGGTACATCCGAAAGTCTGTACTCCACCTGATTCTCTGTCAGAAGCTTCTCTACCTGCTCAACATCTGACACATTCACTTTCCTTGTATTACCATCATCTTTCAATGTAACAGAGACGGTTCCTGTCGGAACTGCACTGTTCTGATTGATGTGACATCAGAAACATTTTTTTCCTGTACTGCAGAGACAAAGGAGGTATATGTCATCTCCTGCTGATGCATCTGAAGCTGGTTCGCCATCCACAGAACCACAACAAGGATCACAACAAAACTGATGATCGTTGCCCCACTCAGACCTCTGCTTTTTTTCTGTCATTATTCAATTTTTTTTATTGCTTCCTTTCTATTCTGCGACTTCTACTACTCCGATGTATGGAAGATTTCTATACTTCTGTGCATAATCCAGACCGTATCCTACGACAAACTCATCCGGAATCTCAAATCCTGTCCAGTCTACGTGCACATCTTTCACACGGCGGTCCGGTTTATCAAGTAATGTGCAAAGACGGAGACTTGCCGGCTTTTCTCTGACGAAGTACGTCCATCAGATAATACAGTGTATTACCGGAATCAATGATATCCTCCACGATCAACACTTCCTTTATTCTCAATAGACTCATCCAGATCCTTCGCAAGTCTTACAACACCACTGGACTTTGTTCCGTCGCCATAGCTTCCAACACACATAAAGTCCATAGATACCGGAACTGTGATTCTCTTTGCAAGTTCGCACATAAAGAATACTCCACCTTTCAGAACACAGATCAGATGGATCTGCTTTCCTTCATACTCTTTACTGATCTTTTCTCCGAGTTCACGGATTCTTGCATCTACTTCTTCCTCTGAAATTAACACTTTAATCTTCTCAGCCATTGTTCTATTCCTCCATAATCTTTATCTTAAGAATCTTTTTTCGTCTGGTCTCCCACCTGGTAGTACGAACTCATCCTTCTGCCCGGAATCCATACGATGTGGCTTTTTTCTCTGCGATCAGAAGCTGTCTGTCCCGTTCTTCTTGTGGAATCTTCTCATCAATAAAGTAACTCTTCAGCTTCTTTTTCTTTCCTTCCCCATCAATTGTAAAAAAATAATCTCCGGGTCGTCTGTATCTCACACAGAGACTGCTTTTTATTATATCATAATCAAAGCATTTCGTGTAGCTTTTTGTGGTATCTCTTTTGCTGAATTCTTCTCATTTTCACCGCTGATCGTACAGCAGATTTTCAAATTTGTTTCCCGGGATCTGTGTTTCTCCCGGAATCTGAAGACACAGAACAGAATCACTCTCTTCTTTTCTTTTTTTCTTTCTGATGTACAGATATGACTTTCTTATCATCTTTTTGCAAGCAGGACTCCCTCATACATTCTTTTTTGGCTGTAATACTATACGGAAGATCGATCTGCCGTCCTGTCTGCCGTTCAAACAGTTGCAGTATTGCCTGGATATGCCTGCTTTCAATATCTTTCTGTGCCTCTGCCACTTCACTTACTGCTCTTTGGATCAGAAATTTCTTTATCACAGGATCAAGGTGTTTCATTTCCTCTGCCCTGAGGAATATTTCTTTCCCGCTTTGAAATCCGTCTGTCTGTTCTGCACAGATATTCCATGCCTGATCTGTCTGCTTTTTCCAGATATTCATAGATTTCTTCTGCCTGTTCACTGAGCTTCACAAAATGTTCTATCGCCCTGGTGTTAACCTGCTCTTCTAACACCGGAATGATATGATGACGGATCCGGTTCCTTGTGTATTCATCTTCCTGATTCGTTTCATCAATACAATAGCTGATTTCGCAATCTTTCAACCACTGTTCAATCTCTTCCCTGGACAATTCCAAAAAAGTGGGCGGATCCATTTTCCATACACTGGTCTTATTCCACACAATCCGCGAAGCCCGGTTCCTCTTGCCATGTTAAGAAGCATTGTTTCTGCATTGTCATTACTATGATGCGCTGTTGCAATCTTTGTCCCGCCCTGTTCTCTACAGAGTTGTTCAAATGCCTGTCTTCGCACATATCTGCCTGCTTTCCTCCAATGATTCTTTCCGCTTTTTTTGCAATTAATTCCACATTTTCATGAAATGCAAAAAAAAAAGGAACCTGCATTTTATGACAAAGCATTTCCACATATGCCTCATCCTGTGCAGCCTCCTCCCCGCGCAGTTCATGATTCACATGGCAGACAAGCACCTGAAATCCCAGCTTTTCCTGCAATGAACAAAGTGCCATCAGCAGACATACAGAGTCTGCGCCACCCGATACACCTATGACAATCCTGTCCCCTTTTTTCTATCATATGATATTGTCTGATATAGTTTTCAATCTTTTTCTAATCTTTTATCCATCATACCTCAACTATACGTTAACGGTTACTTCTATGTCAATGACTACTTTCTGCATTTCCACAAAGCTGCAACCAAAACTGACATATCATCCTCCGGTTCTTTTTTCCTGTCCAGTTAAGTACCTGCTGTAAAAATATGTCTGGCCAGTTCCTTTGGGTTTCGTATTTCCGTTCCTTTTATGATTGTTTCAAGAAGGAAGTCCTGCTCTCCTACCGGAAGTGCATCCAGCACTCCATCTGTCAGCATGATTACATACGTTTCCATCCGTCAACTGCCGTTTCACTGAATCTATTTCAAGTGAATTCATCACTCCGATTGAAGGCTTGTCGATGTCAGATGCTCAATCTGATCCTTTCTTCGGATAAAAGTTGAGGATGCGCCTGCCTTGATCAATTCGCATTCCCCTGTATACAGATCAAACACTGTAAGGTCGATCGTAGAGTAATGGATTTCTTCTCTTCCGCAGACCAGTGTTGTATTGATCATCTGGATCGCAGTCTTTTCCGGAAATCCCAGCTTCCGAAGTTCTTCGAGAAGTTCTATCACAAGTGTGCTTTCCCGACAGGCAGCCTGCCCACATCCCATGCCATCTGACAATGCAACTCCCCTTTTACCACCCGGAAGATCCATCATCGTGAAACTGTCCCCTGAAATATTACTGCAGCCTTTTCCGATTCTTGCTATTCCGGATATTGTGTAATAGGATGGTCCTTCTCGGAAGACCACTGTTGTATAATCCGCTCCGATCAACTGCGCCCCTTCTTTCCCCGGAATCAATCTTCTTCCTGTCAGATTACTCAGAATCCCTGCCGGACTTTTTACCGGAATCTTTTTCCGCTTTCCAGGTGCGCATCGTCAGGTGCAATTCATATTTTCCCTCTCCATTCACAAGAAAATGCATGGAAAGTACACGTATTCCTTTTTCTTTTTAATTGAGACAAGATCCGTTTCCCCAACCTTTCATCTGTAAATATGCTGTCTTCCAGATTTTTTCGCCATATTTTGCAGCATATCTGCAAATAGATCAAGCTGGGCTGCACACCCTTCCCGGCTTCTTGCGATACGATTGATCCGAGATCATATTTTGTCTTGCTTCGTGAAAACTGTCAAGCATCCCCCGATAAAACCGCGGAGCCATAATGCAGCGCTGCGTCAGTTTTCTTTTTGTCTCTGCATCCAGTTCATTTCCATACTGATCCACTGCTGCAAGAATCTCGTATCCCATCTGATACATCTGAATATAGTTTTCACCCCAGCACCAACTGTTTTTTCTCACATTTTTCACACACTTCTTCTCTTACGCAGGCAAACATTTCATCAATCTCTTCTTCTGAAAATGTCTGCTTTTTTTTCTTCTAATTTCAAAAAGGTTTTCGCTAACTGTTTTAATGAAACTGCAAACTTATCAATCTGTTCCACATATAGACTACTATGTAATACCTGTCCATTTTCCATTTCCATCCCCCCCTCGTTACTCAAAAGAAAAACTCCAGGAGAACTTTCTCTCCCGGAGTTATCTTTCGTAAAATTCTGTATCCGTCTTTCACTGACTTTGCAGATTCGATTACTATTCACTTGATTGGTTTTAAATACGATTTCATTC
>VOFJ01002558.1_pt1 | contig 13846 bp, 15 predicted proteins | sample 5384081 | NCBI WGS metagenome assembly VOFJ01 (sample SAMN12384729, study PRJNA508395) | human gut metagenome | isolation source: healthy gut I | host: Homo sapiens
AGCCGGTATTACTCCCATGGTGTAAAAATTACGACTTCTAACTACCACAGACCGGCATGGCCTGCAAGCTGGCCGGGCCTGCCATCGAGATGAAACACGGCGCGGACATCCTGTCCGACGGCATCGCGGCAGGCTCGGTACAAATTTCTGCCGACAGCCAACCCATTGTGATGCTGACCGACCACCAGACCACCGGCGGTTACGCCAAGATTGCCACCGTCATCTCGGCCGATCTGCCCGTACTGGCCCAGCTGCGCCCGGGGCAGGCGGTGGCCTTTGCTTTCGTCTCCCCCGCCCAGGCTGTCCGGGCCGCCCGCCGGCAGGCAGCAATTTTACAGCAAATTGCCGCGCGCCTACTATAAATAAAGAGGTGTATCCCCATGACCTATTCCGCCGTCACCCCCGCCGAGGTCCGCGCCCTGATTCGCACGGGCCAGCTCACGGCCCCCACCACCGGCTACTGCGATGGCTACGCTCAGGGAAATCTGGTGGTGCTGCCTAAAGCGCTGGCGTGGGACTTCCTGCTGTTTTGCCAGCGCAACCCCAAGGCCTGTCCGCTGCTGGAAGTGGCCGATGCCGGGCAGCGTAGCTTTTCCCAGTTTGCGCCGGGCAGCGATATTGCCCGCGACATCCCGCGCTACCGTATTTACCGAAACGGCGAGCTGGCCGAGGAAACTACCGATGTGACGCACTATTTTGAAGAACGGAACGATTTGGTCAGTTTCCTCATCGGGTGCAGCTTCTCTTTTGAGTCGGCGCTTCTCGAAGCTGACATCCCCGTGCGCCAGATCGAAGAGGGCGTCAACGTACCTATGTACAATACAAACATTCCCTGCACACCGGCGGGGGTGTTCAGCGGCAATATGGTGGTCAGCATGCGGCCTATTCCGTATGCCCAGGTGCCCGCAGCGGTGGCCATCACGGCGGGCATGCCCCGCGTCCACGGCGCGCCAGTTCAAATTGGTACGCCCGAAGCCATCGGCATCACAGACCTGGCTCACCCGGACTATGGCGACGCCGTCACAATCCGCCCTGGAGAGACGCCGGTGTTCTGGCCCTGCGGAGTCACGCCCCAGGCAGTGGTCATGCACTCCAAACCGGCGTTTTGCATCACCCACGCGCCGGGACACATGTTTATCACCGATGTCAAAAATACCGCGCTGAAATTTTAAAGGGGGCTTTACAATGCCGTCCATTGATTTGAACTGTGATCTGGGCGAAAGCTTTGGCGCCTACACCATCGGCATGGATGCCGAGATTCTGCCCTACATTACCTCGGCCAACATTGCCTGCGGTTTTCACGCAGGCGACCCGTCCGTCATGCAAAAAAGCGTGTTGCTGTGCAAAAAGTATGGTGTGCAGGTGGGTGCCCATCCCGGCCTGCCGGATTTGCAGGGCTTTGGCCGCCGCAGAATGGCAATTTCCCCCGCCGAAGCCGAGGCCGACGTGATGTACCAGATCGGCGCACTAAAGGCCTTCTGCGACGCAGCGGGCGTGCCGCTGCACCACGTCAAACCCCATGGTGCGCTGTACAATATGGCCGCCAGGGATCCGGTGCTGGCGGCGGCCATCTGCCGCGCTGTGCAGGCTGCAGCTCCCGGTGCTGTGCTGCTGGCACTCTCCGGCAGCGAGATGGTCAAGGCCGCAAACGCCATCGGACTGCCCGTTGCCAGCGAGGTATTCGCAGACCGCGGCTACCAGGCCGACGGCAGCCTTGTGCCACGCGGCGCTCCCGGCGCAATGATCGAGGACGAGGATACCGCCATTGCGCGGGTCTTGCAGATGGCGGCGCAGGGTACCGTACAGGCCGACGACGGCAGCACCGTAACCCTGCAGGCCGATTCCGTCTGCGTCCACGGTGACGGCCCCAAAGCCCTCGCCTTCGTGCAAAAAATCTCCGCCGCCCTGCCCGCCGCTGGGGTAGAGATTAAAGCGTTTAAAGCGTTTTAATATATTCTAACACTTTGCGCCGGTCTGCACAGGCCGACGCTTTTCTTTTTATCCGTTATGCCCTTGCACTTCCCCGCACATTGTGTTATACTTTACACCGTAAAACTGAATACGACAGCAGGTGCCTTTTTATGCCGCGTTCGGCGCATAGAAAAGGGTAAAAGGGAAGCAGGTGCAAATCCCGCACGATCTCGTCACTGTGTTAAGGGAGCCTGCCGCCAGGGTGCTTTTGCATCGGTCACTGGGTGTTTACCCGGGAAGGCGGCGGTGGGCGTTGATCTTTCAGCCAGGAAACCTGCCCGCTGCCGGGTACGGGGGGCGCACCGCCCCAGATCACGAGGAATTGGTTGTACCGCAAAGCACCTGCTTAAAATACGGGGTCTTTTGTGTTGCCATTCTGCACGCAAAAGACCTCGTTTTTTACGGGGTCAATTTCCGTGTGCCCTGCTGTTCTCTCCCGTACTGTCTCCCAGCTTTAAACAAGGAAAGGAAGTAAGAACACATGAGAAGGATCACCTACAAGAAAGCTGCCGCCGTCGCCATGGCCGTAGCACTGTCCGCCGCCCTGCTGGTCGGCTGCGGCAGCACCGCCGCGAGCACTGACAGCGCTGCCGCGAGCACCGTCGCCGACGAAAGCGCCGCAGAAAGCACCGCAGAGGATGCAGGAAAAGACCGCAGACGAGGGAGATGCAGACGAAGTGGCCGCCAAGAACTGCGCCGATTTGATCGACGCCATCTACGTGCAGGAGCGCAGCGCCGACACCGACGCCCAGTGCGAAGCCGCCAAGGCTGCCTGGGATGCCCTGACCGACACCCAGAAGGAAATGGTCGAGGGTGAGAACGCTGACCCCGAGTACTTCGGCCGCGACACCGGCGACGCCAGCAAGGACGCCCCCCGCAACGAAGATGAAATCGGCGAGAGCGAGCTGCTGGTCGTCAGCTTTGGCACCTCTTTCAACGGCAGCCGCGCGGCCGACATCAAGGGCATCGAGGACGCCCTGCAGGCCGCCTACCCGGATTGGAGCGTCCGCCGCGCCTTCACCGCGCAGATCATCATCAACCACGTCCAGGCCCGCGACGGCGAGAAGATCGACAACATGGACCAGGCACTTGACCGTGCCGTTGCCAACGGCGTCAAGAATCTGGTTGTCCAGCCTACGCACCTGATGCACGGCGCCGAGTACGACGAAATGTGCGAGGCGGTTGAGCAGTACAGGGACAAGTTCGACAGCGTTGCCATTGCCGAACCCCTGCTGGGCGAGGTCGGCGAAGATGCCACCGTCATCAACGCCGACAAAGAGGCCGTAGCCGCCGCCATCACCGCTGAGGCCGTCAAGACCGCCGGGTATGACGACGCCGCTGCCGCCGCTGCGGACGGCACCGCTTTTGTCTTTATGGGCCACGGCACGTCCCACACCGCCAAGGTTAGCTACAGCCAGATGCAGACCGCAATGCAGACGCTGGGCTATGACAACGTCTTTATCGGCACCGTCGAGGGTGAGCCCGAGGACACCGCCTGCGATGCCGTTATCGAGAAGGTCAAGGAGGCCGGTTACACCAAGGTCATCCTGCGCCCGCTGATGGTCGTCGCCGGTGACCACGCCAACAACGACATGGCCGGTGCCGATGACGATTCTTGGCTGAGCCAGTTCAACGCCGCTGGCTGCTTTGACAGCGTCGACACCCAGATCGCCGGTCTGGGCGAGATTGCTGACATCCAGCAGATCTACGTTGACCATGCCGGGGCCGCCATTGATTCCCTGAACGGCTGAGAAAGACCCATTCTGCCCGGAGGGTAAGCTCCGGGCAGTTTTTTGGTTTTTGGGAAAGCACGGCAGGGGCCGGGCATGCCCGGCCTGCGTCCGATGTGATGCCCTGCCACGCCGTAGGGGCGGATTCCATATCCGCCCGCGCTGCCTCCCGCTATTGCCTGATAAATATATATAGAATGAGGTAAGGAAAGCATGAAAAAGCTCCAACTCGCATCCCTGACTCTCGCTGCCCTGCTGCTGGCGGGCTGCGGTGCGTCCGCAGCGTCCACCGCCGAGAGCACGTCCGAGGCTGTCTCCACGGAAGAAACCGCTCCTGCCGCCACCGCGGCCCCGGCGGAAACCCAGGCCCCCGCTGCCGCGCTGCCGGACGGCGTATACACCGCTAAGTTCAACACCGACAGCAGTATGTTCCACGCCAACGAAGCCGTGGACGGCATGGGCACGCTGACGGTGGAAAACGGCACGATGACCTTCCACGTCAGTCTGCAGTCCCAGAAGATCGTCAACCTGTATCCGGGCATGGCCGCCGACGCCCCCGCCCACGAGAGCGACTGGCTGCAGCCTACCGTTGACACGGTGACCTACTCCGACGGCACCAGCGACGAAGTTTACGGCTTTGACATCCCTGTCGCGGCTGTGGACACCGACTTCCAGCTGGCTATCCTGGGCACCAAGGGTACCTGGTACGACCATACGGTCAGCGTCTCCGATGCCGAGCCTGCGGCAGAGGATACGGCTGCGGCAGCCGTCGAGATCCCCGCCGACGGCAGCTACACCTGCGCTGTGACGCTGGAGGGCGGCAGCGGGCGCGCCACCGTCGAAAGCCCCGCCGCGCTGACCGTGGCCGACGGTATTATGACCGCGACCATCGTCTGGAGCAGTCCGAACTATGACTATATGCTCGTTGACGGCGAAAAGTACCTGCCCGTCAACACCGACGGCAACTCGACGTTTGAGATCCCCGTTGCCGCGCTGGATGCCGCGCTGGCCGTCACGGCGGACACCGTCGCCATGAGCACCCCGCACGAGATCGACTATACCCTGACCTTTGACGGCGCGACGCTGGCCGCCGCCGAATGAGGCGCGCGGCAGCTTTTGCCCTGCCAGCCCTGCTGCTGGCAGGCTGCGCGGCTGCCTCCCAGGCTCCCGCGCAAACGGACGCATTGACGATAGAAAACCCCTATCCGCTGGAATATGCGAAGCAGTTCACGGTGGATGTGTGTGCGGGCGGCTATGACCTCATCACGATTGACGGCAGCCGCTATCTCGTCGTGCCGGAGGGGGCCGCTGCGCCCGCCAATCTGGACGCAGACATCACCGTTTTGCAGCAGCCTATCCAAAATATCTACCTTGTGTCGTCGTCCGCGATGGACCCCATCATCAGCATTGGCGGGCTGGGGGCTGTGGCGCTGTCCGGCACGCAGGCCGAAAACTGGTACCTCGACGCGGCCCGCACCGCCATGGAGCAGGGCGAGATCGCCTACGCGGGCAAGTACAGTGCGCCCGATTACGAGACGATCCTGTCCGCTGACTGCGGCCTTGCCATCGAGAACACAATGATCTACCACACGCCCGAGGTGAAGGAGCAACTCGAAAAATTCGGCGTGCCGGTCCTCGTCGAGCGCTCGAGCTACGAGAGTGACCCGCTGGCCCGGATGGAATGGGTCAAGCTGTATGGCATCCTGCTGGGCAGAACCGAGGAGGCCGAGCGCGTTTTTGACGACGCTGTGCAGCGCATTGCACCGCTGCTGGACGAGGAACCCACCGGCAAAACCGTGGCGTTCTTCTCCATCACCTCCAATAATCTGGCCACTGTGCGCAAGGGCGGCGATTATGTCGCCAAAATGATCGAGATGGCGGGCGGCAGCTACGTCTTTGCCGACCTGACCGACAGCGGCAACAACCTGGCCACCGTCAACATCTCGCTGGAGGATTTCTACGCCGGGGCCAAGGACGCCGATGTGCTGATCTACAACAGCACCATCGAGGGCGAGCTGCGCACAATGGATGAGCTGCTCGCCAAATGTCCGATGCTGGCGGACTTCAAGGCCGTGCAAAGCGGCAGCGTCTGGTGTACGTCGCAGAGCCTTTTCCAGCAGAGCATGGAGCTGCCGGAGCTGATCCTGGATATGAACAAGGTGTTCACCGAAGATGACCCGGACGACAGTGAATTGACATTTTTGACGAAGCTGCACTGAAAATTTAACGCGGCGGCAAAAGCGGGCGCACATAACCGTGGCGCATCCGTAAGGGCGGATTCGATATCCGCCCGCACCATTGCCGCCCGCCGCAAAGGGAACCACGCATGCACACCTCCAAACGCATGACAATTGCATATCTCGCCATGGCGGCGGCCCTGCTGGCGCTGTTTGCGCTCAACCTGTTCTGGGGCAGCGTTGCGCTCTCCCCGGCGGACATCGCGGCGGCCCTGCTGGGCCGCGGCACAAACGCGCTGGCGGCCAACATCCTGCTGCAGCTGCGTCTGCCGCGCGCCGTCATGGTCGTTCTGCTGGGGGCGGCGTTATCGGTGGCCGGGTATCTGCTGCAAACTTTTTTTGCCAACCCCATTGCGGGGCCTTTCGTCATGGGCATTTCCAGCGGGGCCAAGCTGGCCGTGGCGCTGACGATGGTCGTCTTTTTGAACCGCGGTCTGCTCACCGGCTCACTGACGCTGATTCTGGCGGCGTTTGCCGGGGCCATGGCGGCCATGCTGTTTGTGCTGGCTGTGGCACGCCGCGTGCAGCGCATGAGCATTTTGGTTATCTGCGGCGTCATGATCGGCTACATCTGCTCGGCCGTCACCGATATTGTCGTCGCCTTCGCGCAGGATTCCAACATCGTCAACCTGCACAACTGGTCGATGGGCAGCTTCTCCGGCATGACCTGGGGCAATGTCGCCACGGCGGCGGCCATCGTTCTGCCCTGCCTGGCCGCCGCGTTTTTGCTCTCCAAGCCGATGGCCGCCTACCAGCTGGGCGAAAGCTACGCCGCCAGCGTCGGCGTGCCGGTGCGGGCGTTTTCCGTGGTGCTCGTGCTGCTGTCAAGTCTGCTGGCGGCCTGCGTCACGGCATTTGCCGGACCGATCTCCTTCGTCGGCATTGCGGTGCCGCATCTGGTAAAACATACGCTGGGCAGTGCAAAACCGCTGCGGGTGCTGCCGGGCTGCGCACTGGGCGGCGCGGCATTCTGCCTGCTGTGCGACCTGATCGCCCGCAGCCTGTTTGCGCCCACCGAGCTGTCCATCAGTTCGGTCACGGCGGTATTTGGTGCGCCGGTGGTCATCTGGCTGCTTGTGCGCCGCCACAGCGGGGAGGGCACGGTATGAGCTGTTGTGAAACGCAAAATCTCGCCGTCGGCTACGGTGCGCCGCTGCTGCGGGACATTGCCCTGCACGCCGAGCGCGGCAAAATTCTGGCGCTCATCGGTCCGAACGGCGCGGGAAAATCCACCCTTTTAAAAACGCTGGCCGGGCAGCTGGCGGCGCAGGGCGGCGCGGTGCTGCTGGACGGGCAAGACCTGACGGCCTACACCCCCAACGCCCGGGCGCGCAAGCTGGCGCTGATGCTGCCCCACACGGCGCGCACCGAGCTGACGTCCTGCTTTGAGGTCGCCGCCGCCGGGCGCTACCCCTACACCGGGCGGCTGGGCATTTTGTCCGATGCCGACAGGCAGCAGGTGCATGACGCTCTGCGCCTTGTCCGGGCGGAGGAGCTGGAAAACCGCGATTTTGCCAGGATCAGCGACGGCCAGCGCCAGCGCGTGCTGCTGGCCCGCGCAGTCTGCCAGCAGCCGGAGATTTTGCTTCTGGACGAACCTACGTCGTTTCTGGACGTAAAGGGCAAGGCGGAGCTCATGGACATCCTGCAGGTGCTGGCGCATGAGAAGAATGTGGCCGTCATTGTGACGCTGCATGAGCTGGAGCTGGCCCAAAGGCTGGCCGACGCCGTTGTCTGCGTTGCGCCGTCAGGCGTGTCCGCTGTGCTGGCACCGCAGGACGCCTTTGCACAGGACAATATCTGTGCGCTGTTTGGACTGAGCACCGACCAATACGCGGTGCTGTTTGCCGGGAGCGGCGCAAAGCCGAAGCCCCAATTTGAGCACTACATCCGCAGCGGGCAGCGTTTACTGCGCTGCGGCTACACCACCGGCACCTGCGCGGCGCTGGGGGCGGCGGGCGCGGCGCGGCTGCTGTTGACCGGCCACGCGCCGGAAAGCGTTGGTCTGCGCACGCCCAAGGGCATCGTCGTGGAGGTCGCACCGCAGTTCTGCCGCCTGACGGCAGACGGGGCCGCGTGCGCCATCGTCAAAGACGGCGGCGACGACATCGACGCCACGACGGGCCTGCCGGTCATTGCCGCGGTCACACTGCTGCCCGGCGCGCCGCGCACCGTTACGATTGACGGCGGGGCGGGGGTGGGCCGTGTGACAAAGCCCGGCCTCGACCAGCCCGTCGGCGCGGCGGCCATCAACCGTGTGCCGCGGCAGATGATAACCGAGGCGCTTTTGCGGGAGGCGGACGCCGTCGGCTACGGCGGCGGGTTCGCGGTGGTCATCTCCATCGAAGGCGGCGAGGCTGCGGCCAAGCGCACCTTCAACCCGCATCTGGGGGTCGAGGGCGGCCTGTCGGTGCTGGGCACCAGCGGCATTGTGGAGCCGATGAGCCAGCAGGCGCTTCTGGATACGCTGCAAATCGAAATCCACCAGGCAGCGTTGAAAAGCCGCCGCCTGATTTTAGCCCCCGGCAACTACGGGCTGGACTACCTGGCCGCCAACTACCCCGCGCTGCACGAGATCCCTGTCGTAAAAATCTCAAATTTTATCGGCGAGGCGCTGGATATGGCAGCGGCGGAGCACTTCGCGGAGGTGCTGCTCGTCGGGCATGTGGGCAAGCTCGTCAAACTGGCGGGCGGCATCATGAACACCCACTCCCGCTGTGCCGACTGCCGCACTGAGCTGTTCTGCGCCCATGCGGCGCTCTGCGGCGCGGACGCGGCGACCTGCCGCGCCCTGATGGACGCCGCCACGACAGACGCCTGTCTGGACATTCTGGACGCCGCGCAGCTGCGGGAGCCGGTCATGGCCAGCCTGCTCACAGCGATCCAGACGCATCTGGACCGCCGCGCGGCGGGGGCGTTCAAGGTCGGCGCGGTGCTGTTCTCAAACCGGAACGGCCCGCTGGGTCATACAAAAACTGCCGATACACTGTTGAAATTGTGGAAGGAAGCCTGACATGGTACATTTTGTGGGGGCCGGTCCCGGCGCACCGGACCTGATTACCCGGCGCGGCGCGGCCCTGCTGCAAACGGCGGACTGCATCATCTACGCGGGCAGTCTGGTCAACCCGGCGCTGCTGGGGCTGGCGGGGCCGGACTGCGCCATCTATAACAGCGCCGAGATGACGCTGGAGCAGGTGCTTGCCGTCATGAAAGAAAACGAAGCAGCGCACAAAACCACCGTGCGCCTGCACACGGGCGACCCCTGCCTGTACGGCGCGATCCGGGAACAGATGGACGCACTGGACGCCATGGGCATCGCCTACAACGATACGCCCGGCGTGTCGAGCTTCTGCGGTGCGGCGGCGGCGCTGAACGCCGAGTACACGCTGCCCGGCGTCAGCCAGACCGTCATCATCACCCGCATGGAGGGCCGTACCCCTGTGCCCGAAGGTGAGCGGCTGGCCGCGCTGGCCGCCCACGGGGCGACGATGGTCATTTTCCTCTCCATCGGCCTGATCGACAGGGTGCAGGATGCGCTTCTGCAGGGCGCGTACACCGCCGCGACCCCTGCCGCCGTTGTCTACAAGGCAACGTGGCCGGAACAGAAAATTGTACATTGCACCGTCGGAACGCTGGCCGAGAGCACCCGCGCGGCGGGCATCACAAAGACGGCGCTCATTGTCGTCGGGGACTTTTTGGCCGCACAGTATGACCGCAGCAAGCTGTATGACCCGGCGTTCACAACGGAGTTCCGAAGGGGGACGGACCGATGACCTGCGCGTACATTGCGTTCACGGCGCGGGGACTGGCGCTGGCGCAGCAGCTGGCGGCAGCCTGCCCCGGCAGCGTGGCCCGCGGCGGTGCGGACGGTGTCCGCCTGACCGATTGGACCGCTGCGCAGTTTGCACAAAGCGACGCACTGATTTTGTAGGAGCTGCCGGGATCGCGGTGCGGGCCATCGCGCCACACTGCCGCAGCAAGGCTGCGGACCCCGCCGTCGTTGTGCTGGATGAGGGTGGGCAGTTCGCGATTCCGCTGCTGTCGGGGCATCTGGGCGGCGCAAACGAGCTGGCGCAGCGGCTGGCGGCGGTCTGCCATGCCGTGCCGGTCATCACGACGGCCACCGACGGACGCGGCGTTTTTGCCGTGGACGAGTGGGCCAAGCGCCAGAACTGCGCCGTGGCCGAGCCGGAGCGCATCCGCTGCGTGAGCGGGGCACTGCTGGCCGGGCAGAGCGTTTGCTATGCCGCCGACTGGGCTGTTTCCGGCACGCCGCCCGCGGGTGTGGAGCCTGCCGCCGCCGCTGACCGCGCAGATTTTGCGCTGACGCTGACCCCGACGGGTGAAGCGCTGCACCTGATCCCCCGCATTGCGGTGTTGGGTGTCGGCTGCAAGCGCGGCACGACGGCGGAAAAGTTGGAAACAGCCTTTGCGGCCTTCTGCGCGGAGCACCATTTTGCCCCGCAGGGCATTGTCCGCGCAGCCAGCATTGACTTGAAAAAGGATGAGCCGGGTCTGGCGGCGTTCTGCCGGGCGCACGGCTGGAAGATGGACTTTTATACCGCCGCTGCCCTGCGCACGGCTAAAGGCCGCTTTACGTCCTCCGGCTTTGTGCAGAGCATCACGGGCGTGGACAATGTCTGTGAGCGCGCGGCGGTGCTGGCTGCAGACGGGGTGCTGTTCATCCCGAAGTGGGCGCGGGACGGCGTGACCCTTGCCGTGGCACTGGCCCCCTTTGCCCCGGATTGGAGATGGAAAAATGATGAACCGTAGTCTTGTGTATGTGGTGGGCCTCGGCCCGGGCGGTGCGCAGTATTTGACCGCCCAGGCGCAGACTGCCCTGCAGGCCGCCGACGTGCTGTGCGGCTACACGGTCTACATCGACCTGGTGCGCCCGCTTTACCCGGATAAAGAGGTCTACGCTACCGGCATGACGCGGGAGATTGACCGCTGCCGTTGGGCGCTGGAAACGGCAAAGGGCGGCAAGACGGTGGCGCTCGTCTGCTCCGGCGACGCCGGGGTCTACGGCATGGCCAGCCCGCTGTTGGAACTGGCGGAGCACTGCCCGGAGGTAGAGGTCGAGATCGTGCCCGGCCTGACTGCCGCTTTGAGCGGGGCCGCGGTGCTGGGTGCGCCGTTGGCACACGATTTTTGCGTGATTTCGCTGTCGGACCGGCTGACGCCGTGGGCCGTCATTGAAAAGCGGCTGGCCTGCGCCGCGGCGGGGGATTTCTGTCTGGCGCTCTACAACCCGTCGTCCAGGGGTCGCGCCGACTACCTGCAAAAGGCCGTTCGCATTCTGCGGGACAACGGCAAGGGCCCGGACACGGTCTGCGGGCTGGTGCGCTGCATTGGCCGTGACGGCCAGACCGCACGGCTGCTGATGCTGGCCGAGCTGGAGGATACCGCCGTGGATATGTTCACAACGGTCTTTGTCGGCAACGCTGCAACGCAGATTTTACATGGCAGAATGGTTACGCCAAGGGGGTATCGCGGCGTATGAATGTGGTGGTTTTCAGCGGTACAACGGAGGGGCGCAGCTTCTCCCGCGCGCTGGCGGCGCTCGGCGCGGCGGTCACGGTCTGTGTGGCGACAGAGCTGGGGGCCGAGGAACAGGGCTGCGCCGACGGCATCACGGTGCGCACCGGGCGGCTGGACGCCGAAGGAATGACGGCGCTGCTGCGCGGTGCGGCGCTCTGCGTTGACGCGACCCACCCGTATGCCGCCGAGGCAACGCGCAATATCCGTGCGGCGGCAGCGGCGGCTGGAGTTGAATATCACCGTCTGCTGCGCCCCGCCAGCCCTCTGCCCGCGGGCAGTGTGGTGCTGGCCGATGCCGCCCGGGCCGCCGCGTATCTGGCAGACAGACCGGGGCGCGTCCTGCTGGCGACGGGGGCCAAGGAGTTGCCCGCCTTCGCAGCGCTCGACCCGGCGCGGCTCTACCCGCGCGTTCTGCCGACGCTGGCAGGTATCGCAGCATGCGAGGCAGCGGGCGTTCCGCACCGCAATATCCTTGCGATGCAGGGGCCCTTTACGAAAGAATTAAATGCAGCGCTGCTGCACCAGTTCCATATCGACTATATGGTCACGAAGGACGGCGGCGCGGCGGGCGGCTTTGCCGAAAAGGCCGAGGCCGCCGCCCGGTGCGGCGTGCAGCTCATTGTGCTGCGCCGCCCGGACGACGCGGGCGAGACCACGGACATAATTTTACAACGATGCAGGGAGCTTTTATGAAGATCACATTGGTGGGCATGGGCAGCGGGGCGCCCGGCAGCCTGACAGCGGCGGGGCTGGAGACGCTGCGCGGAGCGGAGCTGATCATCGGCGCGCGCCGTCTGCTGGAAAACCTGCCCGAGGGCTGCACGGCAAACCGCGCAGCCCTCTATAAAACGGACGAAATTTGCGCATTGCTGCGGCAGACAGATTGCGCGGAGGCCGCGGTGGTTTTCAGCGGCGACACGGGCTTCTACTCCGGCGCGGCGGCGCTCTGCCGCGCATTGGACGACGCGGGTCTGCCGTACACGGTGCTGCCCGGCGTTTCCAGCGTGCAATTATTGGCCGCGGCGCTGGGCCGCCCGTGGCAGGGCTGGCGGCTCGTCTCCGCCCACGGCTGTGCCTGTGACCCGGTGGCCGCCTGCCGCGCAGGCGGGACGACCTTTTTCCTGACCGGCGGCAGCGAGACCCCCGCGACGCTCTGCCAACAGCTGGCGGCTGCCGGGCTGGGCGACGCTGCGGCCACGGTGGGGGAGAACCTCGGCACGCCGTCCCAGCGGCTTGTCCTCATCGGATTTGGCACGCTCGCCGAGCTCAGCCTTCGCCTTTTCAAAACCGGGCTCCAACAGGTCGGCATAGCGCACGGTAACTGGCTTTTCATCGCCGAGAATTTTTTCTTGGATTTCCCTGTTGATTTCGCCTGGAGCGCGGCCGTACTCACCGTGCAGATAGGCCTTGATCTCTTTGGATACATTTTTATACCGCTCGCCCGCCAAGCACGTTTGTTGCCGTTGCCTGCACGCCTACCATCTGGCTCATCGGCGTGACCAGCGGCGGGTAGCCGAGATCTTTACGCACGCGCGGCACTTCCGCGAGCACTTCATCGCTTTTATCAATCAAATCCCTTTCCTTCACGCATCTTCCGGTGTCGCCGGACACGCAGATGGCTTTCCTCGTCATAAGGATGCATGGTTGCAATATAAATCCGCCTGCCTTCTCCAAAGGACAAAATTTTATGGTCCTCGGCAAAGGCAGATTTTCCACTTCCCGCTTCCGCCTGTTACCAATACCATCATCTTATTTCAGCTCCTCATACTGATCTACGTGGATGTCATCAAAGGTACTTAAAGTGTTATAAAGGGTTGCTCCCATATCCAGAAACGGCAAAGCGCAATGGCTCCGGTTCCCTCTCCCGGGCACATATCTCCATGGATGACAGCTTCTTTTTTCCCAGCTTTTCCAGAATCAGATGAGTAGCCGGCTCCTTCGATACATGGCTGGGCAATCATATAATCTACAGACTGCGGACAAAATTCTTGCAGCAACTAATGCTGCAACACCGGAAATAAAGCCATCGATAAGCACGGGGATCTTCAAAGGCTGCTCCGCCCAGATATACCCCTGCCATTCCTGCAATGTCAAGACCTCCCACTTTGCCAGAGTGTCAACGGCATCCTCGGGATCTGGGTGGTTTAATTGCAATTGCCTTTTTAATTGCTTCTATCTTACGTACAAGGCCATCACTGGAAAGTCCTGCCTCTTCCGGTCATCGTCTCTACTGGCCGGTTCAAAAGAACGGATGCAACCGCACTGCTGGTGGTGGTATTTCCACCCCATCTCTCCGAAAGCTGCTGGGGAAGGCGGTATCCCCTCGGGCTTTTCAATAGCAATACGTAAATCAAACGAAGGCAATGA
>VOFJ01003705.1_pt1 | contig 13842 bp, 27 predicted proteins | sample 5384081 | NCBI WGS metagenome assembly VOFJ01 (sample SAMN12384729, study PRJNA508395) | human gut metagenome | isolation source: healthy gut I | host: Homo sapiens
TTCCGTACATAATTGTATCCATGATCGGTGTGATGAATGCACGAGGATCAAATGCTGATTTCTTTGTCTCTAATAATTCATAGATCTGACCTACAGATGCACTGTTTCTAAGAGCAGCATCTTTTGCAAAAAAGCTCTTTCATATTTCTTGTAACTGCCAGACGAAGATCTGTATCAACATTGATCTTATTAATGCCGCAGTGGCTTACTTCTACAAGCTGGTCTACATCGATTCCGTATGCATTTGTGATCTCTCCTCCAAGGGCATTGATCTCTTCTACAATATACTGTGGAACAGTAGAAGAACCATGGCTTACAAGATATCCCTCAATTCCTTCATGTAACATACATTCCTTGATCGCGATTGCAATTTCCTTACGGATCACTGCATTCTTGCCTTTGTTTGCACCGTGCATGGTACCATAGCTGATCGCTAATGCATCAACACCTGTTTTCTTGAAGAAATCAATTGCACTTAATGGATTTGTGTAAGTACTTGTTCTTTGCGAATACATGATCTTCAACACCTGCTAACACACCAAGCTCACCTTCTACTGTAACACCTCTCTCTCATGAGCGTATTTTACAACTTCACGTGTCAGTTCTACGTTCTCATCGAATGGAAGAGAGCTTCCGTCGATCATGACACTTGTATATCCGCCTTCGATCGCAGCGATACAGGAATCGAAATTCTTACCGTGATCTAGATGAAGAACAACCGGAATATCACTGTCTGCCGCATATTTCTTTACTCTTTGCTCCGATATTCTTAGCTCCTGCTTTCTTATCCTCTAATGTAGAATTAGCGAAATCTGTACGTCCACCCATAAATCCATTTGCAAGGTCTGCTCCCTGAATGATCGCAGGGCTTCTTAAAATCTGATGAACATCTACATTTTGCTTTTACCTGGCATACAGCATTTACATTAAATGCACCCTGTGCATAACCATTCTTATCTGCTGCATCCAAAATTGCTCTCATTGGTACTAACATAATAATCCTCCTTGTTTTGCGAAGCAAAAATGCGACTTTGCAGTAGCAGAGGATTTAGCCTCCTTGTTTTGCTTACTATTGATATATGTTATTAGTTAAAAGAAATCATCTTAGGCAGTTCACCACCGATCAATGGTTTACACCATTCCTTGAACGCTTCCGTTACACCATTGCCCTCTTCATTAATAAATTCATCCGGCATGGTTCTCTCATACATCATGACTTTATCGATATCTACTAAAAATGGTTTCATCACATATGGTTCTGTAGAAACACGCTCAAATGCTACCATCTTTCCGGATTCACCATTCATGATCGCTTCGCAGGCCATCTTTCCTGCAAGCACTGCTTCTTCACGGTCAACAGGACTCTGTTCATGTGGCTGCACGGCCTACCAGACCCGGTTTCTCACCTCTTGCTTTGTATCCGAGCTTCTTAATAACAAGATTAGCAAGGTGCTGGCTGACATCACCAAAATAAGTTGCACGTCCAACCTGGAAGATTGGCTCAACAATTGGCTTTCCGTCTTTATCTCTTAAACCTTCACTTGCAACTACTACGATTCCGCTCTTCTTCTCAAGAAGCTTCTTCACGTCATCAATGAATTTCTCCTCATCAAACGGACGCTCTGGAAGATAAATAAGATCCGGACCAACACCATCTCCATCGTCTGCCAATGCACTTCTTTGCTGTAGTCCATCCTGCATTTCGTCCCAATGCCTCTACAACAACTACGTGGATTGGAAGTCCTTTGACATCTTTGCCACTTCCTTCACACTCTGTGCCATATATCTCGCAATGCTTCCGTATCCCGGACTGTGGTCTGTGATCGCAATGTCATTATCATGAGTCTTCGGAATGCCCATTACTCTGATATCTAATCCTTTTTGCCTGACAGTTCTTATAAAGCTTTCCGCAGGTATCCATACTTCCGTTGCCACCATTGAAAAGTACGTATTTAATATTCTTCTTTAACAGTACTTCGATCATTCTGTCATATTCTCTGCCTGTTCGATCTGATCTCTGGATGTTCCGATCGCACTTCCCGGCGTATTCAGTAAAAGTTCCAGTTTCTCATCCGGAACATTTTCAAGCTCGATCAGTTCTTCTCTCATCAGCCCGCCTGTACCATTCTTAGCGGCATAGATATGTTCGATCTCTTTATACTTTTTTGCTTCCTTTACTGCACCGTACAGTGATGCGTTGATCACAGATGTCGGACCACCACCATGTACGATCAGTATATTCTCTCCCATAGTTTTCTCCTCCTGATTTGAAGTATTTGTCTGCTATTTTGGTTGACTGCAAACAGAAACTGTGTTGCTGAAATTATAAAATTCCGACACTTCTTACGCTGTTTACATTATAACACATCCGTCACAAATTTTGCGTGGCATTTACGCAAACGTTTGTGATATTTCACCAATATTTTATCACAAAAAACTTCGGACATTCATTACAAGTCCGAAGCTTTTTTGTGTTCCATATTTCATGATATGATTTAAACATAGTTTTTTTATTTTCCAAGTGCCTCAAACATCCACTTTTTTATAAGCCTCTACTCCCGGCTGGTCAAATGGATTTACACCCATGATCTTGCAGGACAAATAACATGCGAACTGGAAGAAATAAAATAACTGTCCAAAATGATAAGCATCAATTCATCCACTTCTATCGTAAGACAAGGGAGTTTTTTTGCTATGTCTTTGCCACAGTTGCATGATATGCGGCTTTGTTGATCTCCCAGAAATCTTTTCCATCCAGATAATCAAAATAATCTTCCTTTTCATCCGGTTCTACGATCAAAGATGCATTCTGCTTCTTTACATCCAAAAATGTCTCAAACATAATCGGAGAACCATCCTGGATAAACTGTCCTACTGAATGCAGTTCCTCCGAAAATTCTCCTGCCACCGGAAAGACTCCTTTATTATCTTTTCCTTCACTTTCTGCAAAAAGCTGGATCCACCATTTATAGAAGAAACGGAACTGAGGCTCAAAAGCTTGAAAGCATCTCCACACGGTATCCTTCTTTATAGTAGAGATTTCTAAGACATGCATACTGATATGCAATATTCTTTTTCGGTACTCTCTTCATGTACACGGATCTGCATATCCCTTGCTCCCTTTACAAGTTCGCGGATATCAATTCCGGCTACTGCCATTGGAAGCAATCCAACATTTGTCATTGCTGTGTAACGGCCTCCGACATTCAGTGGAAATTCTAAAAATGTGTATCCATATTTTGTGCAGAGTGTTTCCAGGGAACTTCCCACGGTACCGGTAGCAATGATTCTTTTTCCTGCTTCCTCACCATATGTTTTTTCCATATATTTTCTTAAAATACGGAAAGAGGAACCCGGCTCTAATGTTTCGAAATTCTTTGCAATACAGTCAATATAAATGGATTTTCCCTCTAATCTCTTCATCATGCGGTTCATTGCATCCGGAGAGAGCGTATTTCCGGCATAGATAATTTCCGGTGCATCATCCTTCCTTAAGGCTTCGATCACGGAACGTCTTTGCGTTATTTGATCCACCTACTCCGATCAGAACAAATGCATCTGCATTTTCACGAATCTCTTTTGCAATTTCTTCCAGACGTTTTATATTCTCTTCGCCTGCCCACTCCTCTGTGTCAAGCCATCCCTGACTGTCTGCATAGCAGTTCTCCCCTGTTTTTGCTTCTTCAAGTATTCTGATATTTTCTGATGCGATCACATCAACTGCTTTTTTCTGATCTTCCGACTGATTGTGAATGATTAAGTTTAACATATTTCTACCCTTTCCCAATCTGATAATTTGTTTGATTTTTTATAATTCTTATTTTTAATCTAACGAAGGAAAGGGATAACTTGTATTCCTTTCCTTCTATTGATGACTATTTACAGAAACTACAGAATCAGATCATCTTCTAAATTTACGAAAGACATTTTTGTCAAGTTTTTTCCTGCATCTCTACTTCACCTTTACGAGTTAATGGATAGAAATACATTGCAAAGGCAATAGAAAATACATATGCAATGATCGGTCCTACTGTACATAACAGCAAAATTGCTTTTAAACATCCAGGTGTCTGTTCTACTGCATCCTTATTATATCCTGTCGCAGAAAGAATAATTCCACTAAAGAACATTGAGAAAGCCTGACAGCATTTATTGACAAATGTGAACGTAGAATTAACAAGTGCGGTTCCATTAATTCCAAGTGTCATCTGTGCATAGTTTGCAGAATCAAGTACAGCTGATCGGCTTAACATATTGTTAATAGTCCATGTAAATGTGATCGCAATATATGTAAACATAACTGCTGATATTGCGTATGCACCCTTTAATCCTGTAACAAGCATTGGAAGAGTAACTAAAATTGCAAGTGCCTCAATACCAATAATTCCTGCTCTTTTTTCCTGTCTTTTTTACAAAAGGCTGAATAAATGCTACTAATGCAAATCCAACAAAAGTAGATGCATATCCGATATATGTGATAAGATCTGTTCTTCCGCCCATATTATATTTAAAGAAATACATTCTTAATGAATTGAGATCTGGAATGCGAACATATCTGTTCCATATGCGATAAGTACACATAAAAGAGCTTTGTTTTTTGTAATAACTGAAAATGTTTCTTTTAAAGAAAATCCCTTTTTCTCTGTTTTTGCATTTTTTTGCCGGATCGTATACATCAACATTTTTTACTGACATTGCTGATAAAATAAAAAATCACTGCACTGACAGCACCAAAGATCACTGTAAACTTAAACCATGCAGATGCATTATCCTGTCCTCCTAATTTGTCAAGGATTGGTAATGCCCATGCTGATACTACCAAAGATGCAATAGATCCAAATGCCTGGAAGATTGCCTGGATTCTTGTTCTTTTTGCAATATCATTTGTAAGAATTGCAGGAAGTGCAAGCTGTGGAATCTGGACAATTGTCCATGCCAGGGAATAAATAATATATGTAATAAATGCATATACCACTTTTCCTGTCATCGAGAAATTCGGTGCTGTGAAAAGTAATACAAACATAATTCCAAGGAATGGTGCTCCTGCGATAATCCAAGGTCTGTATTTACCGATTTTCGTATTAGTTTTGTCAACGATAATTCCCATTAATGGATCTGTAAATGCATCCACAAGTCTTGCTACCATAAATACCAGTCCTGCCATAGCAGGTGAAATTCAAGAATATTGGTATAAAAAGTATGTAATATAGGTACCTACCATCATAAAGATGATATTGTTTGCAAAGTTACCTGTACTGTATAACCAGTAATGTACTTCTGATGCTTTTGGCTTAGCCTGATTATTTGTTTTCATATTTTCTCCTCCGTTAGATTGTTAAATCTTTTTTTAATTATGTTGGTTTTAAAATAGTACTTCTGCCCTACCAAAAGTACTTTTTTAATTCCGTCACTTTGTTAAAACTTTTAATAATTATATTATATGATAAAATTTATAAATATCAATTGACAATTATTCCAAATATAAGGCACTTGATTTTGTTGATATTTACTTAAACTTTTAACTAATATTTAGTTATATTAAGTGACCGCTACTAAATATTTAAAAACTTTTCGCGGATCAAAAAAATATTGCCCCTTTCGCACCGCGGAATTTTTCAAATGGAGCAAACTCAATCTGAACCTCTTCTTCATTGAGTCCAAAGAAATTGCTTTTTTGCCGATTCTAATAATTGCTTTCTGTTCTTTTCTGATTGAAACAAGCGCCTATCTGCCACCACATAACCAGGATTGATCAAATTCACAACATTTGCCAGAGCAATTCCAAGATAACCAATCGCCTGTTCAATAATCGAATTGACTTCAGGGTTTCCCAGTTCCTGTACTTCAAGGATTTGATCCATCCGAAGTATCCTATCCTTCTGCACACGCTCTCTAAGTTCCGGAAGCCTGCCTCCTAACATTGCCTCCTGGCAATTTCTGAAAATTGCTCCTTCGTCGCCAAGATCATCCACACATTTAAGTTCTTTGCCGACGCTTATCACTGTATGGCCGATTTCTCCTGCTCCTGCTGTATATCCTGAAACCACATCATCTTTCAACATTAATGGACACGCAACACCTCTTGAAACAAAAAAATATGCAAATGAATCCGGTTTTTGTCCACGCATACTCATTTCATGTCCAACAGCACGAAGCCTGACATTGTTATCGATCAGTATCGGCAGATGGATCCGCTCCTCTAAATCTGTAGCAAATGGTTTTCCCATCCAGTCTTTTCTTGGATTGCTCGGATCACACCCTTTTCTCTGTCAATAAATCCCGGTAGTCCTACCCCTACTCCAAGCAGATTTCTGCCTTTTGCTTTATCCACCATTTCGTTTATGATATTAGTTATCTTTTTCAAGCATACCTGCATAATTTTCAGCAGGACTTTCATATTCTGATTGTTCTAAAACTTCTCCTCTTAAATTCATCAGAACCGCCCTGGTTGCATATGGGCCAAGTTCCACACCAATTGCATAGGCTGCCTCTCTGCACGGAATGCAATTGCATTCGGACGTCTTCCCATGTTATTTACAAGTTTTCCATCTGTTATGGGTATTTCTTCTAAAATCCCCTCCGAAAGCATTTCGTTTACACTCGTTGTAATTGTCGGAAGTGTTAATCCTAATTCTTCGGCTATCGCAGTCCTTCTCGCATTCTCCATCCGAAATATCATATTTTTGATCAAGACACGGTTGCGTCTTCTTGTTTCCAATAAGCTGTTTCCCTTTTTCCCTGCCATGCTTTGATATCCTTTTCCTATTATTTTATCTCAACCGATTCAATATCCAGTATATTCTCTGTTAGTATCATAACATATTTTCAAATTATTGTAATCAAAATGTATGATATTTTATCAGCATGGTTTATTCCTATTTTTTTTTGTAAAAAGCAGTAAAAAAGACGTGACCAAAATCACGCCTTTTACTGTTCCAATAAAATTATTCTGCTTTGTCTGCTCTTATCGTCTGCATATACATCATTAATTGTCCTAATGTAACGCCACTTTTATTTGGTCTTTTTTCATATTTTATTTTTTCTTCCACTTCACAGGTATAACTTCTCTTACCTGCAATACAAATTTTCTCGCCAATCAGATTAATTGTCTCTTTGAATGGAAGATCTTCTGAAGATGTACCAACCATAATATCAAGCTGTCCCGGTTCTACAACAAACTGCATCTCTTCGTCATAATATCCAAGCTGTGCTGTATCCAAATTGAAAGTAATCTTCTTTTGTCTCACCTGCATTTAAATGAACTCGTTTAAATCCGGCAAGCTGTTTATTAGGTCTTACGACATGTGCTCCGTGGAATGCCTGATAAAGCTGTACTACTTCATCTCCGGCAACAGCACCTATATTGCTTACTGTGCAGGAAACTTCGATTTTTCCATCAGTCGGAATCTCGGTCTTTTCAATTTTGAAATGATCCAATGCAAACTCTGTATAACTCAACCCATAGCCAAATGGATATAATGGCGTTCCCAATCCATCCGTATATCCACCACCGAAAATAGCTGCACTCGTAGCATCGCTTCCCGATGCATATCCGGAACCGTTTTTATGATTATAAAAAATCGGTATCTGTCCGGCACTTCTAGGAATTGTTACATTCAGCTTACCTCCAGGATTAAAGTTTCCATCAAGAACATTTGTTACAGCTTCACCTGCAAATGCAGTCCCGGCATCCATGCCTGAACAATTCCTGCGACATTTTCTACTGCCCAGTTAACAGAAAAAATTCCCGGTATATAAAACAAGCACGACAGGTTTTCCTGTTGCAAAGAACCGTTTCTAATAATTTTTCCTGAACACCAGGAAGTTCCAATGACTGACGATCTTTTCCCTCACCGCCTGTCACATTAACCCATCCGCAGTTTCCACCTAATGCCATGACAACAACATCACTCTCATTTCTGCTTTCACTGCGTCTGAAAATCCTTCTTCTGATGTTCCGATAATATCGCATCCTTGTGCATAAACTGTCTCAAATCTATCTGAAAGTACTTCTTTTAAGCTTCTAGTGTGAAGCGTTCTCAAAACTCCGTTCATATCGTCCAGCTGTTTTACATCTTCCTCATCCAGCATATCAAACAGTGTTTCAAATTTCGGTCCTTTTGGTGCCTTTTTCCTTTTTCTGCCTTAGCCTGTTCATCTGCAATTCCATTGAATGTTACTGATGCATTGTTTTTTCTTCCTGCATCCATCATCTCGATATAAGCAGGATAAGTATATCCGCTTACCGGATAACGGAGGCTGTCTGCATGCGGTCGATCACAGCAATCTTTGTTCCTTTTTTGATTGAAGGACACCATCATTTTTAAGAAGTATAAGGGAATCCTGTGCAATTTTTTTGCTGACCTCTTTTTTTCCTCATTTCGCATTGCTTCTTCCAGTTTTTCAATTTCACAATATGGATTCTCAAATAATCCCCGCTTAAATTTAATTGTAAGGATTCTTCTAACTGATTCATCGATTAGTTTTTCATCAAAAGTTCTCCGCTTCTGACGTAATTCGGAAGATTACTGTAGGATGCACCAACCGGGATTTCTGTATCACATCCTGCTTTCTTTGCAAGAAGTCCAGCTTCCATATAACTGTTTGCAACTTTAAAATAGTTATATGTTTTTAATACTGCCTGCTCCATCTGATGTCAGCATCCCTTCAAATCCCATAGTGTCACGAAGTAAATCTCTTGCAATTTTCTTATTATCAATTACCGGCAGTCCATCAATCTCTGCATAGTTTGCCATCATTGCATCAAGACCTGCTTCTTTTTATCTGCAGCTTCAAAAGGTGTCGCAAATACTTCATATAATTCGCGGTCATTTAATCTTGTAGTCGCAGTATTAAGTCCTGCCTGTGTCTCGGCATATCCAAGAAAATGTTTTGCTATACAGCTTACGCCCTGATTTTGCATACCTCTGACGTAATGAATACCCATCTGGCTGATCAGGTACTGATCCTCGCCATATGTTTCATAAGTACGTCCCCCATCTCGGATCTCTGGATACGTCAATTACCGGACTCATAGCAGATGTGATTCCAACTGCTCTGGATTCCTGTCCAATGATCGAACTCATCTCTTCTGCCAGTTCCGGTTCCCATGTTGATCCAACATTAATCTGAGCCGGAAAAAAAGTGTTCCGCCTGCTCCCGGGTATCCACACAAATTCTCTGACTGCAACGCAACCGGTATTCCAAGTCTGGTTTCATTTACAAAAAAATCCTGCAGTTCATTGGTAATCTCTGCAATCTGTTTTGGACTCACGAGACCAACTAATGAATACTGCGTAATTCTTCCATGTCCATCCTTAAATTTTTTCTTTCAAAGCTTCATGACTTAATTTACCATCTACAATAAAGGATGCCGCAAAGGTCTCCACACAGCTGTGCAGCTTTCTCTTCCAGTGTCATTCTGAAAGCAAATCTTCCACACGTACATCTACGGGTTGACTAGGGTCTTTGTATAACATCTTATCTTCCATTTTTCTCTCCTTTTAATCACTTCTATCCGGATAGTTCCAGCCAGAAATCTATGCACTATTGCAATTCAACAATTATGTTAGGGGCATATATTGTTGTACTCGATACTTTATTAAAAGTTTTAACTTAATGGATAATTTATTAATAGCACTTCCTGCTCAATTTGTCCAGTACAAAATATTTTTTTTACATTTCATACAATATTTTCAGGTTACTTTCAGTAACTACTCACAAAAATTGGCTTCTATCGCTTTTTTGCGCAATCCCCTTCTTTTCATTCTCTCATATTTTCATACTGCTGTCTGATCAGGCAATCATCATTGCACGCAATACCCCCGACACATTCATATTCTCTTTTTTCCTGCACCTATTCCTACTTTCTCTATCACAAACTGCTCCGGGAGCTGTTCACTCGTGCGAAGTGCGCTGGCAATCGCCGCTCCCTGTCGGTGTCACTAGCTCTCCTTCAACATTTGTTATATGCATTTTCAAATGATGTTCCAGAAATGATATTGGTTACTGCAGGAACCGGAATCGGAAGCAGACCATGCTGGCATCGCACCATTCCTCTGCCTTCATTTAACTGAGGGATATAAACTTCATCAAGATTTAAACTGTCTGCACATACTGCAGCTGGCAACAATATCAACAATTGAATCTACCGCACCGACCTCGTGAAAATGCACCTGTTCAAGTGGTACACCATGCGCTTTTTGCCTCTGCGTTTGCAAGAATTTTACAATTTTGCATGCAAGTTCTCTGGCACTGTCTGTCATAGATGCATGTCCGATAATGTGAATAATATCCTCCGGGCTTCTATGCTCATGGTGATGATGTTCTTCATGATGATGATCGTCATGGTGGTGACCTTCGTGGTGGTGGTCTTCATGGTCGTGATCATCGTGATGGTGTTCTCCATGGTGGTGCTCGTCATGATGGTCTCCATGCAGATATTCCATATCATGATCATGATTTTCATGTACATGATCTAAAAAAATAACATTAAAATCACACGCATCCAATCCTGATTTTTTCACTCTTGTAATTTCCGTTTTAAATCCATCTACAGGAAGACTTTGAAGTGCCTCTTCCAGTTTTTTTCTGATCTGCTCCCAGATCAAGCATAGCTCCTACAAACATATCTCCACTAATTCCTGAACCACATTCCAGATATAACTTATTCCCCCCATTGTGTCGATCTCCTTTTTTCTTGCATATTTATTGTTCAATCATATATTATATACTTCTATTTTGTGCCTTTATTTTAACACAGTTTTCGTAAAAAAGAACGCAAACATTGATCAAACGTTTGCGTTCTTTTTATAGTTCACTTATTATCACTTTATATGTTTAAATCCTCATGATTCTGCTTCCCGGAACGATCGGTTCGCTTGCAGCACAATTTCCAACTCTCCTCTTGCTTCCGGAGGATTGTCTTTCCAGCGTTCCTCATCATTTATACCAGTGTTTTTTTCGACTGCAATAAATAATTGTGCCCGCTTTCTCATGGTCAGCCCGCTGCTTTTCCATTTCATCAAAAGAAATCAGTTTTCTTCTCTCATTCTTAAGATATTCAACAACTTCCGGCTTTTCTGTAATACAATTATGGCCTTCTTTCGGATCCTCTTTCAGATTAAAAAGCATATCCTTATTCTCATAATGATGATATGAAATATATTTATAATTTTTGTAACGGAGCATCATACTTGCGTAACTTTCACCTTTATATTTCTCGACAAACTGACTGACTACAATTCTCTCTCCATCCTCTTCGCCTGCAAAATAAGGCAGAAGGCTTCTTCCTTCTCCAAATGTATATTCTGTTCCTGCCAGTTCACAAATTGTAGCATTCAATATCCATAATACTTGTCAATGCCTGTATTTGTTTATTTGCCGGCACACCAGATCCTGTCAGAAGGAATGGAATTTTTGCAGATTTCTCATAATAAGTCTGCTTACCGAACATACGTCGTTCTCCTAATGTATCTCCATGATCTGAACAATAACCAAAGATTCCTTCTGTACCGTGCCTTTCTGTATATTTTTTTCAAAGGCTTTTTTTCACTTTTCCAATCTGTGAATCCATAATTTCGACCAGACCACAATAAGCGGCCCCTTGCTCCTCTTGTCACTTTCCAACGTGCCTCTTCCCCACGCATACGGCTACTTTGCAATTCAAAATCCTGCAGGTACTCAGGGATTTCTTCCGGTTCATAGAAAGATGGTTTTTCTACACGGTCGTAATATTTGAGATACATCTCTTTTGACGTAATATATGGAAAATGTGCATTCATAGGTTCCCACCAGAATAAATTGCGGCTTTTCGTGTGGTTCCTCTAAATATTCCAATACCTGTTCAATTACCATTTTGTCATAGTTCATTACCGGTGATTCCCCTGCACCTACATAATTCAGACAGAATGGTTCGCCCTGACACCCCATAAGATTTCCACGTTCCTGTGCCATTTTTTCTTTCGGTACCGTCCAGCTTACCGGCGTAATATCCGGTGCAATACGTTTTGTAAAACCATGCCTCTGGTCTTCCCCCACAAAATGCATGCGTCCGGCTAAAACCGTCTCATATCCGGCCGCAACCAGTGCATGTGTAAAGCAAGGTGTAATATCCGGTAACGCATCCTGATTACCATAGCACCCTGTATCTGATGGCAGCTTAGATGACATAAAAGAAATTCGTGCCGGAACACAAAGTGGGCTGGATGTATACGTATTTTCAAATACAGTTCCTGTTTTTCTTATAGCATCTAATGTCGGAGTGTCCACTTTTACATCCCCCCCAGGAACAATAATCTGCCCCATGCTGGTCACTCATAAATAATAAAAATATCTGGTTGTTTCATTCCCCTTCTCCTTTGTTAAATATTTTAATTAAGTATTTAAAATATTATAGCACCCACCCATTAAATACCAGTGCGAATGCTATGTTATTTCATTTTAAAACAAGTGTTCAATATTCAATTCTCTTATAATCTGCACGATCTCTTTTTTGTTCTCTTTGCAACCAAATTTGCGAAGCAGACCTTTGATCTGTGTCTTTATCGTACTTACCTCCACACTGCGTGCTTCTGCAATCTCATGTACCTTATACCCCTGTAAAAGCAACTTTATCATCTCACGTTCTGTTGCAGTAAGTTTTGAAATATTATTTATGAAAAAAGCAGACTCTTCTCACTCTGCTGAAGTCTGGCATATTCCTGCATCACAGTCTCATGGATCTTATTTGACATAATTGGATTCCCTTTGAGAGCACAGCGGATATGGTAAAGTATTTCTTCATCCTCACATCCTTTTACAATATAATCAAGTGCTCCTGCACCCATGGCTGTCACGATCATCTCGCGGGTCTCATGTGCTGTCAGAAAAATGATTCCGGCTTCCGGGTCAGCCTCCCGTATTTCCTGCGTTGCTAAAATACCTGCGTTCATTGTCTCCATCTCAATATCCATCAATATCAGATCATACTCTGTGTGTTTCTGGCAAAGATTTACAATCTCTTTTCCTGAAGAAGCAGTCCCTACAACCTCCATATCCGTTGATTGTTGATCAATTCTGTAAGATCCTCTCTTAAAAGCTGAAAATCATCAGCGATCAAAATCTTTTTCTTATCTGCCATTTTCTTCTCCTGTCTGTTATCTATTCGTACTTTGGAATTAAAATATAGAATTTACTTCCCTTTCCCTCTGTACTTTCCACTCTCATTTTACCCAGATGGCTTTTTACAACCTCTCTGACATAATATAAGCCCATTCCCCAGTTATAGTTAGAATTTTTGCTGGAATAAAACGGATCGAAAATCTTCTTTATCTGACTCTTTGACATTCCAAGTCCATTATCACTGACCTCGATCAAAGTATATAATCTTTCATTCCTGCATTTTAAGCATACCTGCCCATCTTCTCCCTGTTCTGCGGCTATGACGGCTTCTTCTGCATTGATCAGAAGGTTATAGATTGCCTCACACAGATGATCCTTATCTGCAAAGAACCATAGACACTTCCTCGTTTTTGGATGCGCACTCCCGCATCCGGAAATTTATTGTGAAACCGTTCTAATGTCGTGTCTATGATCTCCTGAATATTAACCGGCATCATCGTAATGGAATTAGATTTTACACTGCGGTACAGTTCCTCAATTCTTGTAAACATTGTATCGTTTGTAGCCCGGAGTGCATCAATACATTCTTTCAGCTTCACCGTATCCGGCTCCGGCTGACTGTAAATCTGGTCAATTCTTTTTTATAAATAACCTTGTTGGCAAGAAGCTGATTTTTCATGCTGTGAACGAACATGGAAACTCCTACCCTCACTGTATCGAATTTCCGTTCCATCACAACAT
>VOFJ01002843.1_pt1 | contig 13838 bp, 24 predicted proteins | sample 5384081 | NCBI WGS metagenome assembly VOFJ01 (sample SAMN12384729, study PRJNA508395) | human gut metagenome | isolation source: healthy gut I | host: Homo sapiens
ATGGTGTCTACCTCCCAGTCTCCGACCCGCTTCCTCCACAGGGCCTGTCTGCTTTGCGTTCGTTTAGTTCCCGAATCCCGTGAAATCGTCCTCTTTTCTCCCCCGTGTTGGTGCTTATAGTGCCGTAAATGGACCTGTAAGGCCGCAGATTGTTCTAAAAGGCCCTTTTTCAGCCAACGGTAAATGCTTTGCTGCAGGAGACCCATTTGGCGGGCTCCTGAGGGTATTCCCGGCGTAGCCTCCCCGCAATTTGTTCGGGGACCAGCATTGGCTCAGCTTTTCCCGCACATATTGTTGGATCCACGGATCCTGATAGCGCAACGTACGGTGGCTGGCCTGCCGACGCAGGACAGAACGTTTCTGGGCCTCATCTGCTCGGTACCGCCCCTCTCCCTTTCCATTGGCCAGCTCCCGGCTGATCGTAGAGGGACTGCGGTGAAGACGGCGAGCGATTTCTCGACGAGGAACACGATTATTTTCCCACAGGGCTATCATTCCCCGCTCTTTTCTGCTAAGATGGTGGTAGCTCACAGGACGGCCTCCTTTGGTGATAAGTTTTTATTGACTCTCTTATTCTACCAGATTCTTTGCCTTCCTGTGGGCCTTTTTTTCTGCCGCTGTTGCACTTCCTATTGTAATTCGCCCATGCTAAAATAAAAACATCAGAGAACCGTGAGAAAATCACTCCCCGGAAACACAACAGAAAAGGAAGGTGAGAATATTGGCCAGCAAAGTATATCCGCTCCAAATGGAAATTGCGGGGAATACCGCCATTTGGACCAGGCCTGATACCGGCGATTCTCCATGCAGCTATCCGGCACCTACATACTCTGCCGTGAAAGCGTTGTTTGAGTCTGTTTTTGTGGGGGCCGGATGTTTTGGTAGAGCCGGTCAAAGCGGAGATCTGCAGTCCGATCCGGTATCATTCCTACGCAACGAACTACGGCGGCCCGCGCGGAAGGACAAATCCGTCAAAGATGGGAGCAACTATCAGCTTTATGCGACGGTTCTGACCGATGTTTGCTACCGGCTTTATGCCCAGGTGCGGCCAAATCCCCGAAAAAAGAGAAAATGCCACAGACGGCTTTGGAATGGGACCGCCGCACGACTTCGCCTGGCCATGCTTATCAGGAGATTTTCAACCGGAGACTAACGCGGGGACAATCCTTTGCCAGTCTGTCATTGGGGTGGCGGGAATTTACGCCGTCTTACTTCGGTCCATTCCGCGAAGGAACCAAGGTATGTTCAGAGATTCCTGATATTGTGATTCCATCTATGCTGCGAGAAGTTTTTCCGGCGGGATATCGTTCGGACTGGCGCGCGGTTTACGACACAAATCTTGTGATCCATCAAGGCGTGCTGATCTATCCTGGAGAGGGGGCGCCGCTGTGATCAATGAGCTGTACACGCTTTCTCAGGCGATGCAAAGTACGAGATTTCTGGTCGGGCACAGTATCGCTCTTACCTTCCTCTGCCGAATGTAAAAAAAGACGCGCCTTGTATTCAAATTCTCTTATCAAAAAACGATGAGAGCGGGAATATTGACGTGGTGAGTCTTAGAGGTCTGCCGCAGGAAACGGTGAAGGAATTAAGAAAATACGGGGATAACCAGAAATCATATCCGGCAATGAATTTGGCGGCTCTTTACCGCGTTACGGATAAAGAATCACTGAGACTGCTGGGTGATCTGCGTTCCGGGAAAACGGTGGATTTCGACTTGGAGCAACTAAAAAGCTGGTGTCAAACGGACAACTGGAACTCGAAATTCTTGAGAAAATACAAGAATTGTTTTCAAAAAGTTCGGAAGAGCTGAAAAAGTTTTTGAAAGAATACCCTGACAACCCCATCTTCATACTTTTCCGCCAGACAGAGGTTTTTTCAGAACCCTGAGGTATTACGCCAGAAATTGGAAAAAATGCGCGTTTCGTATGCTGGAAGAGAAGAAAGACATCCCGACCGCTATTCAAATGCTGTTTTTATTTCGGTGACGCGGACAAGGACCCGAAAGAAGATTTTAAAAACCTTTCCGTTATCCTGGACAGCACAGAATTGGTAAAAGTGGGATATTCGACGATCAGCGCCGCTTTTACAAATCGTTTGAATGAAGATTTGCTGAAAGCGGATGAGAAAAACAAGAGCTCCAGACAAGAGGATACAGTTGACGCTTTTGGGACGGGATTCGCCGCGGTAGAGGAACCGATGCCGGAGATAAAGTTGCCAGGAGGATTTACCGCGTCTTTGCGGACAATGTTCAAGGAACATAAATGTCAATACCGGTATGGGCGCATTGAAAACGCGACATATCCGATCGCGCCCGCGACACGGCTCCGGTTAAAAAGCGCACTGGAATGGGTCTCAGCGGAGGAGCGCAGAAACATCACATGGAGCAAACTTGACACCGGCGAGATTTTGTTCGCGTATCCGGAAAGCAAGCCTTCTCTTTCGGCCGGATTAGCCGCTGTTTTCCAAGGGTCCACGGGCTTTGGACAGAGCAGCCTTTTGAAGGAGCGGCTAAACGTTTTCTGAGCTCCCTGAGAGAAGGAAAGGACCCAGGGACCGATTCCAGAGCCAATCGAATCCAAATTTTCATTCTCCGAAAGTTGGATAAAGGCCGGACAAAAATTGTCTATACATACAACACCACGCCGGAAGAATTGGAACAGCGCGGTGAAATTTGGTGGACAGCCTGCCATAACCTGCCTGAATTGCCTCGAATTTTTGAATCCGAAAATAGCCGCGATCTGTTCCGTTAGAAGCCGCGAACCTCCTGAATTCCGCGTGGAAACAGGACGGCACGCTCGCTTCCAAGAAATTCAAACCGTTTTCTGGGTATCACGGTTTGGAATTGTTTTTGATGACGGGTCGATGGCTCGGAACGATTTATCCGCGCTTTTGCGGAATTTAGAACCGGTCGCCGTAAAGCTGGGACGCTATGCCTATCATTTGGACAAGGTCTCCAGAACACAAGAGATATTTCAGAAAAGCTTCCTTTTTGCTGGGACTGCTGTTGGATAGGCTGGGAAGCAGAAAGGAGCAATATATGCAGGAATTTCCTTATCTTTACGGACAGCTTCTGAAGGTGTCTGATGAGATGCATATTTTATATTGCCGCGTTGAACGCGATGGGGATTTCCTCCGCGGCTGGTCGGCGGCAGTTTTTATAACGCGGCCGCAGAGCGCCTTTGCAGACGCTTACACAGTTAGGTCAGCGCATGATCCCGTATATTTCCTGGGCGAAAGCTTACCAGTATAAGAATAGATCCGATAAGGAAAAAGAAAAGCTGGCGGGCTGGATGGTATCTCCGTCTGTATGAGCGGCTTGCTTCTCAGATTGCTGAGCAGACGGAACTCAAGACCAAATTTATAGAGGCGGAACGCGCGCAGATGTTTATCGGGTACCTGGCCCAATTTCCCCAAAGCGACAAACAAAACAGCGGTTCAAACGAAAACAAAATAACGGAAGAAACAGATGGAGGTACCAATCATGAAGTCTGAGATCAAGCGCGCGACCGGTCTGCTGGTCATTGAAGTTGTCAACTCGAATCCCAACGGCGATCCGGATCGGGAAAGCGATCCACGTCAGAGGGCGAACGGTTTGGGGAAATCTCTCCGGTTTCCTTCAAACGGAAACTGCGCGATCTGCTGGAGGATCACAATGCGCCGTTTTTCCGCAGTCTCCCAGAACAGTTTTTTTGCAGAATGAGGAGCGCTATCAGATTTTTGGAGCATCGGGGCAGAGACAGAAAAGCGATTCGGAGCGAAATGGAAGAGGGTGTGTCGCCTGGTAAATTCGATCAGGATAAATTCTTATCCAGTTCTTTTGTGCGGAAATACTGGGACGGACGCGTATTCGGCAATACATTTTTGGAGGATGGCAGCGCGAAAGGATATATCAAAACTGGCGTCGTTCAGTTCGGCATGGGGCTGTCTGTCGCGCCCATCAACGTACAGCGTCTGACCAACACCAATAAGGCGGGGTGGAAGAAGGAAAACAGGCGGGTATGGCGCCTATGGCTTACCGAGTGGTAGAGCACGGCGTGTATTGTATGCCATTCTTTGTGAACCCGAATTACGCTGGAAAGTCTGGCCGCACTGCCGAGGACATCGAGCTTCTCAAGCCGCTGATCCCGCAGGCCTATGACCTAAACCGTTCTGCTATTCGCCCGGACGTCCGTATCCGTCACGCATGGTATATGGAGCATCAGAATGTTCTGGGCGGCTGCCCGGAATACCTGCTGCTGGACGCGTTGACGCCGGTCCGCAAGGGTGACGCAGAGATGCCATCAAATTCTTGAGCGATTATGAGGATCGGGCTTCTTTGCCGGAGGAGCTGAAAAATCGGCTGGCCAGCGTCGTCGATCTGGTCAACCTATGATGCGTTCGCTTGCACACAGTGCCCGAAACGGCTTCCCCTGGCTCAAGCCTATCAGGATCATGTGGAAAATGTGTGGCGGCGGGCGACCCAGTACGCGGCCGAGGTGGAACAATTCGCGCGCGGATTCCTCCGGTCAGCTGCAAAAAAGTGGTTTCTTGGGCAGCGGAATATCATGATCTGGGAAAACTAGACGAGGAAAATCAAAAAGTACTCCGCGGAGAAGGAAGCACAGGCGCTGAAAAAACTCCCTGTCAATCATGTGGATGCCGGGACGGCATACCTTTTGAAACCGGATCAGTATGCGGTATGGTCCGCCGTCACGGTCTATTCCCATCATCGCGGGTCGCCAGATTTTTTCTGAGGAAGCGGCGAAGGGAGAAACGGCGTTCCGCGATGAATATACCGACGCCCGTGCGAGGACAAATGCGACTCTTTCTTCTCTTCTGAAAATCCATCGCCGTGAAGTGTGGCTTTTCCCAGCCCGCAGGCCCGGGTCAGTGCGGCGGGGATCTTGGCGTGTTTTTGCGTTTGGCGCTATCCTGCATCGCAGACGCCGACCACAGCGACACGGCGGAAAGTGCGGGAAAAGGCTTGCCACAAGAAAATCTTCCAAACCTTAGAGCAAAGGAACGTCTTGCCTCTCTTGACCGCTACGTCCGCGATTTAGAACAGCCTGTGGAATGCCAGTTTAACCAGCGCGGCTCGCCGCGGAGCTCGATGTACTGGAATTGCCGGGACGCGAAACCGGAGAACAATATCGTTTCTTGCGACAGCCCGGTGGGTTCGGTAAAACCACTGCCGTGATGGCACATTTGCTGGCGCAGGCAGACCGCCGGGGACTGCGGCGCATTTTTTTGTGGTACTGCCTTATACCAATATTATCACACAGGCGGTTCAGGTTTATCGAAAAGCGCTGACGCTCCCCGGTGAAAAGCCGGAGGAAGTAGTGGCTGAGCTGCACCACCGGGCGGATTTCGAGGACAACGATTTGCGGTACCTGACAGCGCTTTGGCGGGCCCCATTATTGTTACCACTGCGGTCGGGTTCTATGAGACGCTGGCCTCCAACAAGCCCGCCGCCTTGCGGAGGCTTCACGAGCTCCCCGGAAGCGCCATTTTTTGTGGATGAGGCCCACGCGGCCCTGCCGGTCCATCTGTTTCCATCGCATGGCATTGGATGCGGGTTTTAGCCAGAGAATGGAGCTGTTATTGGCTGCTGGCGTCCGGTTCGCTGGTTCGCTTTTGGACATTTCGGGGGTAATCCGGAATCGTGCACAGTCCCGGAACTGGTATCCGGAGGAACTGCGTGAGCGGCTGATGCAATATGAATCCCGCAGGGTGCGATTTCGCTGGGAGCCAAAGCCGCTGAGCAGAGAAAAGCTGATCCATACGGTTATGAACGCATCGGGTCCGCGGCTTTTGATCGTCAATACGGTGCAGAGCGCCGCAGTATTAGCGCGGGATATTGCCAAAATGTATGGCCTAGAACAGGTGGAACATCTTTCAACAGCCTTGACGCCCTAAGGACCGGGCCAAAACCATTGACCGGATTAAGAAGCGATTGCAGGACCCGTCCGATACGGATTGGATTTTGGTGGCAACTTCTTGTGTAGAAGCGGGCGTTGATTTTTCTTTTCATACCGGTTTTCGGGAAGCGGCTTCGATGGTATCTTTGCTGCAAACAGCGGGCCGGATCAATCGAAATGGTTTGCTGATGACGCGGAGGTCTGGACGTTTCAGATGCAGGATGATTCTTTGCTGAAACGGAATCCGCGCTTAGAAGGGTCGGCGGCGGTTCTGCTGAAATATCTTGAAGAAGGTCTGATCCCCGCACCGAAGCTGAGTACGCGCTCAATTCAAGATGAACTGCGGCAAGAAGCCTCCAGAAGACTCGATTTGTATTCAAAGGAGACTGCACGAGAATTCCAAACGGTAGCGGAAAAATTCGTTGTAATTGATTCCGACACTGTGCCCGTCGTGGTCGACCCAAAACTTGCGGAAAGTTTTTTTTTGCACCGGCAGTGGAGATTGGCGGCTTCTTCAGCAAAACTCGGTTTCGATTCCAAAATATCATTTTGGACCGATACCGCGTCGTGGAATTAAAGCCCGGACTGTATTGTTGGGAATTGCCGTATTCTTCCTTTTTGGGCTATATGGAAGGAATCGTTGGAGAAGGTGCTGATCAAATCGACTTTACAACAGTTTGAAGAAAATGAGAAACCATGCTATAATACTTCTTAAGCCACTCAATCATCCCTCTCAAGTACAACCCTGATAATCCGTCCCCGATAGATTTTTGATAGCAAAAGTCCGAATAGGCCGTAGGATAAGGATAATCTGCATCAAATAAAACCACGTCGAATTAAATCCTCTATACAAAAAAGTTTAGAAATGGATTTAACTCGGCGAGTGGGGGAGTGATTTCAGAGGCCCGAAAAAGCCCATGATTACTGGGTTTTCCAAGGCTTGATGCCCTCTGCGGCAACGATTTGGCAACAGTTTTCATTATTCTAAAGATAAAGAGCTACCTGATTTGCGAAAGTCAGGTAGCTCTTTTTTAATCATTGTATTTGTGCAAGGTGCGGATGATATGAACAGTAGATAAAACCGCATTATAACATAACTCTCAGCATCCATAGCTGTTGCGGTCCGATTGTGCGTGAGTTCGTTTGAGAAATCAACTGCGGCTTTCGCAAATTTAACTTCACGCTCTTTGCTTTTCTTATGCATACAGTAATGGATGTAAGCATCCAACATACGTTTTGAATCCGCTCGCTCCAATATCTGTCCCATCAGTAGAGGGGTGTTTTGCTTTTTATCAAAAACTGCCTGTGCCAAAGTAATCAACAGTTCCCTTCCGTACATTCCAACAGATTGATAGTCGAGGGTCTTTTTTCCGCTGAAATCAAGACCTCCTTCATCCGATTAGCCCCATCATCTACTAAATCCCAGCCAGTTGGCTCGTAATATAGTAGAGTTGTAGTATTTTCCTCGGAGTTCTCTAACGTATCAATCAAGGGGGCATATATATCACGTATAAAGGCCCTTCTGCTTTGATATGTGTCCAGCCCCCTTTGTTTGTAATCGTTGTACCAGTCCCATAAATCGTTATATCTATGCACAGGTTTCAAGGCCAAGTTGTTTCAAAAGTGAAAGTAATTGCTGATGGCGCTGTTTATAACTATCATTTTTCTTTCTTATCTCGAATTTGAATAATACCTGTACCAGCTTTAATTAGGGTTCCTTTTTCTTCCTCAATTAATCTCAAAACGCTTTCTTTGTTATGTTGTGGTGCAACAGGCGCCCAATCAACATATTGATCGATTTTTGCGACCAATTCGATGCCAGTAATTACGAAGCGCTCATCTTTGTAAAAGGAATTCAAAGATTTAGTCAGAATCTCCTCATAGTTCTTTTTGGGCAGAAAGAATTTTTTGCAAAGTCGGCATATTTCAGATGAAATCTAAGTTTAAAAAGTAGTCTATGCCTCCGTCCCAGTTGTCATGGTCAACGAAGTCCAAGGAGTATTCTGCTTTTTTACAATGTCGATAAGCGCTCCATAATTAAATTGACGCAAGTCTTGAATAATCATCGACACAATTTTGGAAACATCAACTGGACAATTCATCGTGGTTCACCTTTCGCACTTTGGTTATTATCTTTCAATTCTTGAACAAGCAAATCGCTGAGACCCTGAGAAGGGACAACCTTGTGCCAGTGGCCTGTGGTATCAAACTCCGGGTAGCGGCAACGCCACCTGTCGTAATCCTCTTTGAAGATTTCGCCAACCTCCAGCATGGCGGCGGCCTGCTCGCCAGGAGCAGAGCATCTCGTACAGCTGGGCGGCGTCCTTGCTCTTCCGTACATCAGCGGACTTCTCCGGGAAGCCCAGCGCCATACCGAGATATTTCTGTGTCATCCCCAGCAAGAAACAGAAAGAGAAATTTTACGCCAATGCCATATACCTAGCTCCCATTTGGGCTTTTCCAGCTTTTGCCGCAAAATACTTAGGCCCTTTCAAAAATAACTGGCCAGACGCTCCCCCGTCTCTTGCTGCCACCGTAAACGGCAGGGCGAGGTCCAAGATCTCTAAGGTCAGGCAGTGTTCCGAGTAGAGGATGATCCGGGCAGAGTTCGGTCCAGCCGTCGGGCTCGGTCTGGCCCAGCTGGATGGTATTCTCCTGGAAGAGCACAAAGGATCCCAGCGGCTGTACCTCCTCGGGAAGTGCCTGGTAGGTCCAATGCGCCAAATCCAGGTTTTCCACGAATGCCGTGAGGTCTTCTTGGGTAGAGAGGGTGTTGACCGTTTGGCCTGCAGAGTCCAACACCTGGACGGTTTGGGCCTTGGCGATGGTCTCCCACGTAGGACGCGGCATCCTGGGTTCCCTGGTCTGTGTTCCCCTGGCAGCTGCAGAGGAGAAGGGCGCACAACAGCACCCCCAAGCAGAGTTTCTTCATTCCGGTTCCTCCTGGTACACGCGTGGTTACCCTGTAAGGGGTATCCCCCTTAGTCCACATGGCTGCTGGCCCGCATGGCCTGGATGGTCTGGTCGATGAGGTGATCCAGATCCCAGCCCAGCATCTCCGCCCCCTGGCGGATGACGTCGCGCGAACAGCCGGCGGCAGAATTTTTTGTCCTTGAACTTTTTCTTCACCGATTTGACCTCCAGATCGGACACACTCTTGGACGGCCGCATGATGGCGGCGGCGCCGATGAGGCCCGTCAGCTCGTCGGTGGCGAAGAGGATTTTCTCCATCTGGTGTTCGGGTTGAATGTCCACGGTGATGCCATAGCCATGGCTGGCGGTGGCGTGGATGATGGCCTCATCCACCCCTCGTGCCCGCATGATCTCCTGGGATTTGATGCAGTGCTGGTCGGGGTATTGCTCAAAGTCCAGATCGTGGAGGAGGCCCGCGACGGACCAGAATTCCTTCTCCTCCCCGTAACCCAATTGCTCGGCAAACCAGCCCATCACGTCAGAGACAATATAAGCATGTTTTAAGTGAAACTCTCCCTCGTTATATTCCTTCAGCAGAGCCAGGGCTTCGTCGTATGAAATCATGGTATGATTCTCCTCTCCTGTGTTGTTCTTACCAGGTTCCTTCCCGGAAGGCCTGAATCATGTGGTTGGTCAAGCTATAGCCGTCTGGGGCCAGGTCAATTTCCTCTCGGCGGTACCAGCCTGCCTGGGAGAGCTCCTGCCGGTCCATGTGGATCTCCCCTGTTCCGTCCAGCTGGGCAAAGAATCCCAGGAGGAGAAGGTTGGAGTCCACCCCCAGGGCTTGGGCCGCCGTAGTAGCGGATGCTTTTGATCTGGGGAGGCCGACCTCCTCCATCACCTCCCGGCGGACGGTGTCCTCTGCGGTCTCTCCGATCTCCGTAAACCCTGCAATCAGGGCATAGCCTTTGTAGACCCGGCCCCTGGTAACGGGTCATGAGGATACGGTCCCCGTCCGTTACGGCCACAATGACCGCCGGCGCAATCTTGGGATAGATCAGGTTGCCGCAGTGGGGCGGCGGGCATCCGCTCCCTATCGTCGGGCTGGGTCTCCCCGCCGCGGCGGCCGCAGAACTGGTTGTCCTGATACCAAAGGGACAGGTGTGGTAGGCCGTGGACTCGGCAAAGCCCGGAGGAGGCGGGACTTCTTGGCCCAGTGCTCCCGGAGGTTGTACCAGGCATACCCCAGGGGCAGGGGATCTTTCCCCCTTCCGTGCTGAATAGTAATCCGTCTCGTCGATCGGAAGGGAGCCAACAGCTCCCTGAAGCTCCCCCCAAGTGGGAAGAGGTCAGCTGGCCATCACCTCCGCTCCAAATTTCCCGGCCGCGAAACAGGAAACAGCAGGGCGGCCGGGCAGGGGACCCATATGCCCGGTGAGGGGGGTTTGGATCATCGGCAGGCGGGCCCCTATCACGTTTTCCCTCCTTCCCCTTTGGGCCGGCGGAGGTCCCGCCAGAACTCGTACTCTGGGTCCACCATCTCCATCTGCTCCGGGGTCAGCCCCACATGGGGCCGTCGGAAAAGGCGAGGGGGATCCATATACCAATGTATTCTGGAATCACCGGTTGGAACTCTGTCTGGTCAGGATGTCCCGCTGAAGGTCCACCCGTGGTCGATTTCCACCAGGGTGATGCCCTTTTTCTCCTGGCGGAACACCGCCCCGCTCTCGGTGATATAGAGGGACTTCCTGCCCCTTCCACCGCTTCCGGCCGGAGAAGGTGATGGACTCCACCTCCCGCCAAAAGCTTCTTCTGGGGACCCTGGGTGTGGATCACCAGGCCATTGTCCCACAGGCCCACGTCCTGCTTGCCCGCGGTGAACGTGCCGATGAAGCAGAGTTTTTGGGCGTTCTGGGTGATGTCGATAAAGCCCCTGGGCCCACCATCCCGCCCGTGGAAGCTGGGAGGCGTTCCACGTTGCCGTACCGGTCCCCTCGGCAAAGCCCAGCACCGCCATGTCCAGAAGGCGCCGCCATCGTAGAGCTGGAGGTATCGACATCCGGTACATGGCCTCTGGATTCACCGAAGCGCCAAACTCCATCCCCAAAGGGATGCCCCAATAGGGCACACTCTACCGAGACGGAAAAAGGTTCTGACAGCCCCTCTTCCATGACCACAGAGCCAATGCCGCCGGGCATCCCTATGCCCAGGTTGATGAGGAGAATCTGGGCGCGACTCCATTACGGCCCGGCGGCAGCCGTCTTCCGGGCCCCATGGCCAGGGGGCACCTCCTCCTCCGTGGGGATCTGGGCCAAACCGGCAGTCTCCGGGCGGAACCGGTCGTTGGCAAAACTCTGGTGGCTGTACTCGGGCGGCCCTCCACCAGGTAATCCACCATGAACCCGTGGATGAGGGACCTCTTTGGCCGGAATGGTGCCCCGTTTGACAATTTGATCCACCTGGGCAATGACAATGCCGCCGGCGTTGTGGACGGCGGCCGCCACCTCAAACTGCTCCACGTTCATGGCCTCATTGCGGATGGAGAGGTTGCCTGCCTCGTCCCCCATAGGTGGCGCGGAGGAAGCAGACATCCAGGGGAAAGGCCGGATAGAACAAGCACTCCCTTCCCCCAGCTCGATGAGGGGAGACCACTTCCCTGCCTGTGTCCTTGGCCCCGTTGGTTGACCTTACCGCCCGCCGTTGCGGGATCGGCAAAGGTGCCAAGCCAGTGGTAGCAATGGCGCCGGGGCCCCCTGCAATGGCCTGGAAGAGTTTCATCAAATTCCCAGGGGGAGCATGTAGCAAGCCGCCTGTTCCTCCTGAACCAATTTCCGTAGGCCTGGGTCATAGCCCATATGGGAGAGGATCAGCTCCCGGAACATTCCGGGTTTCTCGGCCAGGCGGCTGATGCCCCGGCCTTTTCCATCCCTTGGCTGGTGCACTTGACCAGGGGTCAGATCCCTGGGGTGGCCTGTCTTATCATAGTGCTCTGCCAGAGCCATCATCAGATCCTCTGGGCGGCCAAAACCGTTGAACCCTGTGGTGACAAGGGTACAACCATCTTTCACCAACGCCGGCGCTTGGGCGGCGGTGAGTCACTTTCCATGGGCATTGCTCTTCCCTTGTTGTCTCGCGCTGTGGGGCACTCCTGCCTCAGCAGCGCCATTTCTATGGGGGATATTATACCATGGAAATGGCAACGGACAAGCAGGCGGCTCCCCTTTCTCGTCATTTTTCTAAAGATTTCCTTGCATCTTGCCCGGCAACTGCCTATACTGGGAAAAGAGAATTTCCCTTTGCCGTTAGGAAGTGTTTCTATGCGGGATACCCTCCCCATGCACGTCATCGCCACCATGCACAGCGCCTTTCCCGCCAAGTTCGGCATCCCCCGACAGAGCGGGCTGGTGGACACCCTGCGTTCCACCATCGTATTTCAGCCAGAATACCGGAATCAGACGCCCTGCGGGTTGGAGGGTTCTCCCACCTCTGGGTGGTGTGGGTTTTTTTCCCAAGCGGTTCCGGAACACCTGGTCCCCACGGTCCGCCCGCCTCGGCTGGGCAGGAACACCCGCATGGGGGGGTTTGCCACCCGGTCCCCCCTTCCGTCCCAACCCCATCGGCCTTTCCTGCGTGAAGATTGACCGTGTGGGCAGCACCGGAACTGGGGCCGGTGATCCATGTGCTGGGGCCGATCTCCTGGACGGCACCCCCATTCTGGACCTGACAACCCTACCCCCCTACGCCGATGCCCACCCGGAAGCGGCCGGGGGCTTCCCCGACATTTACCAAGGGTACCGGTTGGAGGTGAACTTTCCACCGGGAGCTCTTGGCTGCCGTTCCTTGGAGAACCGGGAGGCCCTCCAGGGGTGCTGGCCCAGGACCCCCGTCCCTCCTACCAAGCCGATCCCCAACGGGTCTATGGCATGGCCTTCGGCGGACAGAACATCCGCTTTACCGTGGCGGAGGGCGTCCTCACGGTGGTGGCGGTGGAATAATCTCCGGGTAACAGAAGCGGACCGTTCCCAAAGGGAACGGTCCGCTTTTCTCTTGTTTGATTGTGTACGGTTGCTCAGAAGCAGTATGCCACGGGGTTCACCCGGCTGCTTTGCTGGAACTATTGAGCCAAATCTCAAAGTGGAGATGGTTCCCGGTGGAACTACCAGTGGTACCCACATAGCCAATGACCTGGCCCTGGGACACCGTCTGACCCACGGAAACAGCCCGCTGAGACTGGTGCGCATAGAGGGACCGGGAGCCGTCGCTGTGGGCGATGACCACATAGTTACCATAGGAGGAACCATAGGTAGAGACCACGACTACGCCGCTCTTGGTGGCCATGATGGGCGTTCCGCTGGGGCGGGCACGTCACAACCGCCGTGGGCTCCTGCCCGTGGAAGGGGCAGTTCCGGTAACCGAGGGACGAGACCCGGGTGTACCCGGACAGCGGCCACAGGAACCCGCTGGGCTGGCACTGCCGCCACCGCTGGGGTGTTCGTCTTTGCCGCTGTTACTGCTACTAGACTGGCCTTTCCGGGGCCTCTTCCTGCACCTTTTTTGGCTTCCTCGGCCTTCCGCTGGGCTTCAAAATTTGCGCTTGATAGTCCTTCTCCCGCCTGGGCAATCTGGCTGGCGATGGTAGCAGAGTCATCCTCAGCTCGTCCATCTTCTGGGCATACACACTAGACTGGCAGCGCAGTCTGAGGGAATGCCGCGTCTACGTTGGCTTCTCCGTTTCCAGTTCCGCCTTCTGGCTTTCCAGATCCCACCTTAGCGACCTCTCGCGGCCTTGTTCTCCTCAGATCTGCGCTGGCATCTGCCTGACAAAGGTTGTCCATCACCTGGTTGGCAATGTAGTCCACGACTTCCGAAATGGCGTTGATGCAGTCCCAGCTAAGTCAACTGGCATTGAAGAACGGACCAATAGGACACATTCCCCCGCTCCTCCATCTTTGCGGACTCTCTGGTTGAACTCCTCTCCTGGTACCCGCTTCTTCCTCTTGGGCTTCTGCCAGTTCCACTTCCTTC
>VOFJ01002569.1_pt1 | contig 13834 bp, 25 predicted proteins | sample 5384081 | NCBI WGS metagenome assembly VOFJ01 (sample SAMN12384729, study PRJNA508395) | human gut metagenome | isolation source: healthy gut I | host: Homo sapiens
GAACAGATATTTGCCAAGTTCCATCTCTCTGGTACAGATTGCCAGCGTCGGTTCGCAGACCAGACTCGCACGCAGCTTTGTCAGATCTCCTTCCGACTTGTCCGGATATGCCTTATACAAAAAGTCACTGGAAACGATTTCCAACACCGCATCTCCCAAAAACTCCAGTCTTTCATTATCAGAATGTTTTTCTCAAATGTTTCTCGTTCGCAAAAAAAGAGCTGTGTGTCAATGCCTGACGCAGCAGTTTCTCCTGTTTGAATTCATATCCAATTTTATCCTGTAATTCTAAAAAATTTGCCATATTTTCTCCTCTCACAGAGGATTTTTCGTAATACCTCAGCCACCTGAGCCATTACCAAAAACCTCTCCTCTTTTTCTTATCAGTAACGTAAAGAGGCTGTCGCACATAGAAAAGATTTCGTTGCGACAGCCTGTATGCTTAAAAGTTATATTTATGAGTTTAAAGCATTTTTGATTTGTTCCACTGCGTCTCCAACTGTTACGATTTTCTCAGCTTCTTCATTTGGAATCTCAATATCAAATTCTTCCTCTAAGCCCATAATAATCTGGAAAACATCCAATGAATCTGCTCCAAGATCATCCACAAAAGTGGTTTCCATTGTGATTTCCTCTTCATCCACATTTAATACTTCAGCGATAATTTTTTTCAGTTTTTCGAATTCCATAATTACATTCCTTCCTGTTCTGCAGAACCTAAAATATTTTTCTTGATCTTACCATTAATATCCTGTTCTTTAAAAGTAACACACTGATAAATTGAATTGGTAACTTCCTTTGCCTTGGCACTTCCATGCGTCTTCACCACAAGACCATTCAATCCTAAAAGCGGTGCACCACCATATTGGGAGGCGTCAAATGTTTTCAGTGTAGATTTTAAAGCCGGCAATGCAAGCGCAGCGCCAATTTTGCTTCGCAGAGTACTCATCATACCCTTCTTGATTGCGCCAACCAGTGTACCCGCCAGTCCTTCGTACAGTTTTAAGATGACATTTCCCACAAACGCTTCACAGACAATGACATCTGCCTCGCCATGTGGAATCTCCCTTGCCTCAATACTGCCTACAAAAATTAATGTCTGTACACTCTTTTTAATAATGGAAATGTCTCTTTTACAAGCGCATTCCCCTTTTCCTCTTCTGCTCCAATATTTACAATTGCAACTCTTGGATTCTTCTTTCCAATAACATGTTCCATATAAATAGAACCCATCTTAGCAAACTGAACCAGATGTGATGCCCTCGCATCTACGTTCGCACCACAGTCGATCAATAAAGAGACTCCCTTTTCCGTAGGAATCAATGGTGCCAAAGGCGGTCTCTCAATTCCGCGGATTCTTCCAACGATAACCTGTCCTCCGACAAGGATAGCGCCTGAACTTCCGGCGGAAACAAAAGCATCTGCTTCTTTCTGCTTTACCATATTCATTCCAACAACAATTGATGACTGTTTCTTTTTTTCGAATTGCATTCACTGGCGGTTCTGCTGTCTCGATCACTTCCTCAGCATGTACCACTTCAATCTGTTCTTTTGGGTAAGAATACTGTTTCAGTTCTTTCTCAACCACATCCTGCTGTCCTACCAACAGCACCTTGATGTCCGATCTGCCATTCACAGCATCGACTGCACCCTTTGACTAACTCTCCCGGTGCATTATCTCCACCCATTGCATCCAGTGCAACTCTCGTGATTTCCTGTTGCATACACTTCTCCATTTCCTGCGTGTTAACTGCCTTACGAAAAGTGCTCCTTACACGTCTATAAGAAAATATACTATAACTTTTTCTATAAATCAATATATAATCACATTTGTATGATCACAGTTCTCAGTTGAAATATTCCATGTTCCGTTCCTTCTCTGCTTCCAAGTCTTCCGGAGACATATATTTCTGAAAAATCTTTTCCAGAATGAAATTAGCAAAAGATATATACACATGGAATTATAAATACTGCCGGTGGGAATATATAAACTGCAAAAATCTGCGCTACAAGGAGCAGGGCAAAGAGAAGCAGTGTCTTCCACAGATTTCCCAGTGCGATCAGCGCTGCATTTTTAAGATCATCTTTGTCTGATTCTCAAATCGCGCAATATAAGGAAACAGGTAAATTGCCCACATCGTTGCAAACATCATCAGCACTGCAAATACAATATATATTTTTCCTAACGCAACACCTGCTTTTGCATACTGATACATCACATAACAGTCGAATCCCATGATCGCATATAATAAGAGGAGGATCAGCCATACGATCGTTGACTGCCTGAAATTCGTCTTAAATGCATGCCAAAACTCCCTGCCTATGTAACTGCGGTTGTTCCGGATCACTTTATTCACCGTATAATACAATGCTGTGGTTGCCGCCCCGGCTGTCACGATCGGGATACATAAAAAAACCAGAACGCACTCAGACAGATCACATCAATGATCTTCCCCAATCCTTGAAAAAAAAACTTGTTGTCAACATTAAAAAAAAATCGGCCCATATTTACTTCCTTCTTTGATTCGTGATAGAGCAATACTGCCCATTGGTAACACTCATTATAGCATAGCCCGAGACAGTCTACAATGACTGTAATTGTTAAAAATCGGTAAAGAAAAAGGACTTTCAATCTCTTGAAAGTCCTCTGATCTTCTTAAAAAATTAGTCCTGAGGAATAATCTCTTTTTTTTGTTGTAAGAGCCACAGTTCTTGCATACTCTGTGAGGCATCATCAGCTCTCCACATTTCTTTGCATTTTACTAATGCAGGAGCAGTCATTTTCCAGTTTGCTCTTCTTTTATCTCTTCTTCCTTTGGAAGATTTATTTTTTGGACAAATTGACATTTACTTACACCTCCTTAAATTTGTTAAAGACATCTTGGATTGCTGCCATTCTTGGATCCAGTTCTGTTCTCTGGCAATCGCAGTTCCCCTTATTCAGGTTCATTCCGCACACCTTGCAAATTCCTTTGCAATCTTCTTTGCACAGAACTTTCATCGGCCAGTTCACCAAAATCTCTCCATAGATAAGTTTATCTACATCCAGATCAAATCCAATCAGGTAGTCTATATCCTCCATCTCTTCATCATTGATTGCAGAATTTTTCCAGACGGAACTCCTTGTCAATGTCGAAATGGATTCTTGTCGGAACTTCTTCCAGACAACGGCTACACGGTATTGATGCTGCCAGATCCACAGTGCCACTGATACGCAGCTTGCCGCCATCAATGTTTGCGATCTGTAAATCAATCGGTGCCTTTTCAATGATCGGGAACTCGCCTAATCTCGATACAAAGGATTCTAACTCGATCTGAACTTTTTCTGTTAAGGACTTGTTCTCACAAGTTACAATCTTGAAATATCTATAATCACACGCTCTCCCCAAAACTCGCTTAAGCCCAAACCTAAGCTGAGGTTTTTCACACCTAAATAATTATACATAGGTGTCTTTCTTTTTTGTCAACCACTTTTTTTCACATATTGTCAAGTTTTTTTCCCTTGACAGTGTTTTTCTAGCCGGATCTGCCGTTCATTTTCCATCTTTTGCACCGCAGATCCTGTCTGATCTCTCATTATTTTACAAGCGCAACTGTCTCTCTTGCAATTGCAAGCTCCTCGTTTGTAGGGATCACGCAGACTTTTACTTTGGAATCCGGTGTGGAGATCACTGCCTCATCACCGTGAGTTGCATCATTGACTTCGTTATCAATAGTGATTCCGAGGTAGCCAAGTAAGCAACGATCTTTCTGCAACCAGATTGGTATTCTCACCAATTCCTGCGGTAACTGCGATCGCATCTACTCCGTTCATGGCTGCCACATAGGAACCGATGTATTTTTGCAACACGGTAGCAGAATACTTCGATCGCATGGATCGCATATTCATTTCCCCTCGTTATAGGCTGCCTCAAGGTCACGGAAATCAGAAGAAATGCCTGTCATTCCCTGTACGCCGGACTTCTTATTTAATACATTCATGATACCTTCAGATATCAAGATTCTCTTTCTTTGCTATAAACTCCATGATTGCAGGATCGATATCACCGGAACGGGTTCCCATGACAAGACCTTCTAATGGAGTAAGTCCCATGGAAGTATCAACACATTTTCCGTTTGACAACTGCGCTGACTGAAGCTCCGTTTCCAAGGTGTGCTACGATAATCTTTGAGTTGTTTAAGTCCATTCCAAGGTACTCTACCAGACGTTTGGATACGAAGCTGTGGCTTGTGCCGTGGAAGCCGTATCTTCTTACCTTGTACTTCTCATAGTACTCATATGGAAGGCCGTAGAGGTATGCTTTCTCAGGCATTGTCTGATGGAAGGCTGTATCAAATACACCAACCATTGGCACGTTTGGCATTAATTCCTGGCAGGCACGGATTCCGATCAGGTTTGCAGGATTGTGAAGAGGTGCAAGATCGTTACACTCTTCGATCTGAGCCAGAACTTCCTCTGTCAGAATAACAGAACTTGCAGAATTTCTCTCCGCCATGAACCACACGGTGTCCGACTGCATCTACCTCTGCAAGGCTCTTTAAAGCACCTGTCTTTGGATTTACAAGTGCATCGAGTACCATCTGGATAGCCTCTTTATGTGTTGGCATAGGTGCCTTCTGTAATCTCTTTGTCGAGACCTGTTTTCTGATATAAACTAATCTTCCGTCGATTCCGATTCTCTCGCAGAGTCCTTTTGCAAGTACCTCCTCCGAATCTGAATTGATGAGCTGGTATTTCAGTGATGAACTACCGCAATTAATTACTAATACATTCATGATTTTTTCTCCTCTATCAACTATATTGTGCCTTATGGCATTTTCTACTTTTTCGGGTCTTCTCAGACAGACCACATATGCTTTTAGTATACGCCTTTCTTTTCTGTGCGACAAGCCACTTTTTTGCCATATTTCGTGTATTTAATACGAAACATCTTGTCAATTTTTAACGATTCTACTTACCGTTTCATAATAGAAAACTACGCTGTCACGGCCAATTTCTTATCATCCGCATTACAATCACGAAACACGGTTCAACAGTCACTTGATTTTTCTTATAAAAATGGTTATGTTACTACTAAGTCATTTTGAGACAGCCAGGAAAGGATCATCCCATGAAAATTACAGGCATTATTGCAGAATACAATCCATTTCACAATGGACATGCTTATCAGATAGCAAAAAATAAAAGAGGAAACAGACAGCGATTATGTCATTGTCGCCATGAGCGGAGATTTTGTGCAGCGAGGGGAGAACCTGCCATCACAGACAAATACGAACGCGCCAGAATGGCACTCTCCTGCGGTGCGGATCTTGTGCTGCAACTCCCTGCTCTTTTTGCCTGCGCTTCTGCAGAATATTTTGCCAGAGCAGGTGTCGCGCTCTTTACACGGATGGGCTGTGTCGACTACCTGTGTTTTGGAGCTGAAAATGCAGACCTTTCCCAGTTAAATAAAATCGCAGGCATTCTTGTCGATGAGCCCCGTTCCTATCAACAGGATGCCCTGAATATTTATTTAAAAGAAGGGAAAAATTTTCCTGCCGCCAGGATTCTGGCATTAAAATCTTATCTTAGTGCTGAATCTTCCGACGCCGCCTTGCAGACAGAGCAGCTTACCAGCCTCTTATCCACACCAAATAATATTCTTGGCATCGAATACCTGAAAGCATTAAAAACCTGCGGATCACAGATTACACCTTATCCGATTCTGCGGGAAGGTGCCGGATATCATGACACCGATATTCTCTTAAAAAATGCCTCTGCTTCTGCCATCCGGCAGACTTTAAAACAGGCTGGCTCTTCCGGCAGTTCTTCCGGCTCTGCCCCGGATTTTTGCATCTTTTTCTGCTGCCATGCCACAGGAAGCTTTCCAGATTTTTTCAGAATATCTCGCCTCCTCCACTTATCTGGAAGCGGATGATTTTTCCGGTATTTTAAATTATCTGTTGTTTTTTATCCGGCAGAAGCACTTGCCTGCTTTTTTGCCGACTGTAATATTGAAATTGCGAACCGTCTGAAAAAAGAACCGCAGTGCATTTTCCTCTTTCACGCAGTTTGCTGCCTTAAATCAGAGCCGCGACATTACTTACGCACGCATGAGCCGTATTTTTACGCATATTCTGCTGCATATGACAGCCGAAGATTATAAGCAGGCAAAACAGCTTGGTTATGTCCCTTACCTGCGCCCGCTTGATTCAAAAAATCGTCTTCTGACGTACTTGGCGAGATCAAAAACACACGGATATTCCACTGATAGGGGAAGCTTGCAAATGCCAGACAGACGCTTTCTGACGATGCCTTCTGGCTTCTTGAAAAAGATATTTTTGCGGCTGATCTCTATGAACAGATACTTGCGCAAAAAAACAGAACAATCCCACGAAATGAATACACCCGTGAAATTGTTCTACTGTAATGATTCAGATTGTTTTTATCACTTCTGTGACCAGTTGTTTGAATTGTCTGGATACCCGGTCTGCTGTCTCATGCACTTCTTTGTGATCCAGCTTTTGTTTTTGACATGCCGGCGGCAAGGTTGGTAATACAGGAAATACCACAGACTTTCATTCCCATATGATTGGCTACCACCGCCTCACATGCGGTGCTCATTCCTGCTTTGCATCGCCTCCCCATGTCCTGCACATGCGGATCTCTGCCGGTGTCTCATAGCTTGGACCGGTAAACTGCATGTAAACGCCCTCCTGCAATGGTATCTGAAGTTTTTTCTGCCGCTTTTCTCACTTTTTTTTCCTGTAATTCCGGCGCATACACCTCACTCATATCCGGAAATCTCGTTCCGAGTTCGTCAATATTTTCTCCGATCAGTGGATTCGGGACCGCAGTTGTGATGTGATCTGTGATCATCATGAAATCTCCCGGTTTGAAGTTATAATTCACACCGCCTGCCGCGTTGGTCAGAATGATCTTTTTTTTGCTCCGAGAAGTCCCATAAGACGTGTTGGAAGCACTACATCCGACATCGGATATCCCTCATAATAGTTGCACACGTCCCTGCATGATCACCATGGGCACACCCTCTACATGTGCGAACACAAATCTTCCCTTATGTCCTTTCACCGTGGATACCGGAAAACCTTCGATATCCGCGTAATTGATTGATGCCTCAATTTTTAAATCATCTGCGTAATCCCCAAGTCCGGAACCTAAAACAAGTGCCGCCTCCGGGACGAAATCTGTTTTCTCCCGGACACTTTTATAGCATTTCATTAATTTTTCATATACTTCGCTCATGGAATGTTCCTCCTTTTGCAAAAAATAATATTATAATTAATGATGGAATAAGCGGATTCCGGTGAATGCCATGGCAATGCCGTATTTGTTACAGGTTGCAATAACATGATCGTCACGAATAGAACCGCCTGGCTGGGCGATGTATTTCACTCCGCTCTTATGAGCACGTTCCACATTATCTCCAAATGGGAAGAATGCATCGGAACCAAGCGCAACGTCAGTGTTTTTTATCTAACCATGCGCGTTTTTTCCTCCCTTGTAAACACTTCCGGTTTTACTTTAAAAATATTCTCCCATGCGCCATCTGCAAGCACATCCATATAGTCCTCACCGATGTAGAGATCGATCGCATTATCTCTGTCTGCACGTCCAATCTTATCTAAAAACTGAAGTCCGAGCACCTGTGGAGACTGGCGTAACCACCAGTTATCTGCCTTAGAGCCGGCCAGTCTGGTACAGTGAATTCTGGACTGCTGTCCGGCACCGATACCGATTGCCTGTCCACCTTTGACATAGCATACGGAATTGGACTGTGTGTATTTTAATGTAATCATGGAAATTGCAAGATCCATTTTCGCAGAATCCGGGATTTCCTTATTCTCTGTCACGATGTTGTCAAAGAAATGCTCATCGATCACAAGCTCATTTCTTCCCTGTTCAAATGTGATTCCAAACACTTCTTTATGTTCGATCGGAGCCGGTACATAATCCGGATCGATCTCGATCACGTTGTAGTTTCCTTTTTTTTTTCTTTGCCTTTAAAATCTCAAGTGCCTCATCTGTATAGCCCGGTGCGATCACACCATCAGACACCTCTCGTTTGATTACAAGTGCTGTCTCTTTGTCACAGACATCGGATAAGGAAATGAAATCGCCGAAAGAAGACATTCTGTCCGCGCCTCTGGCTCTGATATAGGCGTTTGCAAGCGGTGTGAACTCTACGTCCATATCGTCTACCCAATAGATTTTGCGCTCTACCTCAGACAATGGAAGTCCAACTGCTTTGCTCCAGCCGGAGATACATGTTTAAAAGAGGTTCTGCCGGAAGTCCGGTTGCTTTCTTTTTAATTCACTTACCAGCTGCCAGCCATTAAATGCATCTAAAAAGTTGATATAACCCGGTTTTCCGTTTAACACTTTGATTGGAAGCTCGCCGTTTTCCATATAAATTCTGGATGGTTTCTGGTTTGGATTACATCCGTATTTTAACTCTAATTCTTTCATCTTAATCTCCGCTCCTGCTTATCTTTGATTTTCTAAAAAATTTATGGTCTTTACTTATTTTTATTTACAATTCTTGTCTCGTATTTTCCGGTTTCAATGTCAATGTAACGTACAAATAAGGAAACTTTGTTCTCCTCATTAAGATTTTCCCATACCAGACTGGTAAAGGTATCAATGTCTCCTTCCAGACCAACAAGCTTCGGCTCTCCCTCAAAACTCGGCAGCGGATTGCCGTCTCCCATGTATGTATGGATAAAATGTCCCTCGCCGGCCACCGGATTCTGGTATGCAAACGTATAACGGTTACATGCATCCGGATTTCCATTATTGCTCTTTAAAATAGACATTGCATAATTGTAAGTTCCATTGTCAATGTGCATAATTCCGGAAATTCTTGGTGTATAGTTTGGTGCGTCCGGCTCAAACTCTCTGGTTCTTAATGCCTGCTCAAACGTCTGCTGTTTATCCATCAACTCATAAATCGTGTCTGTCTGATCCCCATTGGTAACAATTGTTTTATTGCCAAAGTACACGAACCGGAGCATAAATAATCAGGCTTGGATCACTTAATTTCGAAGGATCAAATGCCTGTGTACGGATTCCTTCCCCATCCTCCACAAACACACGGTTGCGGCTGTTCTCACTTCTACCCATAATAAAGTAAGCAGTTACTGCATATTTACCATCTGCGGATTTTCCGATGACGATTCCACGTCCTGGATATGAATTTCCTGCAAGTTCATTTGCTAATGAGATTGATTTCATAAATCCTCCTACTCTCCTCTGTTCTACAAAGTTCATTTATCTGTGTAATGATTCAATACCTTTTTATATTAGCATTGCAGTTTTATTTTTACAATGGATTGGCTCTTGTTAGTGTCATGAATTTATTTACTAAGTTATATAAGTTGTATTAATATATAATAAAACTCACTCTTTTCTCGGATAACCGTTGCTGACGGATGAACCATAACGAAAAAAACTGCCCACAAAAGTGAGCAGTCCTGAATTCTAGTTTTTAAAGCTGTGGATCGGCGCCGGGATTCTGCCGCCGCGGTTGATGAAATCATCACAGGAAAATTTATTTACCGGCATGATCGGTGCATAACCAAGCAGTCCACCGAACTCAACCACTTCGCCAACCCCCTTACCAATTACCGGGATCAGACGGCAGGCTGTTGTTTTCTGATTGATCATACCGAGCGCCATCTCATCGGCAATCATACCGGAGATGGTCGTCGCCTTGGTGTCTCCCGGAATCGCAATCATATCGAGTCCCACGGAACATACGCAGGTCATCGCCTCTAATTTTTCCAGAGTGATGGCACCAGCCTGAACTGCATTGATCATTCCCTGGTCTTCACTGACCGGAATGAATGCACCACTCAGACCACCGACATAAGAGGATGCCATGACGCCACCTTTTTTCACCTGGTCATTTAACAGTGCCAAAGCGCGCTGTCGTTCCCGGTGCTCCTGCATACTCTAAGCCGATCTCGCAGAGAATGTCTGCCACACTGTCTGTCACCGATCGCCGGTGTCGGCGCCAGAGACAGATCCACGATACCAAACGGGATATTAAGAAGTCTGGATGCCTCCTGTGCCACCAGCTGTCCGACACGAGTTACTTTAAACGCTGTCTTTCTTAATCGTCTCACAAAGAACCTCGAAGTTCTCGCCGCGCACTTTTTCCAGAGCAGTCTTCACCACTCCCGGTCCGCTGACACCGACGTTGATGATCGCATCCGCCTCCGTCACTCCATGGAAAGCTCCTGCCATAAATGGGTTATCATCCGGCGCATTGCAGAACACTACAAGCTTCATACAGTCCACGGAATCACGGTCTTTCGACTGTTCCGCCACCTCTAATAAAAATCTCACCCATTAATTTGACTGCGTCCATGTTGATACCTGTCTTTGTAGACGCAAGATTGACCGAACTGCACACACGGTTCGTTCTGCCAAGTGCTATCGGAATAGACCGGATCAGCATCTCGTCTGCTGTTGTCATTCCCTTTGGAAACCAATGTGCAGAATATCCGCCGATCAGGTTTGCTCCCACTTTTTCAGCGGCGCGGTCTAAAGTGTCGGCGATCGTTGCAAAATCTTCCAGTGTCTTACATGCAGAACCACCTACCAATGCGATCGGTGTCACGGAAATCCGTTTGTTCACGATCGGAATTCCAAATTCATGCTCGATTTTCTCGCCCACTGCGGCAAGATCTTTTGCAACAGTTGTGATGCGGTTATAAATATTTTCATTTAATTTATCCAGATTGGAATCAATACACTCTAAGAGACTGATACCAATGGTAATGGTACGGACGTCAAGGTTTTCCTGCTCGACCATTTTGTTTGTCTCATTTACCTCAAAGAAATTAATCATTTATCGCTTTCCTCCCTAGATTCTGTGCATCATATCGAAGATTTCTGCTTTCTGACACTTAATAGATACGCCAATCTCTTCGCCTAATACATCCAGATCTTTCTGACAGTCTGCAAAACTTTTTGCAGCTTTTGTCATGTCAACGATCATCATCATATTGAAGTATCCAGATACGATGGTCTGGGAAATATCTAAAACATTTACTCCATTTTCTGACAGATAAGTACAGACTTTTTGCAATGATACCTACTGTATCTTTTTCCTACTACTGTAATAATGGTTTTTATTTGCATTATGTTCCATGGTTCATGTCTCCTCACTGTATTCTGCCCGGTTCCATAATTTTTTCTCACGTTACCAAGCTAAATTGTAATTATGTTCCATCATAGCATACTCTTTTTATCATTTCCACTACTTAAGTTCTTTTTTATTTATTAAATCATCTAATAAATGTTATTAGAATACTATTTTTTGCGATACTTCGTCACGCTTCGCCACAAACATTGGGAAATCATCGCCCTTATAAGGGTTATCTCCCAGCTCCACTTCCAGACGCACCGTCTCATAGGCAAGCTCTGGATAATTATTTTCTTTGCTCAGATGTCCTAACACGATATGTTTCAAATGATCGTGGAGCACTTTTCCTAACAATTGTCCACTCCGCTCGTTCGACAAATGTCCTTTATCCCCAAGGATACGCTGTTTCAGAGGATATGGATATGCTCCTGCCTGAAGCATGCGCACGTCATGGTTGGCTTCTAAGAGCAAAGCACGTCCACATTCTGCAGCTTTCTCCACAATATGGTCGTCATAGGTTCCAAGGTCTGTCATGACTGCCACGTTCTTTTTTCCTGCTGTCTGATCTTGTAGGCAACCGGATCTGCCGCATCATGGGAGATGGACACCGGTTCGATCGTAAGATCACCGATTGTAAACTCCCTTTCCGACTCGATCACCTGAAAAAGTGCCTCGTCTATTTTTCCAACGGTTTTTGTATGTAAAATAGCATCAACGGTTTCCCCCTGTTGCATACATCGGAATGCCATATCTTCTTGCAATCACTCCGAGTCCTGCGATATGGTCGATATGCTCATGTGTGATGAGGATTCCCTGCATATCTGCAGTCTTTAGATCAATACTGTTTAAAACCGTTCTCAATCCTTTTTTCCACTGATTCCCGCATCGATCAGCACATGACAGTCATCTGAGCCGACACAGATACAATTTCCTGCTGCTTCCGCTTGCAATACTGCATAATTCCATAAATCTATTTCTCTTTCCAAGCCAGTTCGATCACATCACCATCTTTTAATTCTGCGGTGTACTGTGCATTCTGGCCATTTAATTTTGTAATGATCGCTCTTCCTGCAGAGGCAGAAAGGTCAAATTCGTAAAATTCAAAGAGATCCACAAACATATAGGACTCTCTTCCTGTCAGCGTGACCGGTGTGCCATTGATGATAACTTCCACAGAATGCGTTTCCTTCTCTTTGGCTTCCTCCGAAGTTTCGTTATCTGCCGGACTTTCCTCCGCCGTCTGCGTTTCTTCATCCGTTGTCACAGATGCATCATCCGCTGGTACGCTGTCTTCTGTCTCACCTGCCGTTCCGCTGTCTGAAACATTCTCCTCCGGTGCCTCTGCCGTATCTGCTGTTTCTTCAATGCCTTCAGCGGCCATCTCCTCTATTGTATCAGACACATGTGTGCGGAAGGACAGGATCGTCCACTCAATATTAAAGTTCTCATAGACAAAATAATTCAGGTCGACCACCCGGTTATTCACAATGATCTCTTTTTCCGTGTCGATCTCCACATCCATAAATTCTGCGATCTGCTCGACGGTATAATAAGCCCCTCGTCTCAATTTCGTCTCCCTCTTTTGATCAGGTAAGAGGCTGGTTCTAATTTACCATTTACCTCAACAAAACGCGGGCATACGATTTTCCTGCCGTTGACAATAAATGTTATGGTGGATGTATGGTACTCCTCTAACTGCTCGATGGTGATCATGGCATCCGCTCCCGCAGTGGATGGGCAGATCTCGATCTCTGAATTCGGTTCTAACTTAGTATTGATGCCTGCCGGTTTTCCATTCATAGTGATCACAGCAGATTCCCCTGGCAGACCCCTCTCCACTTTTGCCACACCATTGACGGTATAGTTCACTTCTTTTCCACGTTTTGGAAACAGATCTTCATTGGCTACTCCCGCCTGTAATGCGGCATCCATGATCAGAAGCTTATTGTTGTCATACAGCTTGATCCGCTCCCCGTTAAAGCGCACCATGATAAAGCTGTTTCTCTGATCATAATAATTTAGGCAGATACCAATCGGAGTTACGATGAGCGGATCTTTTCGATATCCGGCTGTTCAAAGGTTACTTCCTGCAGTACTTCCTCACCGCGGAGAGCAACACGCTCCTGTGGAAGTCCAAGTTTATCTGCCAGCATCTCGGTGTAACCGTGGATTTTTTCCGCCTCCACCAACGACAAATGTAGCACTGACAGTCTGTCCGCCATTTAACTCTTTGATTTTCTCCGCCACTGCGGTCGTCATTTTATCTGTTACAGGCTCTATGAGTTCCCATACTTCCTTCGCAGGAATGGAGTGCTCGATCATCATGATATCTTTGTATGTGATCATTTCCCCCGGTCGTACTTGCAAGCTTGATACGCTCTGCGGTCTGGAAATCGACCAGATAATGCTGTACGATCAGTTCTGTCAGTTCATCTCCGGCGAGTGGAATCATGCCATAGGCAATGATACTTCCATCTTTCGTGACGGAAATATCCGATGTTCCGGCTCCGACATCGACTAACGCGATATTCAGCATACGGAACGATTCCGGGATGGCAACGTCAATCGGCGCAATAGGCTCCAATGTCATATTGGCAACTTCAAGACCTGCCTGCGCCACTGCAGAATACAGACCGTCCACAACATCCTCCGGCAGGAACGTCACGATGATGTCCTCACTG
>VOFJ01000816.1_pt1 | contig 13833 bp, 25 predicted proteins | sample 5384081 | NCBI WGS metagenome assembly VOFJ01 (sample SAMN12384729, study PRJNA508395) | human gut metagenome | isolation source: healthy gut I | host: Homo sapiens
ATTTCTTCCTTAACTTTTTCTTTTTATTCCATAATATTTCACCATATCCCCCTCAGATAGATTTGGTACAGACTGCGTTGGATGATAGATATTTCCCAACAATTCATTTACATACTTACAGTTCAGAAGTAACCAACAATTTTTTTACTTCTGCAAATTCATTTTCTGATTTCTCACCAGTGCATATATCTCTCCACTCTTCTACTTTCGGGGCAATGCTGGCCTTCATAAAATGTATTTTCAAAACGATATACCAAGAATGCAAGAGTAGCACATTGCTTTCTAACTTTAATATTTTCTTTAAACTCTTCTTGCGTCGAAGTTTGAAAATTGATTCGCGTATATTTTTTCTACTAACCTAAGTACTTGTGAAACTCCTTTCATGATTTTTGGAGGAAAACGCGAATTTGTTCGGTAAAAAATATTATGTATAATCATCAAGAAATACTCCAATCCGGGTTCTTTTTCGTGCTTTAATTAAATTAAACAATTCCAGCAGGGGTATTTTCTTTTAATTGCTGATCCATAATTGTTTCCAGACACTTTTCAACTGCCATTGTAGCTGAAAATACCATATCTGATTCAGTTTCATACATTAGTTCCAACATTTCGTTCATAAAGGCTGGAACTTTTTCATCTGCAAGAAACATTGCTTTCCACTTCCCATGAATAAATTCCTTCGTCATAGAATTCTTTTAGCAGAGTACATAGTTTTTTTTGACTGAACCGGATTAGTTCCCTTCCATCCATTTCTGCCAAAAGATGCAATCGCACGAATCATCATTTTCATATGCCATTTTGAAAAAGTAAAATTGAAAATCGTATTTGCTTTTTTTCCAATATTTTACCATATCTGAACAACAGCCGATGAACAGTTCCAAAAACCATTCTTTTTCTTTTCGCAGACCATTCATCTACATAGTACCTATTCCAAACCGCCAGTTGTTCCCAATATGATATTTCAGTAAAATTCCTGCCTCTTATATCCTCTTTCCATTTTGAAAGATACTTTTTTCACTGATAAAACTCTTTTTATTCTTTCTAAGGGATCTATTTCTTCTGGATGTGGCCATTTCATAAATACAAAAAAATAATATTGCTCTAGATCTGGCAACTGCGTATCTTCATTAAGTTTACTCCATAATAATTCTCCAAAGGCAACTTCTTGTTCTCTGGTTAATTTTCCCCATGTATATAACTGCCCCATTCTGGCCAATACTGAGGTTCGATTTATTTTCTGTTGTTTTCCTATATCAAATATTGTTTTAATAACTTTAGGTTCAAGATGAGCTTTTTCTATACAATGGATTTGATAATTCATACTCTGTAAACACATCAAAAGGATCAAGCTGTACTACTCCAAGTATATTTTCTCTCTTTTTCATTGAGCAAGTTAATAATGCATTTATTTTAGTCCTTTTAATATAATCTGCAGTTTGATTCATAACAGAGGAAATGAATTGATTTAACAATCTTTGATCTTTCACCGCATTTTCTCCAATCAATTGGATCATCAAGTCTATCATTTTTTTCCCTGCTGCACAGAATCCAATACAGCACACATTCTTTCTAATATAGGAATTCCGGATTCTACAATAGAGGTATAAACATTTTGATCATACCATGGATCATATTTCTGAACTTTTCCTATATTATTCATTATCGCATTATATACATATTCAAAAAGTTCATCGATTTCTTCTCTATTCTCGGATCGTAAATATTCTCTTGTAATACATTTTTTACCACATCTGTTTTTTTCCAAGACGAAGTAAAAGCTGCCATGTATATTGAGGATAGTAAGATAGCAAGCTTTTTACTAAAATATCCTGCTGATTATTCAGTAAACTTTTACTTTGAAGATATAATGGAAATCCACTATATTCAATGCTTTTAAAAACAGAATATGCCTCCCAACAATTGTTCTCAGATCTAACCAAAGTAATGGATTCCCGATTTAACTCAAATCCGGTTCTGGAGATTCCTTTTTTAACCAGGTTAATGCACCGTCTGTAAACAGAATTTTTTCTTTATCCCAGTTATAATACTTTTTTATATTTAGAAATCTCATTATTAATTTCATTGCATTTTTTTTCTGGTTTCTTCCTTATATGGATTTATACAAAATATTAAATGTTCTTTTTAAATACAATGCACATACCAGCAGAGACTTCAAATATACGTTTTTGGGGCTGCTCTCTGCTATTTCATTATTATTCTTTTTTGTATATCGTTGGTAAGTTCTTCTACTGCTTTCAGTGCTTCCTCATTAAGACCACATTCAGTCATTACGCCAATGAATCTTAAGCGTACCTCATAAGGCATTTCTTCTAAAGAGCATGATACCAGTTCTAGCTGAACTTTTTCCAGATCCATTTTGAATAAATTCATAAGAATTTCTTCAAGTTTCAAATAATATTTGCCATCAACTATAAAAATTTGTGCAAGGTTTAAGCAGGTCACAAATGCTGTTCCACTTTTCTTCATCCATATTTTGTCTATAGTTTTCAAGTAAATATAACCCTACTGTAAACCATTTATTCTTGTTTTTCTCTTTTCAAATCCGAGTGAGAATTTAAAGTATCCCATATTTTATATAAGTTATTCTCAATATTTTTATCTAAAGGCAAACAAGATTTTTTATATCTCCTTGTATATTCATAAGCAAAATCCAGTAATTCATTACAGTAGTCAAGATTAGATTCTAATTCTTTTCGCTACATTGTAAAAGTTCTTTTCCATTGGTATAACTTTTTACCTGTTGCCTGAAATCTGCTGGAACTATAAGCCATCCGGGATACTGCTCAAATTCTTTGGCCCATTGCTTGGTTAACTCTTTTCTTTCTTTTCTACGTTTATTAGAATTTCCCAATAACCCTTCTATCCTTGTATATTTAATATTCCAATTATAATCTTCAGAATATACATTACTCATATTTAGTAAAGGATTTGTATTCTCTTCAATGTTTCTTGAATTAGTATCGTTTTCTAGTTGTTTATTTTTTTAAATATACATTTTGATCAATACCATTTTGAAAAGCTTTTTGCTTTTGTTTCCTCACAACGTACATTTAATAATGCTGCCCGATCATATACTGGAATATTATTATTTTCAAAAAAACCTTTTTTCGATTTTTACGCTAATTCCCAGTAACGAATTAGCTTTTCCTTTTTTTCAACATTTTGCATGTTTGCAATTCCACAATACAATTATTATAATCAGCTATGAGACTTCCCGAAAAACCTTCATAATCCATGGCAGCAGAATCTATTGTATCTAAGATCATATTTTTATTAGGTTTTTAAAAAGATTAGTATTTTTTAATTGTATCCACCTTTTTTCAAAGCCAAAACTTTTTTACCATATCCAACCATTTGTAATTCGTCAAAAACATCTAGTTCTGCACTAACCAAATAAAGAGGCTGAACATCAATACTCTCTTCGCATCGTAATACAACCAAATCCTCTGAGCTGTTATTGTCCTCAGAAATTACGGTGGTTGTATGGTAACTCCGTTTATTTCCATTGTCCCCTCCCATTTTTGAAATAAATATCGAATACTTGTCTATTAAGATTCAAATCTTTTCTAAGTATGCTTTTTTTAGCTTTTCTGGTGACATTTCTCGTAATTTTGAAGTTGATTCAAGCTTTTTTCAAGCGTATGATCTTTTGCATATTGGCGAAATTCTGCTAATGTCATTCCATGTTCTGTGCAATAAATTCTTAGATTTATAATTTGTATATGAATACGAGCGTTTTTTATATAATCTTGTGCTTCAGAAATATTTTCGACACAAAAATGTTTATTTAGTAATTGATAGATTTCGCTATCAGTCCTTTTCAGCTCCACAAAGGCACAAACAGCACTGGAAATATCTTTTTTCTCTTTTGCTTTTTCTTTTGGCACGAACAATTTCGTTATCGCAATATTGATTGATATAATCAATTACAGCATCATTCAAAAAAATCCCAATTTTTTTGTAATTTTGTTTTAAGTCCACATACTCTTCTACTTTTGTTAAAATAATGCGATGTTGTTGATAGTATATTATAATATGCATTTTCAAAAAATTTTCGGTAGGAGTAATCTCATAGTTTGGGGAAAAAGGGCAAGTCTAAATAGACCCGCCCTCTATAATAATTTTCAGTTATTTCATTACACATAAACTTTCATCAATCCATTTCTGGACTTCTTTTTCAGTTACCTTAACTAGGCGTACAATTTGCTTAACATCCATTCCCTCTTCTGCCATAAAAAGAACTGTTTGTCCTTTTGGGTCTTTAATTCACCACGCTTCTCGCCACTTTCCATTCCTGCGCTATAAATTTTTTCTCCATTTCATGGCACATAAGCTCAATCCCTTTCTGTGTTTCTTTCAATTCATGTACCCCTTTTTTGCAAGAGCAGGACTGTGCATTTTATCTGCTCTTTTACAATGCAGATCGTGCATAAGCCTTCCAAGTTCTGTATCGTCCTGTTTCCTGAATTCACATAAATGATATATGTACTTCATCCTGGAATGCTTTATTAATCTCCTTGATTTGTCTGTCAATATGGTAAATCGGAAGTCCATATCCAAGGATATTATCTCTGGTAATAAAAATCACGTAGCTTTTCTGGCAGCTCATCGAAGTCCCCGACCGGGATTTATTCATCAAAGCCGCTATGATAACGAGCTCGTTTCGGGGATGCGCCCTCATTATCTTGTTGGTTTTCTACACCAAACTTTAACTCTTAAAAAAAATAATACGAAATAAAACACCAAAAATCACAAATTATAGACAAAGAAAGTATTTTTTCGAACAGATCTATTTCCCATATTTGATATTTCATCTTTTTGAAAATGCTAAATATACAATATTGTAAAAAGGCAAGCCTAATCAGACCTGCCCTTTTTATAATGATTTTTCAGTTATTTTGTTACACACAAAGTTTCATCAATCCATTTCTGGACATCTTTTTCGTTTACTTTAATTAGGCGGGCAATTTCTTAACATCCATGCCCTTCTTCTGGCCATAGAAAGAGGCTGTTTGGCTTTGAGTTTTTTTTCTATACCACGTTTCTCTCCACTTTCCATTCCTTCACTATAGATTTTCTCCATTTCATGGCACATAAGTTCAACCCCTTTCTGTGTCTCCTTCAATTCATATACCGTTTTGCAAGAATCGGACTGTGCATTTCATCTGCCTTTTTACAATGTAGATCATGCATAAGTCTTCCAAGTTCTGTATCATCCTGTTTTCCTGGAATTTACATATATGATATGTGCTTCATCCTTGAAAGCTTTTTAATTCTTTGATCTGCCTGTCAATATGGTAAATCGGAAGTCCATATCCAAGGATATCATCTCTGGTAATAAAAATTACATAGCTTTCCGGCAGTTCCTCAAAATCCTGTCCGGGATTTAAGGGTATTCATATCCATCAGTCCACTATGGTACCGGGCTCTTTTTGGGGAAGCTCCTTCATTATCCTGCTGGATTTCCACAACAAATTGTTTTGCCTTCAGAGTCCCTGGCAACGCAGTCCATTACTGCTGACCGGCCCTGCATATTCTTATAATCCTTCTGGATGATCTGCTCAATTACTTTCAGATCCTGTTTTTCCATAATGACCTGCAAGAACATATTCCAGGCATTCTCTCTGTTTGAAAACATTTCTCATAAATATGTCACTCATGAGTGTAAAATTCTTAATAATACCTTTGTATTTATCATACCGTGCTTCTAATTCACTGTCTTGTATGCTGTTTTCAGTTGCCATGGGTGTAGTCACCTCCATTCGTCCTTATACTTAGAACGATAATAGACTTTTTTATGTGATTTTATCTTAACATTAATAGGGGTTCTTTACAAGATGATTTTTTTGTGGTTTGAAGGGATGGTGTTTGAAAGCTGATTTATGAAATAATATCAAATGGAACTAAATGGCATTAGATAGCAGCGCAGGCGAGAGAAAGCTATTATATGACACCAAATATCACTAAGTAGTACCAAAAAGATCAATGAAGGGGACAAAAAATCAACCTTTGAAACTGTCACATTTGGTGTTCAAAAAAATTGTTGGTTATTTTGTGTTATTGAGTGTTATCTAGTGTTAAATGGTATCAAATGACACACAATATCATGTACTGGATGATACTACATAGCACTATATGATGTAAATGCGTTTAGATGGAAACAGCATTTCGCAGACATCCGGAAAACAAAAACGCCACACGGACATCTATCCCGTCTAAATTTTTCATCACAGAGTTGACCTCCCCGCCGATGTAGCGGGCTGCGTTGTCAACACTGAGCAATATTTCGTCACGAAGTGCTAATTTTCTCATTCTTTTCCTTTCACAATTTATCACTATTTGCCAAATACAGAACTTTTTCTGTTTGGATTTGGATAGTGCCTTTTTTTTTCTGAATAAGTGGGAAAAAATAATGCTCATTTTTGAACCTATTTTTACCCCGAAAACAGCATTTGGTCACTGCGGTACCGGCTTCGTGGTATATGCCGTTAATTATTCTATTATAATACAGGTCATTTCAGAAATTCAAGAGAAATCGTGTGCTTTTTGTGGAAATGGTGAAAATTGTCTGCTGTCACTCCTTTTTACAAGATTCTTTTTTCAATACTAATATGTCATATTTTTTTGTTTCTGTCAAAAAATGTCGGGGTACTTGTTTCTTTTGTGGTTATCTGCTTTCCTGGAAAACCCTTTCTTAAATAACCATTCTTAAAAATATTACATACTAAATGTGTAAGTATTCTATAAATATATTTCTTTGTATGGACATCCACCTTACAGGATTAATATGTCATTTTTTTAGAATTTTGTCAAAAATTTTCATAAAAGATCGGATTCTGAGCGAAAATCGGACAATATATAACTGAAATATAGTTAAATGCTTAGCCAATGATGGCAGAAAGGAAAAAAAAAGAATGAGAAAAGAATCAAAAAGAAATGGCTGTTACAGCCGCAACAATGAAAAAAGAAAAAAAGAAAAGGAACGAACCTGCTGCAACTACTTTTTGTTAATTACCTGGAGAGCTGGTACCAGAACAAATGTCTTTCGAATTCAACCAGCAGCAGTACGGCTGCTTACTACTACTGGATGATCTTCAATGTCATTGAACCCAACCTTCCGGATAAGGGCGGGCGGTTGACGATATCGATGCAGAATACCTGAATGCTCTTTTTGGCACGTATCGACCGAAAAAATGAAAATATGGCTGCTTCGGCATACCGTTTTCTGCGTGTTTTTATAAAGGATAGTTTTGAACCAGATACCGGAGATTATGAACTTTTCTTTCAATTAAAAAAAAATATTCTGTTTTGGAAAAAAGATCCTGTCCTTTATACACCGGAACAGCTTACCTGCTTATTATCAGCTGCAAAGAAAGACAACACCCCCACTATCTGGAATATGCCCTGGCGCTTTACTGCGGGCTGAAACCCGGGGAAATCCTTGGACTTAAATATGACAGCTTCGATCTGGAGGCAGGCACGGTAACGATCTGCGGGCTGCATGCACGGAATTATGTGTCTGCTGACAGGAATGGGGGTGATAATAGTCAGAGTCTCAAATACAGTGGCAGAAAGCTCCGTTCAGACAGTAATTACCGTACTGTGCCTGTTCCGGAATTTTTATTTGATGAGATCGGGGAACGGAGATATCTGAATGAGGGCATTCTTCTGAGATATCCCGGACTGGCCGAAGAAGGCGCCCTGTGCCTTGGTCCATATGGAAAAGTCAAGACGCTTCCCACACTGAATACCAGACTGAAAAAGATCACACAGTCCTATGGCCTGCCCGCATCTCCCTTTGGAGACCTCAGATATATGTATCTCGCAGATCTTATCAAAAAGGGAAAAACAGTTTGATAAGATCATGAAACTTTTCGGATATGCAAATCCTTACCGGATGCTGGGCCTCTGCCAGCAGATCGCGGATATCCAGGGAGAGACTTTGACTATAAACGTTCCGTTTCCCCCCGAGGTATTTTATTATAAAATGTAAAGCTGAGACGAGATTTGTCAAGGTATGTTTTTGTAAAGGAGTGTGCAATTATGCTTTTTATGTATTTCTTTCGAAATTCAGATGGAGTCATCTCATACTCTTTTTTTGAAGACTTCCGAAAACTTGCTGGGGTTGTCGTAGCCCATTTTCATGGCGATTTCTGTAATGCTGCAGTCAGAATTCTGAAGCAGTACGGTTGCAGCCTGCATACGGTAGGATTTTATGTAGGCATAAATGGAACAGCCGAAAACTCCCTTTAAAACATGCTTTCATGGAAGTAAGAGGAATGTCAAATTGCTCGGACAATTGTTCAAGAGTGTAATGCTGGCGCAAATTGGAAACCATATACTTTTGAATTTCTTTTACTTTTTTTACCTGAGTATGTGCGAAATACGGAACTTTTACCTGGGTATTCTGTATTTTCTCAGTTCCAAGATAAAGGAGCAGTTCCAGGACCTTGACCTTCAGATAGGAAGCGTGCATATACGGCTTGGTGCAGTACAGTTCAGAAAAAATGTGGTTGATTTTATTTTTTGATTTCTAATTACAGCACAGGTACCATTTTTGCAAAAGCCGTTGGCAATGGAAAACAGATCAATGTCCAGACCGCCTGTCATCTCGCCGATTTTTCGGATGACAGAGTCTGCTTTTTGTAAATCTATGGTGATGGAGATGCCGTGATAATGAGACAGCGGAAAGCTGGTTGAAACGGTCTGGTTGGAAAGAAGGTTGATGGCAAGATCACCGCTTCCAATATACTGATAAGTGCCGTTGGCAAATCTGCATTCAAAACGCCCTTCCTGCAATGGTTCAGTTCCAGAACATCTGCGTGAGGCAGTTTATTCTGGTTCTGTCCATTGCTCATGTGAAAATCGTTATAAAAGAACTGGATGCCAGGCAAAATAATATATTGCGTGATGATTCCTTCTCCGGTTTCATTGTTCATTTTATAAATAGTACGGTTGTTTTTGCCCGTTGTTTTTTTTGAACTTTCTGGTCAAAAAAAAATCCGTTAACGGATGCTGTTACATTTTTTCCTCTCTTACTGGTCCGCACTCTCGTACATGCAGGAAGTGGTGCCAATCTGATTGTCTGCATGCACACCATCAATTAAAATGTCTGCGTCGCAGCTTTCTATTACACTGCCCACTGCCCTGCCGGCAACGGTACCTGGTGTTACAGCACCGTCAATGGATCCTGTTACAGAACAGTTGGTAACTTTAAATACGGTTTCTTCTCCATAATAGTAAAGTCCGGTGCCAATAAGACCTCCTACATGGGTTGCTCCATCCGCTTTTTATGGAAACAGTTATCTTGCAGTTATCAATTACGGACGGATAATTTTTCGTGGAAAATCCTTCTGTTTCCAGGCATACGTCTGGATTGAGTGAGTGCCTGCGTAACCACAAAGACCGCCGATCGCATGGCCGCCATTTGCGCTTTCAATTGTGACATCAGCGGTGCAGTTGGTAATGGAATCCATCATTTCCAGACAGCCGCCGATTCCGCCAAGACCAACCGGTTCGTTTCCTTCTGCCTTTACAGTTCCGCTTGCGCTGCAGTTGTCAATGGTTCCGCCAAAACCGCCGCCGATGACCAGGCCACCACATTCTGCTACATCTGCCTGCACAATATGGTTTTCTTCAAATTCATTATCTCCAATTACGATGACGGTTACATTTTCTGCGGAGCAGTTGGTTACGGAATTGTTGTTGCCTCCTACAATTCCGCCAGTGCAGTTGTTGCCTGTAATTACGGAGTTTCCTTTTTAAGGTTACGTGATCCACTGATCCCATGTTGTATCCTACAACGCCGCCAATAGCCAGAGAGGTGCCATCTGTTACGGTTACTTCTGCATTTTCCACTGTCAGATTTTTTGACTTCGCCGCAGTTTACGCCGAAAAGACCAGCCCCGCAGTTGTATTTGTCAGATTCATATTTTAAATTTGAAATTGTGTGATCTCCGCCGTCAAAGGAGCCCAGAAACAAAGGTGGAATGGTTTTCCATGTCATTCATATTGCCGATGGGTTCCCAGTCAATGCCTGTAAGATCAAGATCATTTGTCAGAAGAAAATAAGTATCCGCATAACCTGCGTTTGAGCCGTCATTTACATTAGCGGCAAATGTCGGGGAAAGAATCTGTCGAGGAAATCTGGTACGGATCTTCCTGGGTGCCACTGCCGCCGTCATAAGAGCATTCAGATGCGGTGCTTACTGCTTCTTCTGCAAATACGGTACTGGTTAATCCGGCAGATAAGGTAGTTGACATGGTAAGTGCTAATAAAACAGAAACGAACTTCTTTTTCATTGTGTGCCTCCTGACTTATATAATAGTTAGTTGTTTCTAACAATAACTATACCATTTCTTACGGGGTCACACCACTCCATTTGGACGATAACCACTCTGCTTAGACAGATTCTTTTTTGCGGAAATACGGTATTAGTTATTACTTACCGCTATTTTACCACAATTGTGGTGTTTCCTGTTGTCCGGGGAATAAAAATTTTCTTGAATTAAAAAACTGTAACAATAAACCATAGGAGTTTATCATTACAGTTTTTATTATCTTATTAGAGCAATTCCAACAGCTGCGGGATATTCTTTTTTCCCAAATGTTACCCTGATCCTGGTTGATTATCAGGCAGGGGACGCTCATAACGTTGTATTTTTCCTTTAAATCCGGGAAATGGGCGATGTCGTATACTTCTGCTGTTACAAGGAGATTTAAAGGAGGCAATCCTCTGGGCTGCCACTACCAGATCCGGGCACATGGTACAGGAAAGGGATACCAGGATCTGCATGTGCACCTTATGGTCGATAGCGAGGATACGTTCTCTGATGGCAGGGTCAAGGGGCTGCCCTGGTCCTGCGGCGTTGTATAATCCCAGGATAAAAAGAGGTAAACTCGTGTCCCCTGGCACGCCGTGGAAAGCTAATCCAGTCTTTTCCCCGGAGGCAGTCAGCACTTCTACAAAAGGCAGCAAGGCAGCAGAATCCGAAGCAGAGTCCGCTTCCTGTACGGTCAGTTTGTCTGTATATTTCTCCAGTTCTGTCATATAGCCTTTCAATTCCTGGCTGACGGGACGGGAATCCAGATGCAGGTCAAGTTGCAGGTTTCCCTCCATTCTGGAAAATACAACATTCAGCTGGTTTATGATATCCTGTGAAAAAAAAAATACCGGCTGAGGATTTCCCCTTCTGTTTCTTTTCCTGCGGGTGATTCCTTGTGAACTTCTGGCCTTTTTTTGATTGGCTTTTCCGGGTGGATTCCGGTTTTTCCCCTGCATGGCTGCGGCATATTTTTTCCAGCTCTGTGGCAGCTGTGGCACCATCTCCCACTGCAGTTACCACCTGGCGGAGATTCTTCTGGCATACATCTCCGGCTGCGTAAATTCCCGGACAGCTGGTCTTCTGGGTTCGGTCCGTTTCCACATATCCATGGGAATCCAGAGCAATCAGGTCTTTTACCAGATCCGTATTTGGCGCGTAGCCTGCAAATACAAATATGCCAAAGGTGTCATCTGCAGAATCGAAAAATGGTTTCTTCTCCAGTGTTTTTATTTTTGTAGCAGATCTTTCGCAGCGTGTGGTCACCCTCCACATAGACAACCTCTGTATTGGTTAAAACTGTGATCTTAGGGTGATTTTTGGCGGCTTCCGCTACCGCTTCTGCGCAGGAAAAATCATTTCCACGGATTAAAATAGTTACATGGCTTGCATATTTTGTCAAAAATACGCTTTCTTCTGCTGCAGCAAACGCGCCGCCAACTACGAAAATTTCTTTTCCACGGAAAAATTCTCCGTCACAGGTGGCACAATAGGCTACTCCGTGACCGCGAAACTTGGCCTCACCTGGAAAACCGATCATTCTTGGATGGGCTCCTGTTGCGAGCAGGATTCCAAAGCTTTTGTAGGAACCTTTATCGGTGGTTGTTTCCCAGATTTCTGCGCCGGATGCTTCTTCTGCTTTTTTAGGCTGACAACATCCCCCAAGCAAAAACTCTGCTCCGAAATGTTCCGCCTGTTTCTGCATGGCCTGGGTCAGTTCTTTTCCCACTGGTTTTCATGACGCCTGGATAGTTTACCACTTCATCGGTAATGGTAATCTGGCCGCCGAATTTTTTCCTTCTCAATTACCAGAACACGGTAGCAGGCGCGAGCCAGATATAAGGCAGCTGTCAGACCGGCAGGACCTCCTCCGATCACAACTACATCATAGAAATTTTCGTTCGACATTAAAGCATACCTACCAGATCAAGACTTGGCTTCAGAGTTTCGGCTCCTGGCTGCCATTTTGCCGGGCACACCTGGTCTCCGTGTTCTGCTACAAACTGGCTTGCCTGGAGACGGCGGAAAAGTTCATCTGCATTGCGTCCTACATTGCCGGCATTTACTTCATAAACCACGATCTTGCCTTCCGGGTTTACAATGAAGCTTCCTCTTTCTGCCATTCCGTCAGATTCGATCAGCACTTCAAAATCCTTGCAGAGTGCGTGGGTAGGATCTGCCAGCATTGGATAAGTGATCTTACCGATTCTTTCAGAGGAATCATGCCATGCTTTGTGGACAAAATGGGAGTCTGTAGAAACAGAGTAGATTTCGCAGCCAGCAGCCTGGAAATCAGAATATTTATTCTGCAGATCCTCCAGCTCGGTAGGGCATACAAAGGTAAAGTCGGCCGGATAGAAGAAAAAAATACGCTCCATTTTCCCAGAATATCGGCCTTGGTCACGGTTTTAAACTCCCCCATTCTGATAAGCCTGAACAGAAAAATCACTTACTTCTTTATTGATCATTGACATTTTAAAATTCCTCCTTTTTTTTGTAATAAGCATTCCCTGAATGCAGGGATTAATGCAAGTTAGGCAAAACTAACCTTGTCTGCAATATATCATTTCTTTCTGGTGATGTCAATGAATTTTACGTAAGTGAATATCATTCTCAACAAGAATAATTACAATTTAGCAATACCACACTACAGTGCAGACAAACAACCGTTCAAAAAATATATTCCTTCTCTGATGACAAGTCTTCTCTAAACCTATAGCCCAGTCTGTTAAATTCTTGTATATCAGCTGGATTTTCAATCCCTCTTTCTGCCATAAATCTGACCATTTCACCACGGGCCATTTTTGCATAAGTACCTTTTGTTACTAGCTTTTCTCCGGATAATTCACAAAATGTAATCGTTATATACGTATCTTTTGGTGACAGATATTTTTCTATGCATTTCGAATATTCTTTTGATGCCAGATTAATAATGATCCGGCTGTCATCAATAACGGACTGATACAGCAGATGTCTCCCCAATAGTCATATAAATTCCGGGTATTTCCTATTGTAACCTTTGCCTGCATTTCCAGACGATATGGTCTCACACCGTCCAGTGGCTTTAGGCTTCCATAAAATGCGGATAAGATTCTAAGATGCTTTTGGATATACTCAAATTGTCCGTATTCAAACACTGCTGGTGCCATATACTGGAATGCCAATTCCTTCATAAGACAAAATAGCTGGAGTAAGCATGTGATAAAGATCCATATTTTCTAATCTTTCAAAGTTCTGCCTGGCAATCTTGTCATTGCATTTCCAGATTGCCTTCAGTTTATCTTTTTCCAGACCCTTCATCCAACTTAGTATCTCAGTTGTCTTATCAAGAAAATTCGGCATTCCCACTGGTGCTATGCTGTCCGTATCTGTAACCATCTTTTTTGCTGGTGATAATATAATCTTCATCACGCCAATTCCTTCAGCATATTTTCAGGATCATCTGCCGCTTTCACTTTATCATTTGCCTTTATGATAATTTCATTCTCA
>VOFJ01000838.1_pt1 | contig 13826 bp, 11 predicted proteins | sample 5384081 | NCBI WGS metagenome assembly VOFJ01 (sample SAMN12384729, study PRJNA508395) | human gut metagenome | isolation source: healthy gut I | host: Homo sapiens
GAACAAACCCGGATCGGCAATCAGCCCGGCTTTGACGATCTCGGCCAGCCCGGCCCGGAATTCGCGTTCGGGCAAGGTTTGCAGCAACGAAAGGTCGCACAGTACGAAATCGGGCTGGTTGAAGGTGCCCACCATATTCTTGTATCCCTCGAAATTCACGCCGTTTTTGCCGCCGACGCTCGCATCCACCTGCGCCAGCAGCGTCGAGGCCACGAAGCCGAACGGCAACCCGCGCATATAGGTCGAAGCGACGAAACCGGCGATATCGGTCACGATTCCGCCGCCGAAACCGAGGATGAACGTACTGCGGTCGGCCCTGAGCGCCAACAATTCGCCGTAAAGCTTCTGGGCCGTGGCCAGCGTTTTGTTCGTCTCGCCCAATCCGATCAGGCAGTAATCGTACGCGCCGATGATCGGACGGTAGGCATGGAAAACATGTTCGTCCGCAATGACAACCACGCGCTTGCCTTCGGGCAGATAGTTCTCGAGCGAGTTGATCACGTCGCCGATCACGACCCGCGACGGGCTCTTGCCCGGACGTTGAACCTCAATGGTCTGTTTCATATCAATGTTTTTAAAGGCCTATCCACTCGCAAAGATAAATTTTCCCCATTTATTTCGTACCTTTGCAACCGTTAAAAACATCATTATATGCAGAATTTACGCAATATTGCGATCATTGCCCACGTCGACCACGGCAAAACAACGGTGGTTGACAAGATGATCCTCCAGGGGAATCTTTTCCGGGACAATGAGAAGTCAGGCGAACTGATCATGGACAACAACGATCTGGAACGCGAACGAGGAATCACGATCCTGTCGAAAAACGTCTCGGTCGTTTACCGCGACTACAAAATCAACATCATCGACACCCCGGGCCACTCCGACTTCGGAGGCGAGGTGGAGCGGGTACTCAATATGTGCGACGGCGTACTGCTGCTGGTCGACGCGTTCGAGGGCACGATGCCGCAAACCCGTTTCGTACTGCAGAAAGCGCTCGCTCTGGGGAAAAAGCCGATCGTCGTAATCAACAAGGTGGACAAGCCCAACTGCCGCCCCGAAGAGGTGCACGAACAGGTTTTCGACCTGATGTTCACCCTCGGAGCCACCGAAGAACAGCTCGACTTCGTAACGATCTACGGCAGCGCAAAACAGGGCTGGATGTCGCACGTCTGGAAAGAGCGCACGACCGATATCACCCCGCTGCTCGACGCCATCATCGACAATATCCCGGCTCCGCAGGTGGTCGAAGGCACTCCGCAAATGCTGATCACCTCGCTGGAATACTCCCCGTACGTGGGCCGTATTGCAATCGGCAAGGTTACGCGCGGCACCCTGACTTCAGGAATGCCCGTTACGCTGGCCAAGCGCGACGGCGTCACGATGGTCAAAACCCGCATCAAAGACCTGATGGTTTTCGAGGGACTGGGTAAAACCAAGGTGGGCAAGGTGGAGTGCGGCGAAATCTGCGCTCTGGTAGGCATCGAAGGCTTCGAGATCGGCGACACGATCTGCGATTACGAGAACCCCGAACCGCTCGAACCGATCGCCATCGACGAACCGACGATGAGCATGCTGTTCACGATCAACGATTCGCCCTTCTTCGGCAAGGACGGCAAATTCGTCACTTCGCGCCACATCAAGGAGCGCCTCGACCGGGAGCTGGAAAAGAACCTCGCACTGCGGGTAGTACCGGGCCCTTCGTCGGACAGCTTCGTCGTTTACGGCCGGGGCGTGCTTCACCTCTCGGTACTGATCGAAACGATGCGCCGCGAAGGTTACGAATTGCAGGTAGGCCAACCGCGCGTGATTATCAAAGAGATCGACGGCAAGAAATGCGAACCGGTCGAAGAACTGACCATCGACCTGCCCGAAGAGGTGGCCGGCAAGGCGATCGAGCTAACGACCAAACGCAAAGGTACGCTTACCGATATGCAGACGATACACGACCGCCAGCGGCTCACTTTCGACATTCCCTCACGCGGCATCATCGGTCTGCGAAGCAACCTGCTCACGGCCACTGCCGGCGAAGCGGTGATGTCGCACCGGTTAAAGGGTTTCGAGCCCTACAAAGGCGACATCGAAATGCGCACGAATGGCTCGCTGATCGCGATGGAGACCGGAACGGCCTACGCTTATGCGATCAACAAACTACAGGACCGCGGCACTTTCTTCGTCTCTCCGCAGGAAGAGATCTACTGCGGACAGGTAGTGGGGGAAAGCACCCGCTCGGAAGATATCGTCATCAACCTGACCAAGTCGAAAAAGCTGACCAACATGCGCGCCAGCGGCTCCGACGACAAAGTATCGATCGCACCGCCGGTAATCTTCTCGCTCGAAGAGGCGCTCGAATACATCAAAGAAGACGAATATGTGGAGGTAACGCCGAAACACATCCGGTTGCGCAAAATCCTGCTCAGCGAAATCGACCGCAAGCGCCAGGCAAAATAAATGCCCGGCGGCAGCCGTTTTTACTGTAATCCGGCCGGATTCGACCGATATTGAGGAAGGCAGTCCTCCCTCTTCGCGAACTGGCACTGTTGGCTGGCGGATAACAGCCGGGAACTACCGGAGCCGATACAGGCGGACATGTCGTGTCCGATCCTTCCATACGACGGCGACGCGACCGCACTTACAGATACGGCATCGCCCATGACCGGCCAGCAAACGGAAGCCCGACCGAAACCGGAGGTATACAAGGGCCGGTTCAAACAGGAAACAGGAAAATGAAAGCCGGAACACGCCGGAATAGCGACACAAACGATAACAGATAACTAAAACTTTCAAACCGACTGACTCATGAAACGATTCCGCCTCGGAGCCCAGGCATTGGCATTGACTTGTGCCCTGATTGCGCTCCCGACGACGCTTTCGGCCGCAAAGCCGGAGACGAGACCCGCAGTTTCGACCGCGGCGATCCCGACAGATTACAAGGAAATCTGCAACGCCCTACCCGCGAAAGGCCTGCAACACCCCTACCTCGTATTCAACGAAGCCCAGAAACCGGCTATCCTCGAATACATCAAAACCAACAAACGCGCCGGGGACATCTACCGGATGCTGCAACTCGAAGGTGAGCGCTACCTGCGCGTAGACGCCGATCCGGCTCCGGCGATGAACGACATCAAGAGCCGTTTTTCGGGCAAAGACGACCACGCCGCCTACCAGAACTACTACCAGTACGGCAGCGTGGTGTGCGCCCTGCTCTACCAGCTTACGGGCGACACCGCCTACGCGAAACGCGCATACCAGCTCGCCGAGAAACTATGCGAGATGGATACGTGGCGGCTCAGCGCGCACTATTTCGAAAATATCTACACGCGCGTATGGCCCTACGGGGTTAAAGACGACCAAGTGGCTTTCCCGTTCGATATCTGGGTAGGCGACTGTGCGGCCGACCTCGCTCTGACTTACGACTGGATCTACCCGACCCTCACCAAGGCGCAGCGCGACCGCCTGCGCAGCGGGCTGCTCGAACAGGCGGTTTTGCGCGTGAGGGGCAACTACGACTACCAGTGGTGGGCGAATGCCTACAAATGCAACTGGTCCGGCATCTGCTTCAACGGATTGGGCATGGCGGCGCTGACGCTGCTGAACGAAGACCCGCAACTGACCGACGTGGTGATCCGCAGTATCGAGGGTATCGGCGGCATGGTGAGCAACATCACGCACGAAGGCGGCTGGCAGGAAGGACGCCACTACTCGGTATACGGCCTGTGCCAGTCGATGATGTTCATGGATGCGATCAAGCGCCTTTCGGACGGCAAGATCAACATGTTCCTGATCGACGGTGTGAAAAATGCCCCGGCTGACTTCGCGCTGTTCGGCATGACCGGCAACTTCAACGACGGCACGTTCCGCGACAAGGGGATAGGCGGTCCGATCGGCTCGCCGGGTATGTACGGCAAACTGGCCGCCGAAACGGGCAACACCAATGCGATGTTCTACATCAAAACATTCCTCAACAGGCCCAATGCACTCTTCGGCGGTATCCGCAACAACGCGACCAACACGATCTGGGACCTGATCTGGCCTATGCCGACGGATATTCCGGCCACCAAACCGGCCGACGCGTCGAAACATTTTCCGGAAATCGACTGGGCTTTCATGCGCAAGGATTTCGGCGACGACTACATGCAGGTCGCTACCAAATGCGGCCCGCTGGACGATCCGCACCACGGCCATCTCGACGCCGGCACATTCAACCTCACCTGGAAGGGCGAATCGGTCATCGGTGAATTCTCGCAGGAGTTCTACGACCAGTTCATCTTCAACGACGACCGCTGGGACTACCTCAACATCCGCAGCCTCGGCCACAACGTAGTGCTCGTGGACGGCGAGGAGCAGATCATCGCCAAACGCAAAGACCAGCCCTGGAAAGAGGGTATCGGCGGCAAGATCACCAAGTTCGAATCGTTGCCGGGTTTCGCCTACACGCAGATGGACGCGACCAACGCCTATCCCGGCGAGCACCTCAAGGGATGGAAGCGTACGCTGATCCTCGACAAGGAGAACAATATCGTGCTGGTGCTCGATAAGATCCAGAGCGCAAAGGGAGCACAGATCGACCTGCTGTTCCACCCGAACGTTGAGGCGACCGTGTCGGCCGACGGCACCTACGCTGCCCTGAACGGCGACTCGACGCGCATGGAGATGAAGTCGATGAGCAAAGCGCCGCTGTCGCTGACCAAGCAGAACCAACTCTATTACCGCATCGTGCAACAGGCTCCCTATGCATGGGTTCCGTGTCTCTACACCACAGTAAAGGCTCCTTCGGAAACCACTGTAATCGGCACGGTATTCTATCCGACCGAACTGAAATCAGGTGCGAACCAATTCACACTGGACGAAAGCGGCAAGAACCCGGTCATCCGCTATACGGCCGGAGGCAAAAATTACGCTTACGAAATTTCTGACACACAAGTAAAAGCGATCTAATAAGTCAGGCAAGCGACAGGCCGGGTTCGGACAAATCCCAAAGCCTGGACCGCTGAAACGACGAACGAATCCGATGAATGAAACACGCGGTCTTCCGGGGCCGCGTGTTCTGTTTTCACCGATGACCATGACGGCTTGTATAGGGATTACGATGCCGCAAGACAAGACAAGACAAGACAAGACAAGACAAGACAAGACAAGACAAGACAAGACAAGACAAGACAACGCTCCCCACAGGATATAACCGGCCCCATCCGTCCCTTATAAGCACAGAAAGTGCAAGAGAAAAACGGACGCGTAAAAAGCGTAATCAATCGGTAAAAACAAAAAGGGAAGTAGGAATAAGGGCAAGCGAGAATACCGGAGAGAGGGAAGGCTACTTCGGCGCCTTGCGGTAGAGGTAAACGGCGATAAAGGCGTAGAGGATATTGGGAATCCACACCGCAATCCCCGGCGGGAGCAGGCCGCCTTTGGCAAATTCGTCGGTAAACTTGCTAAACAGGATAAACGAGAAGCAGAGCACGATGCCCATTCCGATATGCAATCCGGTACCGCCGCGCACCTTGCGGGAAGAGAGCGACACGCCGATCAACGTTAAAATAAAGGTCGAGAACGGGGCTGAAAAACGCTTGTGCCACTCCACCTCGAAATGCGGCACCATATCGGAACCCTTCGCCTTCTGCTGCTTGATAAACCGGCCCAGTTCGGAAATGTTCATCGTCGTAACCACATCCTGCATCCGGCCCAGTTCGTTGAGCCGCAGGTTAATGACCGTATCGAGCGGCTGCGTATTCGTAAAAGTCTCCTTTTCGCCATCGAAATGCCGGACGATACTCTTCGGCGCGCTCCAACGGCCCGTCTCCGCGTCGAATTTCACATTGGCCCCTTCGAGCGACGAAACGATCGCGCCGTTCTCATAGGTCTCGAGCACGAAATAGCCAGCCGTATTGGTAGGCCCCTGATAATCCCGGATATAGACGAACGTACCCGGCTCGATCTGGCGGTAGATATGCCGGTCGTATTTCAGGTTCTTCAACCGCTTGAGGTATTGCATCTCGAAATCGAGACGATTCGAGTTGGCAATCGGGATCACCACTAAATTCAGCACCAGGCTCAACAGCGTAATGGCCGCAGCACTGAGAAAATAGGGCCACAGGAAACGGTTGAAGCTCACACCGCCGGACAGGATCGCGATGATCTCGGTCTGGTAGGCCATCTTCGACGTGAAGAAAATCACAGCGATAAAGGTGAACAGCCCACTGAACTGGTTGATGAAAAAGGGTATGAAATTGAGGTAATAGGAGAAGGCTATCTTCGACAGCGGCGCCTTCAATTCGATGAAGTCGTCGATTTTTTCCGCAGCGTCGAAAATCACGACGATCACGATAATCAGCGCAATGGCGAAAATGTAAGTCCCGAGGAACTTACGCATGATGTAGCGATCGAGGATTTTAACTCCGGGAAACTTGATTTTCATAACCTGCGGGATAGTTTTTCAACCATAACGGGTTTCCATTCGGAAAAAGTGCCTTGCAAAATCTGCTCACGCGCCTCGCCCACAAGCCAAAGGTAAAACGCAAGGTTATGCAGGCTGGCGATCTGCGCGGCCATCATCTCGCCGGCGATGGTCAGGTGGCGCAAATAAGCTTTCGTATAGGCGGTATCGGCGAAACAATGCCCCATCGGGTCGACCGGAGAGAAGTCATCGCGCCATTTCTGGTTGCGTATATTGATAATCCCCTCGCTGGTGAACAACATCCCGTTGCGGCCGTTGCGGGTCGGCATCACGCAATCGAACATATCCACGCCGCGTTCGATCGCTTCGAGCAGGTTTACCGGAGTCCCGACACCCATCAGGTAGCGGGGTTTGTCCTGGGGCAGGATCGAATTGACCTGCTCGATCATTTCGTACATGACCGGCGCGGGTTCACCCACAGCCAGCCCGCCGATCGCATAGCCGTCGGCCCCGAACTGCTGTACGAATTCGGCCGAACGGGCCCTCAGATCGGGATAGGTGCATCCCTGCACGATCGGAAACAACGACTGGTAATGACCGTATTTGGGTTCCGTTTTCGCATACTGCTCGAAACAGCGCCCGAGCCAGCGCGAGGTGAGTTCCCACGATTTTTTGGCGTAATCGTATTCGGCATCGCCCGGCGGACACTCGTCGAAAGCCATCATGATGTCGGCTCCGATGCTGCGCTGGATATCGATCACCCGTTCGGGCGTGAACAGGTGGGCCGAACCGTCGATATGCGAATGGAAACGGCATCCCTCTTCGGCCAGTTTGCGGCAATCGGCCAGTGAAAAGACCTGGAAACCGCCGCTGTCGGTCAGGATCGGACGGTTCCACGCGCTGAAGCGGTGCAGGCCACCCGCCTGTTCGAGGATATCCGTTCCCGGACGCAGGTAAAGGTGGTAGGTATTCCCCAGAATAATCTGCGCCCCGACCTCTTGCTCCAGGTCACGGTGGAACACCCCTTTGACGCTGCCCACCGTCCCCACCGGCATAAAGATCGGTGTCCGGATTTCACCGTGGTCGGTAGAGAGCACCCCGGCGCGTGCGGCGCTGCGGGAGTCGGTATGTAACAACTGGAATTCCATGCGGGTCGTCTCCGGGTCGCAGGCATCCATGCAAAACAGAGCATGTCCGGCCCCGGGCGATGCAAAGGTAAATATTTTTCCCTATTAATCGGGAGAATGTACCGGTTCTCTTTTGCGGTTTGTCCGAAATCATGTAGTTTTGCGTGAAATTGCCTTTAATCGCGTGAGTTTTTTCGAGATATACTACAACCAACTGGTTGACAACGGAATCATCGATCCCCGGCTGGCATTGGGCCTGTTGGGAGCGGTCCTGTTGCTGCTGATCGTCCAGCTCTACTATTACCTCGGCGTTTACGGCCGGCTTCCCCGCTACCGCAACAACCGGGGAATCGACCCGCAAACGGTACCGCCGCCCGTATCGGTAATCGTCGTAGCCCGCGAAAATTCCTATTATTTCATCGAACATACGCTGCCGTTGCTGCTGGGCCAGCAATGTACCACCAGTATGAGGTAGTGGTGGTGGATTGCAGTTACGACGAGGAGATCGGCCTGCTGCTGAACGAAGCGGCCGCCATCTATCCGCACCTGCGGCTGACGCGGATCAACGCGCAGCCGAACTACGAGCACAGCATCAAACTGGCGATCACCGTCGGCATCAAAGCGGCCGCCTACGAACATATGGTCTTCACGACGGTGGACAGCTACCCGACCTCGGAGCGATGGCTCTCGCTGATGGCCAAAGGATTTATCGGGGGAAACGTGGTGATCGGCTACTGCGGCATCGAAATCCGGAAAGGATTCGCCAACCGCATGATCCGCTGCAACCGGCTCGCCACTTCGGTACGCTACCTCGCAGCGGCGATCCGCGGTCGTGCCTACCGCGGCATTTCGCACAACATCGGCTACACCAAGAGCCTTTACTTTGCACACAAGGGTTTCAACCACCTGAACATGAACATCGGCGACGACGACCTGTTCATCCAGACGATCGCCACACCGACGAATGTCAGCATCATCATGAATCCCCACGCCACCGTACGCCAGATGCAATACGGCGGATTGGGCTGGTGGCACGCGATGCGCAAGACGCTCACCTATGCATTCCGCTACTATCCGCGCGGAATTCGCACCAGCATTTCGTTCGAACTGTGGAGCCGCATGCTCTTTTTCCTTACGGCAATTGCTGCAATTATTCTGCTTCCGCCCTGGTGGAAGATCATTCCGGCACTCTTTCTGCTGCTACGCCTGCTGATCGTTGAACTGAAAATCTGGCGCATCGGCAAACGCCTCGGCGAACGCAAGCTGGCAGGCACCTATATCCTGTACGACTTGACCTCCCCCCTGGGCGAATGCTTCCTCGCGCTGAGCCGCAGACTGCGCCCCAACAGAGCCGTATGGAGATAGAAAAATACATCGTCGCAACCGACCAGCAACTCATCGAATTCGTTCTCGGCGGGGATTCCATCGCTTTCGAACATTTGTTCAACCGTTACCGCGACTCGATCTACCAGCTCTATATCCAGCGCACGGGGGGCAATGTGGACGACACGAACGACCTGCTGCAGGAGACGTTCGTCAAAGTGTTCCTCAAACTGCATACCTACAACCCTGAACATACGTTCGGCAAATGGGTCTACACGATCGCCCGCAACACCTTTATCGATTTTACGCGTCGCAGGCGCGACGATACGATCTCGATCGAAAGGGCCGGGGAGACGATGGGCACACTGCCCGCCCCGGACAGCCCCACGCCGGAAGAACACATGATCACACACCAGAATGCCGCACAGTTCGAACTGTTCCTCAGCAAAATGGCTCCGCGCTACCGGGAACTGATCGAATTGCGGTTCTTCCGCGAGTTTTCGTACAAGGAGATCGCCGACCAGTTGAACCTGCCCATCGGCACGGTCAAGACACAGATTCACCGCGCCAGGGAGCAATTGTGCCGCTACATCACCGACCACAACGACAGACAGCTATGACCCGGAAAGAAACCCCGAAACCCGCAGACACCCTGGCATCAGCAGCACCCCTGCACAGCCCGCAACCGGCAGTCGTGCCGCAGACAACCGGGACCAACCGTCCCGGGGCGGAACTGATCGCCCGGTATTTTCCGGACCTGACGGCCGTCCAACAGCAGCGGTTCACCGCGCTGGAGGGCCTGTACCGCGAATGGAACGCAAAGATCAACGTTATCTCACGCAAGGATATCGGCCTGCTCTACCTGCACCACGTGCTGCACTCGCTCGTGATCGCCAAAGTGTGCTCCTTCTCATCCGGCGCACGTATTCTCGACGTCGGGTGCGGCGGCGGTTTTCCCGGTATTCCGCTGGCAATCCTTTTCCCCGAAACACAATTCACGCTGATCGATTCGATCGGTAAAAAAATCAAGGTCGTAAACGAAGTGGCGCAAGGAATCGGCCTGCGGAACCTCACCGCAATCCACGGCAGGGCCGAGGCGGTACAAGGTAAATTCGATTTCGTAGTCAGCCGCGCCGTGACCGAAATGAAACCCTTTATCGGGTGGATATGGGACAAAATCGAACCGGGCAACAGCGCCGGAACGCTGGCGAACGGCATTCTCTACCTGAAAGGGGGAGACCTCGAAGCCGAACTTTCGGCAACCGGCAGGCCTTATGCGCTGTACGAAATCGGGGAATTATTCGACGACAGGTTTTTCGAGACGAAAAAAGTGGTCTATATTCCGCGCTGACACAATTCCCCGACACTGGGAACCATTGCCATCCCGCTCCCCCGCCGAGAATACGAGCCATGTGAGCGGCGCCGGGCGAAAAATCATGCTTATACCCCTGCCCGGCGGCTGCGACACACGGCAAAACGCCAAAAAATCAGGGGAAAATTTTTGAATCATTCAAAATTGTTTTACCTTTGCACTCCGCGCGCCCGTAATATCGGCGCAACGTTCCGGCAGCAACGGGTTCCGCAGGGGCCTCGGACGGCACCGGGGCAGACCGAAAAGATAAATATCTAAAAAGATAAACCGATGAAAAGGACTTTCCAACCCTCGCAGAAGAAGAGAATCAACAAGCACGGCTTCCGTGAAAGAATGGCTACCGCCAACGGCCGCAAAGTGCTCGCCGCACGCCGTGCCAAAGGGCGCAAGAAACTGACCGTTTCGGACGAGGCCCGCGCAAAATAGTCTCCTGCACGTCATCGCGGGTGGAAAGCACACGCGCTGCACATATCGAACAAGGCTGCTGCAAGGGCAGCCTTTTCTGTTTGCGAGTAAAACCTTTCCGTCATGTTCAACCTGTCAGAATCCATTGCGGCGCTGGCCGACAAAATCGATAGAGGAGGGCGCCTCAGCCGCTCCGAAGCCAAAACGTTCCTGAGCGAAGCGCCCCTCGCATTGTTGGGGCTGTTAGCGACGCACGCAAAAGAACGCAAAAGCGGCAAAGCCGTTTTCTATAACCGAAATTTCCATATCGAGCCGACGAACGTCTGCGTCTTCAACTGCCGTTTCTGCTCCTACCGCCGCCCGGCCGACTCGCCCGACGCGTGGGATTATTCCAAAGAGGAGATCCTCGCGCAGGTAGACAGCCACCGAGGTAGCGGCGCGACCGAAGTCCACATCGTCGGAGGGGTACACCCGCGCAACGGACTCGATTATTACATCGACCTGATCCGATCGGTCAAGGGCCGGATGCCACAGGCATCGGTCAAGGCTTTCACAGCCATCGAACTGGCCTATATGATCAACAAGGCAGGGTTGCCGCTCGAAGAGGGGCTTCGCCGGCTCAAAGAGGCCGGCATGGAAGCGATCCCCGGCGGCGGCGCTGAGATTTTCGCCGAACCGATCCGATCCCGCATCTGTCCCGAAAAGGGAACGGCCGACGAGTGGCTGACCGTGCACCGTACCGCACACCGGCTCGGCATCCCGACCAACGCTACGATACTCTACGGGCATATCGAATCGCTCGACGACCGTATCGACCACCTCGACCGCCTCAGGAGGCTGCAGGACGAAACGGGCGGTTTCAACGCCTTCATCCCGCTCAAATACCGCAGCCGCCACAATTCGATGGAGGAGATCGGAGAGGTGAGTATCGTCGAGGATATGCGCATGACGGCGCTCGCGCGCCTCTATCTGGACAATATCCCGCACATCAAGGCCTACTGGCCGATGTTCGGCAAAACCACCGCACAACTGGCGCTCGCCTTCGGTGCCGACGACATGGACGGCACGATCGACGACAGCACGAAAATCTATTCGATGGCCGGCGCCGAGGAGAGCAAACCCTCGGTCACGACTGCCGAAATGGAGGCGATGATCCGCTCGGCGGGTTACGAGCCGGTCGAGCGCGATACGTTTTACAATCCGGTGAAAAAATAGTATCTTTAGCGCCAAATCGTCCCGGTTATGGATTACCTACGCAAACTGATCGCCAAGATAAGCGCCAACCCCATCGCACGCAACCTGGTACTGGCCCTATGCGCAATCATCGTCTTCGGCTTCGTGGCCAACCTGCTGCTGAATCTCCTGACGCGCCACGGACAGGTACGCGACGTACCGGACCTGAGCGGAATGACCGTCGAAGAGGCGAAACACGCCGGCAAAGGCTCTTCGCTGCGTATCGAAATCAACGATTCGCTCTATGTGCCGGCTTACCCGGGCGGAGTGATCCTCGAACAAAACCCGGTAGCGGGGGCTCAAGTGAAATCAGGGCGGCGCGTCTTCGTCACGATCAATTCCTACCGGCAAAGATGGTGACGATTCCCTATGTAACAGGGTTTTCGCTGCGGCAGGCCAAAAGCAACCTCGAAATGGCCGGCCTCGGCATCGACAAACTGATTTACCAAAACGATATCGCCACCAATAACGTACTCGAAGAGCGCTACAACGGCAAAATAATCCATCCCGGCAGCAAAATGCAGGCGGAAATGGGTGCAGGTATCACGTTGGTCGTAGGCTTGGGCAGCGACGCGACGGCACAGGCCGTTCCGCGACTGGCCGGCTTTTCGGCCCGTGAAGCGAAAAGCCGCCTGTGGGAAGCCGGATTCAACGTAGGGAAGATTACCCGCGATGCCGGTATCAACCTGCTCAATGAGAAAGAGGCCAGAGTCAGCGCGCAGTCGCCTGCGGCGGGAACGCGCCTCGGATTGGGCACCGCGGTCGGATTCACGCTGTCGCTCGACGACGCGAAGATCGAAGCAGGACGCAAAGCCGCCGACCGTTCGGCACGTGCCGCGGCAAAAGCCTATGCCGATTCGGTTGCCTCTGCTACGGCGGAATAAAACGCCGAATCCGGCAGCCTACCCATGATCGTTATGTTATCGGGAAATGGGCGCCGAACGCTAAGTTCTACGGGCTGAGCCCGTAGAACCGAAATCCGGAAAGCCATATCCGCCCCCCGGAACCGGGATCCGGCGCGACAGATAACATTCTGCCCGACAAACACGGGAAAGGACCGAACCTTTGCCGTCCCGGCTCCGACTAAATCTTGCAACAGACAACCTTATGCCACCCATGACACCGACCGACATCGCCGAAATCCTGTCCGAAGAGTTGCATCCGCTACCGGGAACGGACGACGATCAGCAAGATGAGATGTACGAGCATTTCAGCCTCACGGTCGACAAGGGGCAAGCCCTGCTGCGCATCGACAAGTTCCTTACCAACCGCATGGAAGGCGCTTCGCGCAACCGCATCCAGACGGCTGCCGACGCCGGAACCATCCTCGTCAACGGCACGCCGGTAAAATCGAGTTACAAAGTCAAACCGCTCGACCGGATTTCAATCGTGATGCCCTACCCGGTTCGCGAAATCGAAATCATTCCCGAAAACATTCCGCTCGACATCCGCTACGAGGACGACGACCTGATCATCGTCAACAAAGCCGCCGGAATGGTCGTACACCCGGGTCACGGCAACTATTCGGGCACGCTGGTCAACGCGCTGACTTACCATCTCAAAGACCTGCCGCTGTTCCAGAACGGCGACATGCGGGCCGGACTCGTACACCGCATCGACAAGAATACGTCGGGGATCCTCGTCATTGCGAAAAACGAACGGGCGCACGCCCGGCTGGCAAAACAATTTTACGACCATACGATAGACCGGGTCTACTGCGCGTTGGCATGGGGCAATATGGAAAGCGAAGAGGGCACGGTGACCGGCAACGTGGGCAGGAGCCTCAAAGACCGCATGAAAATGGCCGTTTTTCCCGACGGGACGCAGGGCAAGCATGCCGTAACCCATTACAAAGTACTCGAGCGGCTCGGCTACGTGAACCTGCTCGAATGCAGGTTGGAAACGGGCCGTACGCACCAGATCCGGGTACACATGGAATACATCGGGCATCCGCTGTTCAACGACGAACGGT
>VOFJ01000967.1_pt1 | contig 13824 bp, 16 predicted proteins | sample 5384081 | NCBI WGS metagenome assembly VOFJ01 (sample SAMN12384729, study PRJNA508395) | human gut metagenome | isolation source: healthy gut I | host: Homo sapiens
CCTCAGATTCCGCTATGCCGTCGAAATGACCAATTCCCCGGAAATGGGCCAACGCAGCCCATCGGGAAAACCTCCGTTTCCGGGCAGCGCAGGGCGCTCTTTTCCGTACGTTATGATAGGGGATCGCTTACTCCTCCGTCCGTCGGCAGGTTCTTCCGCAGGCATGTTCTCCTCCATGGATACGCTGTCGGCAGCGCCCTCCTCAGGCACCAGCTCCTCGGCGAAGTGACGGTAGGCGTTCAGGCCCGCGCCGGCGGGAATGAGCTTACCGATGATGACGTTCTCCTTCAGGCCGAGCAGGTGGTCGACCTTGCCCTTGATGGCGGCCTCGGTGAGCACCTTGGTGGTCTCCTGGAAGGACGCGGCGGAGAGGAAGGAATCGGTGGCGAGGGACGCCTTGGTGATACCCATCAGGAGCTGGGTACCTTAGCCTCACGCAGCGGCTCACCGGTCTCGGCGTTGACCTCACCGGCGGCATTGCGGCGCGCAATGTCCTCATTGGCGTCCATCAGCTCCAGAACGTCGACCATCGCGCCGGAGAGCAGGTTCGTGTCGCCGGATTCCTCGACGCGCACCTTGCGCATCATCTGGCGGACGATGACCTCGATATGCTTATCGTTGATGTCAACGCCCTGCTGACGGTAGACCTTCAAAACCTCCTGAATGAGGTAGTTGTGAACGGCGGACGTGCCGCGGATGCGCAGGACGTCGTGCGGGTTGAGCGCGCCGTCCTGCAGCTGCGTGCCCTTGGCGATCACGTCGCCGTCTTCACGCGAAGGCCGGTGTGCGGCACCGAGTAGATGCGGTTGTCGCCGTCGTCCGCGGTGACGATGATGTTGAGCAGGCTGCCCTTGGTCGCCTCTTCGAAGCGGACCTTACCGCCGATCTCGGACGAGGGTGGCCATCTTCTTGGGCTTGCGCGCCTCAAACAGTTCCTCGACACGCGGAAGACCCTGCGTGATGTCGCCGCCGGCAACGCCGCCGGTATGGAAGGTTCGCATCGTCAGCTGCGTGCCGGGCTCGCCGATGGACTGTGCCGCGATGATACCGACGGCCTCGCCGGGGCCCACAGGCTTGCTCGTGGCAAGGTTCATGCCGTAGCACTTCGCGCACACGCCGCTGTGGGCCTTGCACGTAAGCACCGTGCGGATCTCGACGGAGTGGATATCGAACTTCTCCATGAGGTCGGCATCCTCGGGGGTCATCATGTGATCCTTGGAAATGAGGACCTCGTCCGTGCCGGGCTTCATCACGTCGTGGACCGGATAGCGGCCGTTGACGCGCTCGGAGAACTTTTCGATGACCTGACCGTTCTCGCTGATCTCGCTGATCGTGATGCCGCGGGTCGCGCCGCAGTCGTCGGAGCGGATGATGACGTCCTGGGAGACGTCGACCATTCGGCGGGTCAGGTAGCCGGAGTCGGCCGTACGAAGAGCCGTATCGGCAAGGCCCTTACGGGCGCCTCGGGCGGGAGTGAAGTATTCAAGGACGGACAGGCCTTCGCGGAAGTTGGCCTTGACCGGGATCTCGATCGTCTTACCGGCGGTGTTGGCCATCAGGCCGCGCATACCGGTCAGCTGACGGATCTGCTTCATGGAGCCGCGGGCACCGGAGTCCGCCATCATGAAGATGGGGTTGTAGCGGTCCATGTTCTTCTGCAGGGCGTCGGTAACGTCCGCGGTGGTCTTTTCCCACTCGGCGACGACGCGCGGTAGCGCTCGTTCCTCGGTCATGAAGCCCATCTTGAACTGGTCCTCAATGTCCACGACGCGCTGCTCGGTCTCGGCAATGAGGGTGTACTTTGCCGGCGGAATGGTCATATCCGCAACGGAGATACTGATGGCCGCACGGGTGGAGTACTTGTAGCCCGTGGCCTTGATGTTATCGAGCACTTCGGCCGCGATGGTGAAGCCGTGCTGCTTGATCGTGCGGTCCACGATCTTGCCGAGCAGCTTCTTGCCGCAGACCTCGGTGATCTCGTAGTCGAAGTAGTTTTCGGTCGGCTCGCCGTTTTCATCCACGCGCCTCACAAAGCCAAGGTCCTGCGGGATGTTGCGGTTGAAGATGATGCGGCCGATGGTAACGCGCACGACCTTGCTGCCCATGGTGCCGTCCGGCATCTGCTTGACCGTGCGGACAAGGATGGGCTGGTGGATACCGATGAGGTGGTCGTTGTAGGCGAGCATGGCCTCGTCCTCGTCGCGGTAAACGTGCAGATTCACGCTGGCCTTCTCTTCGTCGGTCAGCTCGTCGTAGCGCTTGCCGGCAAGGGCAAAGTCAATGTCCTGCGGCCAGAACTCGTCGTTGTCCATCTGGGACACGCCGTTTTCAAAGCGCTCGAACGTCAGGTAGTAGGAACCCAGAACCATATCCTGGGTAGGAACCGTGACAGGGCCGCCGTCCTGAGGACGCAGCAGGTTGTTGGCAGAGAGCATGAGCATGCGGGCCTCGGCCTGCGCCTCGGCAGACAGAGGAACATGGATAGCCATCTGGTCGCCGTCGAAGTCCGCGTTGAATGCCGTGCAGTTCAGCGGGTGGAGCTTGAGGGCGCGGCCTTCAACCAACACCGGCTCAAAGGCCTGGATACCGAGGCGGTGGAGCGTCGGCGCGCGGTTGAGCATGACGGGGTGGTCCTTGATGATGACGTCCAGCGCGTCCCACACCTCGGTGCGGCCCTTGTCCACCATCTTCTTGGCGGACTTGATGTTGTTGGCGGAGCCGTCCTCGACGAGCTTCTTCATAATGAAGGGGCGGAACAGCTCGACCGCCATCTCCTTCGGCACGCCGCACTGGTAGATCTTCAGCTCAGGGCCGACGCAGATAACGCTGCGGCCGGAGTAGTCGCGCTTGCCGAGCAGGTTCTGGCGGAAGCGGCCCTGCTTACCCTTGAGCATATCGCTAAGGGACTTGAGTGCGCGGTTATTCGCACCGGTGACGGCACGGCCGCGGCGGCCGTTGTCGATGAGCGCGTCGACGGCTTCCTGCAGCATACGCTTTCGTTGCGCACGATGATGTCCGGGGCATTGAGCTGAATGAGGCGCTTCAAGCGGTTGTTGCGGTTGATGACGCGGCGGTAGAGGTCATTGAGGTCGGACGTCGCGAAGCGGCCGCCGTCGAGCTGCACCATCGGGCGGATCTCGGGCGGGATGACGGGCAGCACGTCGATGATCATCCACTCGGGCTTGTTGCCGGACATGCGGAACGCATCCACGACCTCAAGGCGCTTGACGATACGGGCCTTCTTCTGGCCGCTCGCGCTCTTGAGTTCGGCGTGGAGCTGCTCGGACAAGGATTCGAGGTCGATCTGCTGGAGGAGCTTCTTGACGGCCTCGGCGCCCATACCGGCGTCGAAATCGTCCTCATACTTCTCCCGCATGTCGCGGTACTCCTTCTCCGACAGGATCTGGTTGCTTGATCAGCGGCGTCTCACCGGGATCGGTGACGATATAAGCGGCGAAGTACAGCACCTTCTCCAGAATACGGGGGCTGATGTCGAGCAGCAGGCCCATGCGGGACGGGATGCCCTTGAAGTACCAGATGTGGCTGACGGGGGTGGCGAGCTCGATGTGGCCCATGCGCTCGCGGCGCACCTTGGCCCGCGTGACTTCCACGCCGCAGCGGTCGCAGATCTTGCCCTTGTAGCGGATCTTCTTATACTTGCCGCAGTGGCACTCCCAGTCCTTCGTGGGCCCGAAGATGCGCTCGCAGAACAGGCCGTCGCGCTCGGGCTTCAGCGTGCGGTAGTTGATGGTCTCGGGCTTTTTGACCTCGCCGTAGACCATTCACGGATCATCTCCGGAGAAGCGATTCCGATTTTAATGGCGTCAAACGTTGCGTAACTCATTTTCTATATGCTCCTCCTTTTCTCAGTCTTCCTGATCGTCGCCGGCAAAGTCGGCGTTGACTTCATCATCAGCGACATATTCAAAGCCTGCGTCCTCGAGCTCGGCTTCATCGGCGAAGGGGTTGCTGCGGTGGCGCTCATCCTCGGCGTCCATGCGGGCGAGGTTGAAGGTGTCCAGCGCGTCCTCGTCTTCCTTGAGCTCGATCTGGTTGCCGTCGCGGTCGAGGACCTGAACGTCGAGGCACAGGGCCTGGAGCTCCTTGACAAGGACCTTGAACGACTCCGGCACGCCCGGCTGGGGCATGTTGTGGCCCTTGACGATGGACTCATAGGTGCGCACACGGCCGGTCACGTCGTCGGACTTGACCGTGAGGATCTCCTGCAGGGTGTAAGCCGCGCCATAAGCCTCGAGCGCCCACACTTCCATCTCGCCGAAGCGCTGGCCGCCGAACTGCGCCTTACCGCCGAGAGGCTGCTGCGTCACAAGGGAGTAGGGGCCGGTGGAACGGGCGTGGATCTTATCGTCCACGAGGTGGTGCAGCTTGAGGAAGTACACGTAACCCACCGTGACCTTGTTGTCGAAGCGCTCGCCGGTGCGGCCGTCGTACAGCCAGCTCTTGCCCTCGGGGTCGAGACCCGCCTTGATGAGCTCCTCGCGGATGTCCTCGTAGCTCGCGCCGTCGAAGATCGGGGTTGCGACCTTGTAGCCAAGTGTCTTGGCCGCGTAGCCCAGATGGACCTCGAGCACCTGACCGATATTCATACGGGACGGAACGCCCAGCGGGTTCAGAACGATATCCAGCGGGGTGCCGTCGGGCATGAAGGGCATATCCTCCTGGGGCAGCACGCGGGAGACGACGCCCTTGTTGCCGTGGCGGCCTGCCATCTTGTCGCCGGGCTGGATCTTGCGGCGCTGCGCGATGTAAACGCGCACGACCATGTTCACGCCGGGGCCGAGCTCGTCGCCCGCCTCGCGGGAGAACACCTTGGCGTCGACCACGATACCGCTCTCGCCGTGCGGCACCTTAAGGGAGGTATCGCGCACTTCGCGCGCCTTCTCGCCGAAGATGGCGCGCAGCAGGCGCTCCGCGGTCAGATCGGTCTCGCCCTTGGGCGTGACCTTACCACGAGAATGTCGCCGGCGTGAACCTCCGCGCCGATGCGGATAATGCCGCGCTCGTCGAGATCTTTGAGCGCGTCTTCGCCGACGTTGGGAATGTCGCGGGTGATCTCTTCGGGGCCGAGCTTGGTGTCGCGTGCGTCAAGCTCGTACTCCTCGAGGTGGATGGAGGTATAATAGTCCTCCCGGACAAGGCGCTCGTTCAGAAGCACGGCGTCTTCGTAGTTGTAGCCTTCCCACGTCATGAAGCCGACCAGGATGTTGCGGCCCAGAGCGATCTCGCCCTGATCGGTGGCGGGGCCGTCGGCAAGCACGGTGGGATCCTCCCACACGCCCTGCTCGTTCAGGCGGCGGCCATGCACGCGCTCGCCGACGTCGACGATCGGATGCTGGTTGATGCACGTGCCGTGGTTGGAGCGCAGGAACTTGGTGAGCTTGTATTCCTTCGTCTCACCGTTGTCGTAGGCGACAGTGATGGCGCGCGCGTCCATCTTGGTGACGATGCCGTCGCCCTCGGCGAGGACGACGACCTCGGAGTCCATGCAGATCTTATGCTCCATACCGGTGCCGACGATCGGCGCCTCGGGGCGGAGCAGAGGAACGGCCTGGCGCTGCATGTTCGCGCCCATCAGGGCGCGGTTCGCGTCGTCGTTCGGCAGGAACGGGATCATCGCCGTCGCGATGGAGACCATCATACGCGGGGAGATATCGATATAGTCGACGCGGTCACGGTCGACCTCGACGATCTCATCGCGGTGGCGGCAGGTGATACGCTGGTTGACGAGACAGCCGTTTTCATCGACAGGCTCGGCAGCCTGACCGACGATGTACTGGTCCTCGACGTCTGCGGTCATGTATTCGATCTCGTCGGTCACGCGGCAGGTCTCGTGGTCGACCTTGCGGAACGGCGCTTCGATAAAGCCGTACTCATTGATGCGGGCGTAGGTGGCGAGGTAGGAGATCAGGCCGATGTTCGGACCTTCAGGGCGTCTCGATCGGGCACATGCGGCCGTAGTGGCTGTAGTGTACGTCGCGCACTTCCATGTTCGCGCGCTCGCGGGAAAGGCCGCCGGGGCCCAGAGCGGACAGGCGGCGCTTGTGCGTCAGCTCGGCGAGCGGGTTCGTCTGGTCCATGAACTGGCTCAGGGGACTCGATCCGAAGAACTCCTTGATCGCCGCGGTGACGGGCCGGATGTTGATGAGGCTCTGCGGGGTCACGATGTCGAGATCCTGAATCGTCATGCGCTCGCGAATGACGCGCTCCATACGGGAAAAACCGATGCGGAACTGATTCTGCAGCAGCTCGCCCACGCAGCGCAGACGGCGGTTGCCGAGGTGGTCGATATCGTCCTTCGTGACGATGCCGTGCGCCAGCGCGTTCATGTAGTTGATGGAGGCGAGGATATCGTCGACCAGAATGTGCTTGGGGACGAGGCGGTCGGCGTTGTCGCGGATAGCTTCCTTGAGCTCCTCGCCGCTGTACTGCTCGAGCAGCTCCTTGAGCACGCTCTCGCGCACGCGCTCTTTGATGCCGCACTCGGCCACGGGGTCAAAGTCGACAAAGCGGTCAAGATCGACCATGTGGTTGGAGAACACGCGCATCGTACGGCCATCGACCTCGATGGTCACATCGTTGACGCCGATGGCATCCATCTCGCGCGCTTCCTCGTCGGTGACGATGTGGCCGGCGTCGAAGAGGATCTCGCCCGTGCGCGGGTCGGCAACGGGGAAGGAAAGCTTCTGCCCGCGGATGCGCGCCCACAGGGAGAGCTTCTTGTTGTACTTGTAGCGGCCGACCATGGACAGGTCATAGCGGCGCGGGTCGAAGAAGAGGTTGTTGATGAGGGTCTCGCTGGCCTCGACCGTGGGCGGCTCGCCCGGGCGCAGCTTGCGGTAGATCTCGAGCATCGCCTCTTCATAGGTCTTGCAGGCGTCTTTTTCGAGCGTGACGGCCACGCGGTCGTCATCGCCGAACAGCTCGAGGATCTCGGCGTCGGTCTTGAAGCCGATGGCGCGCATCAGCTCGGTGATGGGGATCTTGCGGTTCTTGTCGATGCGCACCCAGAACATCTCATTGGCGTCGGTCTCGTACTCGAGCCACGCGCCGCGGTACGGGATGACGGTGGTGGTCAGCAGGGGGAGGTCAGTCTTGAGGTCGATCTCCTTGCCGTAGTACACGCCGGGGGAGCGGACGATCTGGAAACCACCACGCGCTCGGCGCCGTTGATGACGAACGTGCCGGAGTCGGTCATGAGCGGGAAGTCGCCCATGAAGATCTCCTGCTCCTTGATCTCGCCGGTCTCCTTGTTGTAGAGGCGCACACTCACCTTCAGGGGAGCGGCATACGTCGCGTCCCGCGCCTTGCACTCGAGCACGTCGTACTTGGGCTTCTCGTCCATGCTGTAGTCGATGAAGCTCAGCTCCAGATTGCCGGCATAGTCCGTGATGGAAGCTACGTCCGCAAACACCTCACGCAGGCCGGTCTCCAGGAACCACTGGTAGGACTTCTTCTGGATCTCCAGCAGGTTGGGCATGGCCATGACTTCTTCGTGTCGGGCGAAGTTCTTGCGCAGGGTCTTGCCGTACTATTTGTCCTTGGCCATTCAACGCTCACGCCTTTCTTTTAGCTTTTTAACATCCTCTTACCCACGCCGCCTGTCCCGGCCTCCGCAGGCCGTCTCCGCACAGGCTCTCCCCCCGCCACGGGGCGCCGCCTTCGTCGTGATACGCACGGGTCAGTTGTCCGTTTTTCTTCCGTTCCCGCTTGTAAATTCCGCCGAAAGCTGGTATCATACACTTTACGGATGAAGTGGGGAATATGGACCCACTATCGAATATAAGCGTCTTATTGTACCAAATGTGTCTGCGTTTGTCAACCCCTTCCGACTCGATTTTTCTTCGGGCCGGTTTTTGCTGCCGCAGACCGGAAAATCCCCGCACAAGCACATATAAATAACAGGCGGGTAGCCCGATGGGCCGCCCGCCTGTTTGTTATTTATTATGATATCATATGGCGTCTCAGCACAGCTTGGCGCCGGCGGGGATAGAGTCGTCCAGTAGCAGGAGGTGCAGCTTCTCCTCGCCGTTTTCCTTATGGACGGCGGAGATCAGCATGCCGCAGCTGGGGATGCCCATCATCTTGCGGGGCGGCAGATTCAGGATGGCAATGGCCGTCTTGCCGATGAGCTGCTCCGGCTCATAGTACTGGTGGATGCCGGAGAGGATGATGCGATCGGTGCCGCTGCCATCGTCCAGCGTGAACTTCAGCAGCTTGTCGCTCTTCTTCACGGCTCGCAGTTCTTGATCTTCACCGCCCGGAGATCGGACTTGCAGAAGGTGTCGAAGTCCACCTTCTCCGTCAGCTAGGGCTCCACCTCGAGGGCGGGCAGCGCGGCCTTGCTGCTGAGCCTCCTGGATGGCTTGAGCTATGCCAGCGCCTTCTCGGCGTCGATACGGGGGAACAGGGCCTCCCCCTTTGGACCACCGTGGCGTCGGTCTCAGGCAGCCGCCCCACGTTGGCCTTTTCCCAGGTGCGGCAGCACTCACAGGCGCCGATCTGGTCAAAGAGCTTGTCACAGCTGTCCGGAATGAAGGGCGTCAGCAGCACGGCGCAGATGCGGGTGGCTTCCAGCAGGTTATACAGCACCGTGGCCAGGCGGGCACGGTTGGCGGGGTCCTTGGCCAGGGTCCAGGGGGCCGTCTCGTCGATATACTTGTTGGCGCGGTCGATGACCTTGAAGATCTCGTCCAGCCCGTTCTGGGGGGAAGGTGCTCCATCTCCGCCGGGTAGCGATCCGCAGGGCGGAGGCCATCGGTCGTTCAGCTCGTCATCGTCGGCTCCGGGGTGCCCCTCCCCGTGGGCCGGCGGGCAGCGTGCCGCCAAAATACTTTTCCACCATGGCGACGGTACGGCTCACCAGATTGCCCAGATCGTTGGCAAGGTCGGTGTTGATGGTGCTGATCAGCAGTTCGTTGGAGAAGTTGCCGTCGGAGCCGAAGGGGAACGTCCGCATCAGGAAGAACCGCAGGGCGTCCACGCCGAACATCTCTGCCAGGATGTAGGGGTCCACCACATTGCCCTTGGATTTGGACATCTTGCCGCCGTCGAGCAGCAGCCAGCCGTGGCCGTAGACGTGCTTCGGCAGCGGCATACCCAGGCTCATGAGCATGGCGGGCCAGATGATGGAGTGGAACCGCACGATCTCCTTGCCCACGATGTGCTAATCGGCGGGCCAATAGTTGTCATAGTCGTTGTAGCGGTCGTTGTCGTAGCCCAGCGCCGTGCAGTAGTTGGACAGGGCGTCCACCCACACATAGACCACGTGGCCGGGATCGAAGTCCACGGCACGCCCCAGGTGAAGCTGGTACGGCTGACGCACAGTCCTCCAGACCGGGGTCGATGAAGTTTTTGACCATCTCGTTGACCCGGCTGCGGGGCTGCAGGAAGTCGGTGTCCTCCAGCAGGTGCTGCACCCTGTCGGCGTACTTGCTCAGCCGGAAGAAATAGGCCTCCTCCTCGGCGTCCTTCACCTCGCGGCCGCAGTCGGGGCACTTGCCGTCCACCAGCTGGCTCTCCGTCCAGAAGCTCTCGCAGGGGGTGCAGTACTTGCCCACGTAGGTGCCCTTATAGATGTCGCCGTTATCATACATCTTCTTGAAGATCTTCTGCACGGCCTCCACAGTGATAGTCATCGGTGGTGCGGATGAAGCGGTCGTTGGAAATGTTCATCAGCTTCCACAGATCCTTGACGCCCCGCTCACCTACGATGTTGTCCACGAACTGCTTGGGAGTCACGCCGGCGGCCTCGGCCTTGGTCTCGATCTTCTGGCCGTGCTCATCGGTGCCGGTGAGGAACATCACGTCATAGCCCTGCAAGCGCTTGTAGCGGGCGATGGCGTCGGTGGCCACGGTGCAGTAGGTGTGGCCGATGTGCAGCTTGTCCGACGGATAGTAATGGGCGTTGTGATATAAAACGTCTTCTTCTCCATGGGTCTTTATCTCCTTTTTCCGCCGCCCCGAATGGAAGGACGGCTTAATTTGCCTGAAGGCACAGAACCGCCATAGTTTGAAAAAAAAAAATACGGGGAAGATGCCGGGAAAAACGGGCCGTCACACAAGCCGCCCGGTCTGTCAACCGCTTTGTTGCTTTTCCCGCAAAACACGGTATAATATCAGAAAATCCCGCCGATGAAACAAGGGAGGATGCGCCCATGAAACTGGTATCCTGGAACGTCAACGGCCTGCGGGCCTGCCTGAATAAGGGATTTCTGGACTTCTGCGCCCTGGCCGATGCCGACGTCATCTGCCTGCAGGAGACGAAAATGCGGCCGGAGCAGGCAGAATTTGACCTGCCGGGCTACGAGCGCTTCTGGAACAGCGCCGACAAGGCCGGCTACTCCGGCACCGCCGTGTTTACCCGGCGCCAGCCGCTCTCCGTGACCTATGACTTCGGCGATGACATCCACCGCCACGAGGGGCGGGTCATCACGGCGGAATACCCGGAATTCTACCTGGTGTGCTGCTACACCCCCAACAGCCAGGACGGGCTGAAGCGGCTCCCTTACCGGATGCAGTGGGAGGACGACCTGCGGGCCTATCTGCTGGAGCTGGACGCCAAAAAGCCGGTGGTGTACTGCGGCGACCTGAACGTGGCTCACCAGGAGATCGACCTGAAGAATCCCAAATCCAACCGCATGAACCCCGGCTTCACCGACGAGGAGCGGGCGAAAATGACCCGGCTGCTGGAAAGCGGCTTTGCCGACACCTTCCGCACCCTGCACCCGGAGGAGGTCACCTACTCCTGGTGGAGCTACCGCTTCCACGCCCGGGAGAAGAACGCGGGGTGGCGCATCGACTACTTCATCGTGTCCCAGCGGCTGCTGCCCCGTGTGACGGACGCCGCCATCCGCACGGAGGTCACGGCAGCGACCACTGCCCCGTGGTCCTGCAGCTGGACACCTCCCGGGCAGGCGTAAGTGCCGCTTGGCCTCCCGCCTGTCGATGCTGGCAAAAAAAATAAACAGGATTTCCTGCAAAAAGTGTCGCAAAATGGTGAAAAAATGCCATTTACGGAGGTTTTTGGCCGGTGTTATAATCGATTCGTTAAAAAAAGACAAACGATACACGCATACAGGAGGTATGTCTTATGTCTTACAGAATTCTGACCATCGATCCCGGCTCCACGTCCACCAAGATCGGCGTGTTTGACGACGAGAAGATGCTGTTTGAGGAGAACCTGCACCACTCTGCCGAGGAGCTGGCCCGGTTCGAGACCATTCCCCAGCAGGAGGCCTTCCGCCGCCAGCTGGTCCTGAAGGCGCTGGAGGAACACCACATCCCGCTGGAAAGCCTCAGCGCCGTGTGCGGCCGGGGCGGCGTTCTCAAGCCTGTCCACGGCGGGTACTTACCTCACCACCGACGCCATGATCGACACCCTGAAAAAGGGTCCCTACGGCCACCATGCCAGCAATCTGGGCGGCCTGCTGGCCCGTGAGATCGGCTCGGCGCTGCACATCCCCTCCTACATCGTGGATCCCCCGTGGTGGATGAGTTGGCGCCTCTGGCCCGCTACTCCGGCCACCCCCTCATCACCCGCCGCAGCATTTTTCCACGCCCTGAACCAGAAGGCCGTGGCCAAGCGCTTTGCCAAGGAGCACGGTAAGAAATATGAGGAGCTGAACCTCATCGTCTGCCACATGGGCGGCGGCGTGTCCGTGGGCGCTCACGTCAAGGGCGAGGTGGTGGACACCGGCAATGCTCTGGAGGGCGAGGGTCCCTTCTCCCCGGAGCGGTCCGGGACGCTGCCCAGCGGCGCACTGGTGGATCTGTGCTTCAGCGGCAAGTATACCGAGCAGGAAATTCGCCGCATGATCACCGGCAACGGCGGTCTGCTGGCCTACACCGGCTCCACGGATATGCAGGAGCTGATGCGCCGGGCCGCCACCGACGCCAAGGTGCAGGAGGTCATCGACGCCTTCCACTACCGGGTCGCCAAGGAGATCGGTGCTATGGCCGCCGCCATGAAGGGGCAGGTGGATCAGATCATCCTTACCGGCGGCATTGCCCACGGTCAGGGAGACGGTGGACGCCCTGAAGGGCTACGTCAGCTGGATCGCACCGGTGACGGTGTACCCCGGCGAGGACGAGCTGCTGGCGCTGGCGGAGGGCGCTCTGCGGGTGCTGCGAGGCGAGGAGACCGCCAAAATCTACGAATAAGCCTTCTCATTCCGGACACGGGGTCTGCGGCGCTGCCGCAGACCCCGTGTTTTTATATGCATTCCGATGGTCTGTCCATCGCCCTCTTTATCACAAATCAACCGTTTGTGTCAAATTCTGACCGTTTGTGCCAAAGCCGTTGCGGCGGCGGAGGCATCCCGATAGAATGTAGATGTTGTAATATGCCCTGCCGATACCGGCAGGCAGGCAAATGGAATTGATAAGGAGATGATCGAATGCACTTGCGCAGTAAGACCGTGCAGCAGCTCCTGTCGGTGATCCTGTCGGTCGTCATGGTCCTATCCATGCTGCCGATGGAGGTCCTGGCTCAGGAGACGCCGCCGGTGACCACTCCCATGGACCTGACCGCCATCACGGAGGATACCTCCGGCGACGGCTGGTCGTGGACACAAAGCACCAAGACCCTGACCCTCACGGGCCTGACCCTGACGGTCAGCGATGACAGCACCCATGCGCTGATCCTGCCCGACGGGGCCACCATCGATCTGGCCGACGGTACCGCCAGCACCCTCACCGGCGGCAGCAGATCCACCGTATACAGCAGCGGCGAGGTGAAGCTGCGCGGCAGCGGCAGCCTGACGGTCTATGGCCGGGGCTGGCGCAGCGCCACGCTGGATATGTTCATCCCCGGCACGCTGGCGGTGGAGTATGACGACCCCGACGGCGGTGCCGTGCTCAAGACCGACGAGGGGACCGAGGGCGCAGCCATCTGCGCCAACGTCACGCTGGATAACGGCATCCTCCGGGCCACCGGTCCGGACTTTGCCTCCGCCGACGACGGCAGCAGCGTCGGCCTCCGGGGCCGCCTCACCACCCACGGCAGCTCCGTGGAGGCCCAGCTCACCGCCCGCACCGGCTATGCCAGCTATGGTCTGTACTTTCGACAAGCAGGGGCAGTGGCCGGGGCGACACCTGGACCATGGGACTGGGCAAGGTGACCGCCGCCGCAGGCCACGCCCTGAGCAACTACAGCTACGGCCTGTACGTGGATTACAGCTCCGTCAATGCGCTGGAGCTGGACGGCACTCAGCTGACGGCCATGGGCGGCGAGAGTGACCAGTACGGCAGTCAGGGGCGTATTCGCCGGCGAGGAGGTCATCGTCAAGAACGGCGCCACCGTCACCGCCACCGGCGGACAGGTCAACAGCTCCCTATGAGAGCGTCGGCTTCAATGCCGTCAGCTGGCTCACCGTGTCCGGAGAGAACTCAGGGTGCTGGGCTACGGCGGCACCTCCGTCAAGGGCGATTCCAAGGGTATCCGATGCGACAGCCGCTTCCTCTCACCGACGGCTGCGTCTTCGGTCAGGGCGGCGTGTCCTGCACCAGCTCCAGAAATGTGGGCGTCGAGTTCAAGCGTCTCATGATGGAAAGCGGCAAGCTGGAGGGCATCTCCGGCAGCCCCGACTCGTCGTACCAGACTTGGGGCGGCCAGTTTAACGCCTACGGCCTTTACTGCACCGGCACCGCCAAGATCACCGGCGGTGAGCTGATCGGCACCGCCAACGGCACGGACCGGGAACTGGACTACAGCGCCTACGGCTTTTACGGAAGCAATGAGCTGACCATGAGCGGCGGCACCCTCCGGGCCACCACCGGCGACACCCTAACGCCAGTTCCGGGACA
>VOFJ01000664.1_pt1 | contig 13820 bp, 8 predicted proteins | sample 5384081 | NCBI WGS metagenome assembly VOFJ01 (sample SAMN12384729, study PRJNA508395) | human gut metagenome | isolation source: healthy gut I | host: Homo sapiens
AGAAGGACAGCTTTCTTATCCACCTGTCAGCAAGCTCAACGCAGCTTCCCATTTCTCCAAAATAAGCCATGCGCGCATACGGGCGGACAATTCCATAAACGGGGAAAACAATCGAATCGCGTTCTTTCATCGCTTCCACCAGGTAACCGTAAAATCTGTTCGCGAACAGCCAGATTCGGAACTTTCATTTATCGTCCCCCATATTCTATCCGGTCATAAGTCAACAAACCGAAATAATACAGCAAAAAGAAACAAAATTTCCCGGATCAGCCAGGTTTTTCAGCGGGGAAAACTATCTTTTATCACATTCCGTTCACTTCGCCTGTATCGATCAGGCGGGTTATGACCGAACGTCCCTCTTCCTGCATCTTATCGATACGGATAAAATGACGCAATTTGCTGTAATCCGTCCGGATGTACGGTCGACCATTTCGGAAGGCGGACGTTTCCTCTGTAAAATAGTTATTCAAGGAAATAGAGCACCATATCCGGAATTATACATCGTTTGCCCGATACATTCTTTAGCAAAACAGTAATTATCGTACCGGGGTTTCATCATCCGGACAATATCATCGATAGAATCGGCCAGCATGCCTTCCGACTGGTAATAAGATAACATCTCATGCAGTTTCCGATTCGCTGAAACCGACCATCGAATTAAACTGTTCATCTGTCGTTATATTCGTCCCGATATTGAAACCACTCGTCGTCATCCAACGTAACAGGCGACACAACCGGTAATGAACATTCGTTTCACAGGGGCTTCCGCTCCGGTGGTAAATTGCTTTTACCACATTAAAAGAATGAACGATAAAAACCAGAATCATTGCGTCAAAGAACGATACACATCATTTCCTTTTTGAGGATAATATCGTATTGGTAAAATTATCATATTCGTCGATCAACAGGTAGATAGACAAGCCTTGTTCTTTGGCACGTTTTCAAATATATTCAAACGTGGCTGGCTGCGGAATCAATTTTAGCTGTTGAGAAATCAGGTTTCAAAATAAGATGCATACTGGTCGGCGAACGCCTCCATCTGTATTTTTAAAGCTACATGTTGAAGTTTTCCTCCAACGCCTCTCCCGTTCCACGAACGGCACTTGAAATTGAAATAAAAGTACCAGATACTTACCTTGAAGTTGGATGTTTGCCGATATATTGATTACCGAATAACTCGTCAAAATTTATCTGCATATCTCACATCATAATAACAGTAAAGCATATTCAGGAACAAAAGACTTTCCGAAACGACGCGGACGGATCAGAAACAGAAAAGCTGCCGTCTTTTCCAAATCCTCAATATATCGTGTCTTATCCACATAATAATAATCTTCTGTAACAATACGAAGATAATCCGTCAATCCGTAGGTATTTTCTTTGCCATATATACTCTGTTCAATCGTTTCGTCAGCTACTTTCGGTAGCGATATTTTACAAACTCCCAAATTCTTTTATATCCTTAATTATTGAAACAGGTTGCCTGGTAAACGTAATAGTTCGACCAGTTTGTAAACAACAGGTTCGCATGGCCGCGCCAACGCGACTACAAGGGCCCTGGGCCGGGTCGTTGTTGCGGTAATAGTTAATGAGGGAACGGAAATAGGAAGGCACTTTATTCAGGTCGCGGATATATTTGTCGCTTAACGTAGCAGCAGCGAATATTCGAATGCTGTAATATAAAACTCACGGCCGCCGCGCGACATCGCCATATAAACGCCCGACTCCTCACTCTCGAAAGAAGCGCCAATTCCGGTACCTTTCCGGATATCTTCGCGGCGTATTTCCGTAATGACGGCTGTGAGGCACATAAAACTCATCATCGAACCCCTGCGGAATATTGGCAATAAGGCTCACGCAACGTATGCCGGAAAACACCGAACATCTTTCGCCGGCAAATCATATTTAGGCACACCATAGAAATGATACAATCCCGCCTGCGCCGCCCAGCAGATGTAGAGCGTAGAGGTGACATGCGTACGCGCCCAGTCGAAGATCGTCGTCACCCCTCTTCCAGTAACTGATAAACTTCTTCAAAGGCATCTGTTCTACCGGGCACCGGTAATGATCATTCCGTCGTAATAATCTTTCTCTATATCACGTCGAAGTCTTTATAAAACTCCTGCATATGTTCGATCAGGTATTCTTTTTGGGGTATGGCCCTTTATCTTCATAAAGTCCAGCTCCACCTGCAAAGGGGTATTACTCAACAGACGGATCAGGTCTGTCTCTGTCGTGATCTTCAACGGCATCAGGTTCAGTACCACCACACGCAGCGGACGGATATCCAGGATGATGCACGCAAGGAATCCATCACAAAGATGTGTTCCTTTTAAGGAGTTCGATAGCGGGTAAATTCTTTTTGTAAATTTAATGGCATGGCAATTCCTCTCTTTATTGTTTTTAGGAATACAAAGATAGAAATAAGTTAGCAGTTAACGTTTTTCCTACTGAAAAAAAAAAGTACCTATAGGCTCTTTTAGTAAATAGCCCATAGGTACGCAAAAATATATCAGAGTATTTCTATCTAACTACTGTATTTCTTCTGAGGCTGATGTATATCCTCCTCCCAGCGCTTTATACAGATAAACGACCGACAGCAGTTCATCCAGTACCGCCTTATTCAAACTGATCTGGGCATCCAGATAACCACGCTGGGCATCCAATACATCTATATAATTGGTTACACCATTGATATACTGCAATTCCGCCAACTTTAAATATTTCCTCGAGGCTGCTTCCAGTTTTTTCCGGCGAGCGACGAATATCTTTCGCCATATCGGATCGTACCACAATTGCATCGTTCACCTTCTTGAAAGCACCGGATCACGCTTTTCTTGGTAACTGTACACCTCCTGCTCATAACGGGCTTTTGACGCTTTCAGCTTTGCCTTGTTCTTCCCCATTGCGAAAAGATAGGGCTGGTGCTTATCCCTGCCAGGAACCATGCCGGACTTTTCAACAGGTCGCTCAACTCTTCACTCGAGACCGAAATTACCGGTCAGGCTGATCTTCGAAACAGATCGGTATAGGCTACTCCTATTTTCTTTGTGTATTTGCTTGCGCTCAACTCGGCCTGACGCATATCCGGACGGCGTTCCAACAGAGCCGAGGGCAATTTACCGCAAAGCATCCGGCAAATGTTGCTGGTCGAGAGACAGGCCGCGGGGATATTATATCCGGATATTCGCCTAACAACAGGGACAGGTCATTTTCCTGATTTACCTTATTGCCCAAGGAAGGGACAAGCGTCTCGGTACGGGCAAGCTCCACCAAAGCCTGGTTATAAGAAGTCTCGGTCAGACCACCATCATAGCGGAGTTTAGCCAGGTGAACCCCTTCACGACGGCTTCCAATGTCTGGCGGACTATACAACTGACGGTCGAGAGAGCACACAGTTGATAATAGGCCGCCACTTCGGCAACCAGTGTCAACTGTAATCCCCGGCGGGCCTCTACCGATTGCAGGTGAAGGCAGCACGCCGGCTTCGTTTGCCCAACGGAGTGTTACCCCACAAATCAACTCCCACGAAAGGGTCAGCTTCGCCCCTGTATTCTGATCGGTTTGGGATTATCGCCTCCATAATTCAACCGTTCTTTCTGGCTGTAAATACGTGCGCCTATTTCCGAAACTGGTCGGCAAATGATACGTTTGGCAGCGATCATTTCCTTTGGATCTTGGCGGCTGCTATCTTCATATCTTTATTATTTTCCAGGGCAGTCGTAATAAGCCGTTGCAAGTGGTATCGGCATACAGGCTTTCAGGGAATATTATCCACGGAAAGACTGTCAGCACCGGCCTCCAGATTCAGCGAGTTCAACTCCGGACGGCATATTTCTCTCTAGCTTTAAAGAAGAAGAAAAGAGGAAGTAATAGCCGACGCAAGCAACCATAAAAAAAAGAACACCTTCTTTTTTTTGGGTGGCCATCACTTTGCGGCTTGCACGAATCCATCCCTCAGCGTTCGTTTTGATAACATAAATCAAGAACAAAGAACAGTTACCAATGCAATACCTACCGTAACAACAGCCAACATACCAAAACACACCTGTACCGATGCTTTATGGCGTGAGGCTGATCCCGGCCCGCTAGCCAACACCATCAGGCATACCCAATACGAATGCCAATGAGGTCATCAGGATCGGACGAAAACGCATTCGGGCGGCATGAAGGGCAGCCTTGACAACCTCAACTCCGGAATCGACCTGTATTTTGGCAAACTCGACGATCAAGATCGCATTCTTTGCTGCCAAACCAATCAACGTCACCAAGCCGATCTGGAAATAAATGTCGTTGTGCAGGCCCGTCACCCATATTCCAAGGTAAGCTCCCAATGCTGCAACCGGCAATGAAAGCAGTACTGCGATCGGTACGATCCAGCTTTCATATTGGGCAGCTAGAAAAAAGGAAGACGAAAAGAAATACCAGCGCCAACACGAAATCCAGTCTGTCCACCGGCCTTTTTTCCTGATAAGAAAGTCCGCTCCATTCCAGCCCGATATTCTCAGGCAGATGCTCGCGGGCAATCCGCTGCATGGCGGCCATTGCTTCGCCGGAACTATATCCAGGAGCGGCAACAGCACTAATAGCAGCAGTCGTAAACATATTAAAACGTTTGATCGTTCCCGGTCCTGTTGTATAGCTGGTCGTTCCTAAGGCTGTTAATGGAACCATCGAACCGTTCTGTGCACGGACAAAAAAACAGGCCAAGATTATCACGCGTTGCACGATATGGTGCCTCCGCCTGAATATATACCTTATATATACGGTTGAACATGTTGAAATCGTTCACGTAGACGGAACCTAAATAAGCTTTCATAGTTGAGAAGATATCCGTCAACGGGATACCGAGAAACTTCGCGCGGTCGCGGTCTACATTGAAGTAGAGCTGCGGAATCTCCGACTGCAAGGCTGAGGACACACCTGTCAGTTCCGGCGCTTGTGATGCATAGAGCATAAAAGTGTCGGTAGCCGCCACTAAGTTTTCCCAACTGGCATCACCACGGGCCTCAAGTTGCATTTCCAAACCTCCGCTCTCTCCTAATCCTGGAATCACAGGAGGACGGTTCAGATAGGCCAATATCTCCGGATAATATAAGAACTCTTTACGGCATTGTTCCATTACATCTTCCACTCCCATGTTGGAAGATTTGCGTTCCTCCCAAGGCTTCAGAATAACGGTCAGGGTAGAACGGCTCTGCGAAGTTCCGACACGTGCGCTGCTACCGGTCACATTTTGCACATATGCGACAGCCGGCAGACTTTCAATGAAAGCGATGGCTCGATCTGTAATTTTACGCGTACGTTCCAAAGTCGCCCCTTCGGGCATCACCAGTTCGACAGTAAAGAACCCTTGGTCTTCTTCAGGAATAAAGCTGGTCGGGATTACCCGATTCAGCACAAAGATGAACACGATTACCATTCCGAAACCGGCCAGGATGCGCCTTGGATTCCGAATCGCTTTTTCCAGTAAATGGCCGTATTTATTATTTCCTTTGGCCAACCAAATATTGATTTTACGGAAAACAATATTTTTTTTCTTCCTGTTCGGACGTAGAATAATCGCACACATGGCAGGGCTCAACGTCAATGCCACGACTGTGGATAACAGTACGGAAACTACGATCGTAATGGAGAACTGACGGTACAAAGCTCCAGTAATTCCGCTCAAAAAGCTAACAGGAACAAACACGGCCGCCAACACCATAGAGGTAGCGATTAAGGCTCCCGACAATTCGTGCATGGCTTTATGAGTAGCCTCGCGTGCCGTCAGATGCTCTTCATGCATCAAACGTTCCACGTTTTCCACCACAACAATAGCATCATCCACTACAATACCGATTGCTAGAATCAAACCTAACAAAGTCAACATATTGAGTGAGAACCCCATGATCAGCATAAAACCGAATGTTCCGATCAAAGAGATAGGAACAGCAATTGTCGGGATCAAGGCCGCACGCCAGTTCTGCAAAGATAGGAATACCACCAATACGACCAAGAACAGAGCTTCAAATAAGGTTTTATATACCTCGTGGATAGACTGCGATATATATTCGGTTGCATCGAAAGGAAACTTATATTCCAACCCTTCTGGAAAATTCTGGCTGATTTCTTTCATCGCCTCCTTTACATTCGTAGCTACTTCCAGTGCATTGGCTCCCGGCAACATATAGATAGCAAGTATAGCCGCATTTTTTTCCATTCAGTCCACTTTCCGTCGAATAAGAAGAGGCTTCAAGTGAAACTCTTGCCACATCACGAATACGGACAATAGAGCCGTCTGGGTTGGCACGGACTACAATATCTTCGAACTCCTTTACCGTAGACAAACGTCCTCTGGCAGTAACAGGCAAAGTGATATCGACATCCAATACTGGTTGTTTTCCCAACTCACCGGCTGCAGACTCGCTATTTTGCTCTTTCAGGGCATTTTGCAAGTCCTTTACTGTCAACCCCATATTCGCCAAACGATCCGGATAAACCCATTTGCATACCCGTAATAACGGCTACCGACATTCGAAACACGGCCTACACCGGGAATACGACGCAATACATCCAACACGTTAATAGTCGCAAAATTACTCAAATAGATTTCGTCAAAACGAGGATCATCCGAAAGTAGACTCAATGTCATCAACTGACTGGCTGATTGTTTTTCTACCGTGATACCGTTCTGCACAACGTCTGCTGGCAAACGAGACTCCGCCAGTTTCACACGGTTCTGGATCTCTACTGCCGAAAGGTCTGGATTCGCATTCACATCGAATGTTACAGTGATAGTCAGACCTCCCGAATTAGAGCTACTGCTTTGCATATAGATCATACCCGGCGTACCGTTCAACTCCTGTTCGATAGGAGTCGCAACAGCCTGCGATACCGTCATGGCACTTGCACCTGGGTACGAGGCGCTAATTTTAACAACCGGTGGAGTGATCTGCGGATACTGGTCCACCGGCAACATCACCAACCCGATAATCCCGACAATAACAATTACCAAAGAAAGCACTGTCGAGAAAACGGGGCGATCTATAAAAAATCCCGGTTTCATTCCTCTTCCTCCTCTGCCCTTAATGCTTCAATCGCTTTATCGTCACCCCGCCTGTATCGGCTGTACCAACATTCCGGGAACTAACTTATGATAGCCTTCTATTACGACTTGTTCATTTTCACCCAATCCACGTTCTATAACAATGTTATTTCCGATTTCCGGCCCAGTCTGCACAAAACGCTTTTCTGCTACATTATCCCGGCGGACTACATAAATGAAAGCTCCTCCTTTCTCTATGGAAATAGCCTTACGGGGAACAACAATCGCACGTTCACGGACATCCAACAAGAGTTTCACTTTTGTGAACTGCCCCGGGAGAAGTTTCTGGTTCGGATTGGAAAGTTCAGCACGCACCCCGAATGTTCCAGTCTGCGGATCAACAATCGGATCGGCAAAATCCACTACATCCCTTTAACAGGATATTCGGAATCATCGGCTAAGTGTAACTGTTACGGTCGGTTGCCAGGAGCGGGATGTGTCCTGCTCTCCGAATTTAATATTACGACGTTCGGCACGCAGATAATCTAATGCAGTCATTTTAAAGTCTACTAAAACAGTATCACTTTTACTACAGCTGCCAATTTAGAGTTTACACCAGGACCGACCAAGGCGCCAACATCCACAAAACGTTCGCTGATATATCCGGCCAGCGGAGAGGTTACAGTCGTATAACTCAATTCAGTTGGGCCTGATCCAGATCGGCTTTACTCATGGCAATATCCGCCTCTGCATCTCCTAACGATGCTAATGCATTGTCACAAATCCAATTGGCTGGCAGCATGCTGCTCGTACAAAGGCTGCAAACGTTCTACATCGCGTTTAGCTTTTGCAGCTTGTGCTTCGTTCTTTTTCAGCTGTGCTTTTAGCTTTCTCTACGCTTTGCCTTATAAAGAGCCGAATTAATAAGAAAAGAGGTTCATTCTGCTTAACTTCCTTTCCTTCCACAAACAACATCTTTCCAGATAACCCTCAACGCGGGCATGTATCTCACGAACGAACTTGCTGCACCGAATGCGTCCGGACATATTCACCAAAGATCTGTACATCTTCCTTTGCCGGTTTATCAACAATCACGAGGCTTCAGCGTTCATCCTTATGTCGGCATCCTGTTGCTAACACTATTAAGGCTAAAAAACACAGCCCCTTTAACCAATCTTTTCTCCTACCATCTTCTAATATCTATAATTGACATTTAAACTTGCTATATATATCTATCTCTAAATTAAGACATGAAATAATCGTACCACTGTTTCAATCAAGATGCTAAAAAAACATTATACAGCTTATTTATAAGATAATACCTTCTATACAAAATAGCTTGTTACCTAAATCACAATCCATATATGTAGAATTATTCCACATTCTTCCTAAAAAAAAATCCCCAATTATGACACCAAAAAACGTTACCCAATACCAAACAGTCCTCCGGAAAGAATCCTTCAACATATAAACAGAAAAAGGAGTCAGGCTTACGACTGACTCCTCCTCTTAGAGAACTTTCGCTCTCACTCCTAAAAAACGGCGGCTATCTACTCTCCCACTTTTACGCAGTACCATCGACGTGGTTGGGCTTAACTTCTCTGTTCGGAATGGGAAGAGGTGGATCCCCAACGCTATAACCACCTTAATACCTCTTTGTAAGATTTTGACTGGACAACCCCATTACCTGAAGTAACTAATAGAAACATATGGCATCAGCCATCTGCTGATATATCAACCCTTACATGATCGAAAGTCTCGGGCTATTAGTACTACTCGGCTTCGACATTGCTGCCCTTACACCTGTAGCCTATCTACGTCGTAGTCTACAACGACCCTCTAGGGATATCTCATCTTGAGGCTGGCTTCGTACTTAGATGCTTTCAGCACTTATCCAATCCAGACTTAGATACCCGGCGGTGCACCTGGCGGTACAACCGGTAAACCAGTGGTCTGTCCAACACGGTCCTCTCGTACTAGTGTCAGAGCCCCTCAAATATCCTACGCCCACGATAGATAGAGACCGAACTGTCTCACGACGTTCTGAACCCAGCTCGCGTGCCACTTTAATGGGCGAACAGCCCAACCTTGGGACCTTCTCCAGCCCCAGGATGTGACGAGCCGACATCGAGGTGCCAAACCGCTCCGTCGATATGAGCTCTTGGGAGCGATCAGCCTGTTATCCCCGGAGTACCTTTTATCCTTTGAGCGATGGCCCTTCCATGCGGAACCACCGGATCACTATGCTCTAGTTTCCTACCTGATCGACTTGTCTGTCTCCCAGTCAAGCACCCTTATGCCATTACACTCTACGACCGGTTACCAATCGGTCTGAGGGTACCTTTAGAAGCCTCCGTTACTCTTTTGGAGGCGACCACCCCAGTCAAACTACCCACCATACAGTGTCCCCGCTTCTGCGGGTTAGAACTCAAACAACCAAAGGGCCGTATTTCAACGGCGACTCCACAAATACTGGCGTACCTGCTTCACGGTCTCCGGCCTATCCTACACATCGATTGCCCAAATTCAATGTAAAGCTATAGTAAAGGTTCACGGGGTCTTTTCGTCCCATCGCGGGTAATCGGCATCTTCACCGATACTACAATTTCACCGAGCTCACGGTTGAGACAGTGTCCAGATCATTACACCATTCGTGCAGGTCGGAACTTACCCGACAAGGAATTTCGCTACCTTAGGACCGTTATAGTTACGGCCGCCGTTTACTGGGGCTTCAATTCAAGCCTTCTCTTGCGATGAGCTCTCCTCTTAACCTTCCAGCACCGGGCAGGTGTCAGGCTGTATACTTCATATTTCTATTTCGCACAGCCATGTGTTTTTGTTAAACAGTTGCCTGGACCTATTCTCTGCGCCCTACCTCTCAGTAGGGACCCTTTATCCCGAAGTTACAGGGTCAATTTGCCTAGTTCCTTAACCGTGAATCACTCGAGCGCCTCAGTATTTTCAACCCAACTACGTGTGTCCGTTTACGGTACGGGTACTTTATGAATATGCTTAGCGGATTTTCTTGGGAGCCTGATTACGTCCATTTTGCCTTGTGCAAGCACGCGGCATACTATCAAGGTCGACTCTCCCTGCGGATTTGCCTACAGGAATCTACATCTACACTCTTCAACCACCTATTCCGTCAGATGGCAGGACTTTCACTTCTCCGTCTCCACATCGCTCCATAAAGTAGTATGGGAATATTAAACCATTCTTCCATCGGTATCGCCGTTCGGCTTAACCTTAGGTCCCGACTTACCCTGATCCGATTAACGTTGATCAGGAAACCTTAGTCTTTCGGCGAGGAGGTTTCTCACCTCCTTTATCGTTACTTATACCTACATTTGCGTTTCCAAAAGCTCCAGCAAAGGTCATCCTTCACCTTCGACGCCGTTGGAATGCTCCCCTACCATGTATTTCTACATCCATAGCTTCGGTAAACAGTTTATGCCCGAGTATTATCCACGCCGGACTCCTCGACTAGTGAGCTGTTACGCACTCTTTAAATGAATGGCTGCTTCCAAGCCAACATCCTAGCTGTCTCTGCAGTCCGACTTCGTTAGTTCAACTTAACTGTTATTTGGGGACCTTAGCTGATGGTCTGGATTCTTCTCCTCTCGGACGCGGACCTTAGCACCCGCGCCCTCACTCCTTATCAATATATAGCACGCATTCGGAGTTTATCTGGACTTGATAGGCGGTGAAGCCCTCGCATCCAATCAGTCGCTCTACCTCTTGCTATACTAAATAAAGGCTGCACCTAAATGCATTTCGGGGAGTACGAGCTATCTCCAAGTTTGATTAGCCTTTCACCCCTACCCTCAGTTCATTGGAACACTTTTCAACGTATACCCATTCGGACCTCCAGTTGGTGTTACCCAACCTTCATCCTGACCAAGGGTAGATCACTTGGTTTCGCGTCTACTCACTCCGACTATCACGCCCTATTAAGACTCGCTTTCGCTTCGGCTCCGGGCCTGAAGCCCTTAACCTTGCCGGAGAAAGTAACTCGTAGGTTCATTATGCAAAAGGCACGCCGTCACAACTTACGTTGCTCCGACCGCTTGTAGGCAGACGGTTTCAGGGACTATTTCACTCCTCTGTTCGAGGTGCTTTTCACCTTTCCTTCACAGTACTGGTTCGCTATCGGTCTCTCGGGAGTATTTAGCCTTACGGGATGGGCCCCGCTGATTCACACAGAATTTCTCGTGCTCCGCGCTACTCAGGATTCCACTAGGCTTCGTTAAAGAGTCGTATACTGGGCTTTCACCGTCTACGGCCGTTTGTTCCAAAACGTTCTACTTCCTTAATCTCTTGCCACAACGTGGTCCTACTACCCCGACAATGCCTAAACATCATCGGTTTGGGCTATTCCGCGTTCGCTCGCCACTACTTGCGGAATCACTTTTGTTTTCTTCTCCTATGGGTACTTAGATGTTTCAGTTCCCCACGTTCGCCTTCCTTACGGAATGACTGGCCTTCTACCAGCCGGGTTGCCCCATTCGGAAATCTTGGGATCAAAGGTTATTTGCACCTACCCCAAGCTTATCGCAGCTTATCACGTCCTTCATCGCCTCCGAGAGCCAAGGCATCCACCGTCTGCCCTTGCTTACTTTCTTTATCACTGACACTGCTTCCTTTTTTATTGCTAAAATTGAAGCCCGTGTCGGATTGATATATCTTCAGCTTGCTCTATTTTTTCGTTACTTTACTTTTTTGAAGTTGTCCAATACGTCAAAGATCTTTTTTTACCCCTTACGGAGTTTATCGTGGAGAATAACGGATTCGAACCGTTGACCCTCTGCGTGCAAAGCAGATGCTCTAGCCAGCTGAGCTAATCCCCCGTTTTTCAACTGGTAGTCCCAGGCAGAGTTGAACTGCCGACCTCTACATTATCAGTGTAGCGCTCTAACCAACTGAGCTATAGGACTGTCAACCGTTATGTGCCTGAAATTTTCATCTCAGCATCATCTTTCTCTCTATATACTGGTCTTTCCAGTTTAAGATCATATATATATACATATTCAACCGTAGTACCAGAGAGCTACATACCTCATCGGACTTAATCTAGAGATTCCAGCTCCAGAAAGGAGGTGTTCCAGCCGCACCTTCCGGTACGGCTACCTTGTTACGACTTAGCCCCAGTCACCAGTTTTACCCTAGGCCGATCCTTGCGGTTACGGACTTCAGGTACCCCCGGCTCCCATGGCTTGACGGGCGGTGTGTACAAGGCCCGGGAACGTATTCACCGCGCCATGGCTGATGCGCGATTACTAGCGAATCCAGCTTCACGGAGTCGAGTTGCAGACTCCGATCCGAACTGAGACATGGTTTGGAGATTAGCATCCTGTCGCCAGGTAGCTGCCCTTTGTCCATGCCATTGTAACACGTGTGTCGCCCCGGATGTAAGGGCCGTGCTGATTTGACGTCATCCCCACCTTCCTCACAGCTTACGCTGGCAGTCTCACCAGAGTCCTCAGCTTCACCTGTTAGTAACTAGTGATAAGGGTTGCGCTCGTTATGGCACTTAAGCCGACACCTCACGGCACGAGCTGACGACAACCATGCAGCACCTCGTAATTTGCTATTGCTAGAAAGAGTGTTTCCACTCCGGTCAAACTACGTTCAAACCCGGGTAAGGTTCCTCGCGTATCATCGAATTAAACCACATGTTCCTCCGCTTGTGCGGGCCCCCGTCAATTCCTTTGAGTTTCACCGTTGCCGGCGTACTCCCCAGGTGGATTACTTAACGCTTTCGCTGTAGAGCTTACATTGTATCGCAAACTCCTAGTAATCATCGTTTACTGCGTGGACTACCAGGGTATCTAATCCTGTTTGATCCCCACGCTTTCGTGCTTCAGTGTCAGTTATGGTTTAGTAAGCTGCCTTCGCAATCGGAGTTCTGCGTGATATCTATGCATTTCACCGCTACACCACGCATTCCGCCTACCTCAAACACACTCAAGTAACCCAGTTTCAACGGCAATTTTATGGTTGAGCCACAAACTTTCACCGCTGACTTAAATCACCACCTACGCACCCTTTAAACCCAATAAATCCGGATAACGCTCGCATCCTCCGTATTACCGCGGCTGCTGGCACGGAGTTAGCCGATGCTTATTCATAGGGTACATACAAAAAAGGACACGTCCTTCACTTTATTCCCCTATAAAAGAAGTTTACAAACCATAGATCCTTCTTCCTTCACGCGACTTGGCTGGTTCAGCCTCTCGGCCATTGACCAATATTCCTCACTGCTGCCTCCCGTAGGAGTTTGGTCCGTGTCTCAGTACCAATGTGGGGGACCTTCCTCTCAGAACCCCTATCCATCGTCGGTTTGGTGGGCCGTTACCCCGCCAACTGCCTAATGGAACGCATGCCTATCTATCAGCGATGAATCTTTAACAAATATCCCCATGCGGGACCCCTGTTTTATGGGGTATTAATCCGACTTTCGCCGGGCTATCCCCCTCTGATAGGTAAGTTGCATACGCGTTACTCACCCGTGCGCCGGTCGCCATCAATCTGTATTGCTACAAATCATGCTGCCCCTCGACTTGCATGTGTTAAGCCTGTCGCTAGCGTTCATCCTGAGCCAGGATCAAACTCTTCGTTGTTGATTTTGTTTATACCTTTTGCTCAGAATCTCTATCTGTCTATTGTAGTCTTGACGGTATGTCAGTATTCCTACTACGTCTCTTGTACTACTTGTTGATATGTAATGCTTTCAAAGAACTCGCGCTATCGTTTCGATTGCGGCTGCAAAGGTAAGAACTTTTTAAACTACCAA
>VOFJ01000681.1_pt1 | contig 13819 bp, 22 predicted proteins | sample 5384081 | NCBI WGS metagenome assembly VOFJ01 (sample SAMN12384729, study PRJNA508395) | human gut metagenome | isolation source: healthy gut I | host: Homo sapiens
AAAATATCGCTTGGCAACTATGCTGCCATTCGCGCCTCGTATGGTGTGCGATAGCCGTTGAAGCTGTGAGGGCGTACATGATTATAGTCAACGTATGCAAAATTCTTCTACTTTTTGATAGAGCGCTTCTTCTGTTGTGAATTCGTATAAGTTTGTACACTCGTTTTTCAAAGTGTTGAAGTAACGCTCCATCGGTGCATTGTCATACGGATATCCTGCTTTGCTCATACTCTGTGTCACATGTACCGATTTACAGAATTCAATAAATGCTTTCGATGTATATTGCGATCCCTGATCTGAATGCAGAATGAGTCCCTCTTTGATGGCGGACTGGGATTCCAGTGCTTTCCGAAGCGTTCGGATCGCAAGGTCACTGGTGATATTGCGGTCCGTTATGCTGGCAATCACACTCCGGTCATGCAGATCTATAATGGTACAGTTATAGCGTACTTCATGATTCGCAAGGAACAGATAGGTAAAATCCGTGCACCATTTCCGGTTGATTTCATCTGCTGTAAAATTCTGGTTCAGCTGATTATCGAATACCTTATGCGGTTTTCCATGTTCATATCCCGGCTTCTTTGGACGGACGATGGAACGGAGGTCAAGCTCCGTATTCATATATTTATGAACCGTAACGGCGCTATAAGAATAGCCTTTGCGTTCCACAATGTGTACCCTCTTTCTTTGTAAATTGATTATATCTTATTAGCCACTTCCGTTACAACTTTATTATAGATGCCTCTGGCACGTCAGGAAAAAGAGAGTTGCCAGATATGATCTTGATCTCTCCACAAAGACTATGGCGAATTTGGATCATAAACTGTGCAGACAGATACCTGAAACCGCTGTATCAGCTGATGAAAGAAGAACTTTGGAAAGCAGATATATCCATTGTGACGAAAGCCGTATCCAGGTACTCGGAGAACCGGATCAGAAAGGGACGACCCAGAACTGGATGTGGGTATATCTCACGGATGAATTCAGTGGTTCCCCGCAGATGGTACTCTTCGATTATGAAAGGACCCGTGCGGGATATCATCCTGTAAACTTTTTTTTAGGAACAGGTTTCGTGGGTATCTGACCTGTGATGGATATCAGGCTTATCACAGTTTAGGGAGAAGGTATCATAGTAAGCGGGTGCCTTACCCATGCAAGACGACGTTTTGATGCAGCCCTCACAGCATTAAAAAAGACTTCAAAAAGAACAGCTGAAAAAAGACCGTTGCATATCAGGCGATGTCAAGGATCGGGATCCTCTATAAGATCGAGGAGATGATCCACAATAAAACACCGGAAGAAAAAATATGAGGAGCGCCAGAAACAGTCCCGTCCGGTTATGGATGCCATGTTTGAATGACTGCATACGATGGAAGATTCTGTAGACAGGTCTTCCCTTATTGGTGATGCCATTTTGTATACACTTAATCAGGAAGTATATCTGAGACGGTATCTGGAAGATGGTCATCTCAGTATAGACAATAACAGTGCAGAACGTGCATTGAAAAAAACTTTGCAGTGGGACGCCGCAACTGGCTGTTTGCCAAAGTGTGGGGGAGCAGATGCCAGCGCCCTTGTTTATAGCATTACAGAAACGGCACTTCTGAACCATCTGAAACCATACGCATATCTGACCTATATATTGGATGAACTCAGAAAAATGGGAGCTTTTCCTAAAGAGGAAGAGTTAAAGAAACTGCTTCCATGGTCAGAAGATCTTCCGGAATACTGCCGTACTAAACTAAAAAAATAATACTAAGCCATCTGATATAGAATCTGGCAGACAGCCAGAAACAGTATCAGATGGCTATTATAAAATGTCAATATACGGATGATTACCTACTTACACAAAGGGATAAAATAAGGAGCTGTCGGTAAATAACGTTTTTTAGAGCTGACAGCGCCAAACAAAAAAATATCCTGACAGTTACAGAGCTTTCTGGCTCTGCAACTTGTTCAGGATATTTTTATTTTGATAAATACTTTCTGTTTTTTTTGGCGTCCGCAAAAAATCCTTGTTTGGATTTTTTCAGCCGCATTTTTTTTCTAGGCAGTTTTTCCTTCAAATTTTCTCAGTTTTTCGTATAAAAAACGATGATATTTATTTATATTTCTTCCAATAGCATACAGCATGAATTCTTTATATACCTTATCTGCCGAACGGTAATTAAAACGCCGGAAGTTCTCATTTTCCTTGATATCTCCAAAATGTCCTTCCGTCTGAATGGAACGTGTCTGGCGTTTCAGGATCCCGCGTTCACTCTGGATATTGGCATGCGATCTTTCTTTCAGTTCCTCCCATTGTTCATTGATCTTCATGACTTTGTTCTTTTCGGCATCTTTTTCCGCATCATACTTATACAGACAACGCGCTTTATGTTCACATCCGCTGCAGTCTGCACAACCCTATACCTCAAAGGTCTGTGTATATCCATCCTGCTCTTTGCTCTCTGTCCTGAGATGCCGCAGTTCACGTCCGTCATGGCAGATATAGAACTGTTCATCTTCAAAGATCCCTGTCCTCATGTTGTAATATTTACTGATATCTTCTGAATAAGCGCGTGTTTTTCGCTTTTCATGATCCTGCAGTTTTATATAACTGGATATTTCATTCCGTTTTAAATAAAGCAGATTTTTTTTTTCACTACAGTACCCGCTGTCCGCAGTTACTTCTTCCAGAATACTCCCGAAAGCATTCTTATGTTTTTCAAGGACCGGGATCAGGGTATTATAATCGGTGCGGTCGCTGCTTACATATCCATGTACGATAAAATAATTCTCTACCGCGATCTGAACATTATATGCTGGCTTTAACTGTCCGTTCAGCATGTGATCTTCTTTCATACGCATAAAAAGTCGCTTCCAGATCTGTTTTGGAATAACTGTTTCTGTCTTTTTCCCATGATCTCAAAGCATTCTTTATATTCCATCAGTCGTTTTCCGCATTGTTCCAGTTCCTCATGCAGCTGTTGAAGTGCAGGTTTTCTTTTTTCCTTTTCCGTAAACGAATTCGATTCCCTCGTTTTCTGCGATCAGCATGAGATTGTTCTGGAGTTTCCGTATTTCAAGCGGTGAACAGTTATCAATCTCTATAATACGGTTATTGGAGAGTTTTTTATGTTTTGCAAGCTTTCGTTTTCTGTTCTTTTCGATCACTTCCCGGACCTTGTCCATTCCTTCAATCACAAACATCTGTGCATTTCCCAGCTCGTACTTTGTTCCATAATCATTCTCCTGCAAAAAAGAATTATATTTTTCAAAAAGCTGGTCGATAGAGTCCAGAAGTCCTGCCAGATGGTAATTGATGCTTCCGCGCCATACAAAAGTATAACGGTTTGCATTTGCCTCTATCTTTGTACCGTCAATAAAAAGTTCTTTTAATGTGACCAGCCCTTCTTTCTGCAGCCGCCGCATAAACTGGTAATTCAGGTCATCCAGGACATCAGATGTCAGCTTCCTGTTTTTAAAGTCATAAAAAGCATCACGTTTCGGTTTTTGTCCGCGCGTCAGCCAGATAAAAGCAAGATCCCTTTCGCATAATTCTACAATACGGTCAACAGAACGTATTCCACGCATATTTGCATAGGTAACTACAGCATACATCATAATTGGGTTGTACCCGGTTCTTCCCTTATCTGAACAATTGGCTAACAAGCCAGAAAAATCTAATTCCTCCATCACTTTTTTCAGGGTATAGACTGGATCGTCGTCAGGTAAACTCAATTCGAAGAAACTAAAGTTAATTTTCTGTTGCCCAAACTCAAAAAAAAAATCGTTATAATAATTAGTTGTTAGCATAGTTACATTATAACATGTAACGGAGAGAAAGATGGTTGTTGTTAGCCATCTTTTTTTTTTTTTCAGATAAATTCAGGGAGGGTATGACTCGTTGTGAGTCATACCCTCCCTGCTTTGAACTATCTATTTCCCCTGACAGCCCCCTATCCTCATTAAATCACTTCAAAATGCTTTCAACGCATCCTTTATGGCTTCCACTTTCTCTTCTGCTGTCGGATGCTTCCTCGGCTGTTTCAATTCCTCTACCGCATTAGGAGCATCGTACATTGGCAAGCCTAAATCTCTCTTTACCTCTGCGATATATGCGGTATGTACCTTTGAAGCCGTATTTTGCTTCTATGTACTCCTTTATCATTTTGTAGGTCACTCGTTCTTTGGGCTTATATTCTTCGGCTCTTTAGCGATATTATCAAGCGGAAGTTTTCCCTCACCCTCGCCAAACTCAACTTTTACGTTGATATGTCCGTCTGGCTTTTTGTGGGGAAAGCAGTACTACCGTCTCAACGTGAGTATCAAATTAAAACATATCCCCACAAAAATCACGGAAATATCAGTATTTTTTTGCAGTACTAATATCGATTACGCAACCCTTTTCCCACAAATAAAATGTTAAATAAAACTGCCACATATTTTTAAATTAGCAACGGTAAATCCTTTTACAAAATCTCAAATCATTTGCTTTTGATAATTCTTTCAATAAGCCTATCCCAGACTCCGCCTTTTCATTACCTCAAGTTAGGAAATAATGTCCTTCAGTCTAACCTTCTATAATAAACACTTGTCATTGATTTTTATTTGTCTTATTTTTTACCATCAGTAATTTCTGGAAGTGTCATGTTATTTGAAACAGGATAAAAATACATGCGGTTTATTCTGGGATAATAAAACAAAATGCCAAAATTAGAATTTAATTTTTCAAACCAAGTAGTCAACTTTTCTACACTTATGTTTTTTCTATATTCTGTTTTTTTCTTCCAGTGAGTTATCTACCAAAAGTTCGCAATAATATGTACTACCATTGAATTTCATCTTAAAATCCATATTATACTCTTCAAATACCAGACTGTTTTTCAATTCCCTTATCATTTAGATATTCTTCTGCTTTTTCGAACATTTCATCTTTTAGGCAGCTTGCCAAGCTCTTTTGTTGCTTTAAATGTCTAAGGTTGTCTTAATTGATATATCAAATCCTTCAAATCGTAATTCGGCATTGTATTGAAATTTCAATAGTATTTCATCAATCAGAGTATTAATCGTGTGTAAGCTGTTTTCATGATTTTCTCTTGCTTTCCTGAAACGGATTTGTGTTCTGGAATTAAGTTTAAAGGTATTAATATAAAAATGTTCCTCTATCGTTTTTGGCAATATATTTATAATGATTCTCTTTTTTTTTCCTCCTATAATTGCAGGGTTAATCCCAGAAAAGATATCATCAGTACAAGGGTCGAGTAGTTTTGTATCCCAAATATCACTTTTCTCGTTATTACACTTTTCGCAAAGAATAATATAAATTATGATATTTATGTGTGTCAGGCAAATTCAAGGACTGCGGCTTAAAATGGTCTATTTCTTAAAAAAAAGTCCAAACCAACTATTCCTACTTCTTGTTCTTGCAATTTGCAATATGCACATTCATGAGAAAAGTCATTTCTTAAGTATTCTTTTGCACTTAGGGCTTAAGTAATTTGCCCAACGTTGCTTTTCTTTATATATTCCATAATGACATCCTCTGTTATTTTTTTTTTCATCCAACTTTGAGCTAATTTCTTGTAATAATCGAATAGTTTGGTATCTTGTTGTTGATTGATTTCAACAGCTCTATACATCAAATTTTCTTTTCTTAAACCGCAAGCTCTCTTTTATCTTTTCTGCAACATCTTTATATCGAGAAGTAATTTCTGATTTTTTGCAACTCATAGTCATAATCACCAAACTGGTCTGCAAAGTCATCAAGTTCATAGTTGGTTAAAAGAACAGCATAGATTGTACTATCATGTTTTCGTATTTCTCTTAGCACATCTATCCCTTTATATGTGACCTGTTTCTCTAAATGAAAGTCAATAATTAAGAAATCTACATTCTTCTCCAAAATAATATCATAATAGCTGTCAACTGTTAATGGAAGTTTATCTAGACAATCAAGTTTCAATCCTTCAAGAGCAAAAAGTCGAGTGTATACGTCAACATTTGCAGCTTCGTCTTCAATAAACAAACCAATCAATTCATCCATCTTACTCATCTCCTTTTGGTAATGTTACAATAAATTTCGCCCAAGCATAGTTTCAGAACGCTTAACAGATATATCCCCATGATATTTTTCTACAATATCTTTTAACAATATTCAATCCTAATCCAATTCCGTTTTCTTTTTGTAGTTTCAAAAAGGTCTAAAAATCTCTTTTTCTTTTTCCTTCTGGAACCCCCCGTCCCCGAATCTTCAAAATAGATTATTAAATGTGAAGCACTCTGGGAAATAGTAACAGTAATTTTACGGTTTTCTCGTCCCTTAACTTGCTCAAAAGCGTTTGTTATCATGTTGATGACAATGGACTCAAAGTCAATTTGTTTAATTTTATATTCTATCGTATCTTCACACAATAAAATTCAAAGTGATATCAAAAGACTTAACTATGGTTTGATAAAAACCGCCAACTTCTTTTAATGCACTACTGAGATTAATTTCTGAATCAATAGTTCTCTTTCGTTTGCGCAAAAATTAACAATTAAATTACTGTATGCATATATACGGTCAAAATCTCCACTAACAATAGATACAACATCTTTAATTTGGTTTATATCCATACCATTATCCAAATAAAGGTTAACAAGAAGCAAACTCGTTTGTATTCTGCTAACAATGTCACTTTTGTTTCATGTCCAAATGATCCTGTTAGCATGCCCAATGACGCCAGATTTTTATAAAGATTCAATTCACTTTCTTGAAAATCAATTTTTGCTTGATATGCTTTTTTGCGTTTCTGAATAGTGTCTATTATAATCATTTTGGATTTTTTTCATTCCTTTTTGCTTCTTCTTTTCAGTATGCGCAATATATGTTTCCAGAAGTTCATCAATTTTTTGAGCTGAAACTTCTTCATCATTAGAAGATAATTTCCCGATTTGTTTTTACAAAATCATCTTCCTTATATAGCTTTTAAGTTTTCGAATTGGGAATCAATCTTCTTTTTTTTCGTCCGCAAGCTTTTGAATTTCTTCCTGCTCAGCCAAATACGCCTTTCTTCTGACATCACTAATAAGATTTGTACATTTAGATAAAAAAGCTGACAAGCTGCGAGTAAGCTTCATTTTCTATAATTCCTTCTCTATTGGTCGCATCAATCAATAGAGGATTGGTCTCATCCCCAATCTTAACCACACCTATAACCTGATTATTACCCACAAGATATCCGTGTGTATCTTTTACCTTTTTCTGGTCAAGCAAGAGCCAATCATTCCCTATATCTCCGTATGGCTTAACTCTAAAATTATCTCGATAAATCTTAATGCCACAATACGTGTCTAGAATTCTTTGAGCAAATCTAAAATTATATCCAGACTCGGCATCAGATAAATTTGCACTGTCTCTTAGGGAAGAAGTATATCTCCGCTTTCAGATTTCCACATAACAAAGGCTTTTCATAGTTCTCCTCAACGATGTCATTTTTCCCTTCCTTATCACTATAAATTATACGTGATTTTTTGAGCATTATCAAAAATCTCAGCATCAATTTTTGCATATCTTAAGTCAAGAATTTCATTGACTAATACAATATCCTCTACTTTAAATTCGGGAGCAACTAGTTCAATTTTGAATGGGTCGCTTTCGATAAAATCTGGAGCTACTAATAAGCGTAATTCTTTTTTGTAGTTTGTCGATATCTCTTTGTTTCCATTCATCTCTCAAACCTTCCATGATTAAAATCATACCAGTTTGAGATTTAGATAAGTTAAATTTAATATATAACTCTTCAAGCATAGTAAATACTTCTGATTCGCTTTGTGAATCTATAGTATCCAATGAACTTGAAACATCGCCAATCAGTAATTCAATGTCTTCATATTTCTTTATTATCGGTATGACTTTATCTTCAAGCAGCCTGAGTGTTTCGTTTTTATAAAACATAGGGTATTCAAAACTTTTTGTTCCAAGTATCGATTCCACAGTATCTTTATCTTCTTGAAGAATCTTATCAGTAACCATAAAATACTCAAGCTGATTACAAATGAATTTTGCAGCTGTAGATTCTTGATGGTCTTTTAGTATACCAATTCTTTGGGTCAATGCAGGAATATTTATTTCCTCAAAACTATTCCAGTTAATATCTACTCTATATGGTGGTTCAAATTCTGAAATGAGTAAATTTGAACTTTTTCTGCTAAACGTTCAACTGAAAATCTACCAATACCTTTTTTTTCCTGCCTTTTTTCTACCTTTAGGGGTATAAGGTTCAGTAATTTTATTGTTTGTACCAATTACCATCCACTTATTTTCGAAGTCCGATTGTGTCATTCCTGTACCAGTGTCAATTAGAACAATCCTGCTTTGTGGGGTATTGGGTTTATCCAAAAATGATTTTCACACCATAGGCATCCGCATCGTAAGAGTTTTTAATAAGTTCCACTAATGCTGTAACAAAATCTGTAACAAGCTCACGCCCTAATTGGCTAATATGGCGGGGAATTTGTTTTAAACTGTAGTTTTTTTCATAAATGCCTCACCTCAATAATCTAGAATCATATTTATTTCATTAACGGATAAATCATATGCTTCGCATACAAGCCTATCCAATTCTTCTTGATGTTCTCTTAACTCTGACAAATATTTTGATACACAAATGCCGAAATATCTTTTACATTATTTTTAGAAAATGGCAGTAGATTCAATTGTTTGCCGATACTTGCGTATTACCGCTTTTACTTATAAAAAACATAATTTATTAGTTTTGAGTTAAGTAATCCCAAATAATAATACATTATTTCATCCGTTAAAATTTCTTCTTTCCAGAGTTGCAACATAAGAAATTTACGTGATTTTCTAAAAAGTAACTATCATAATTTTCAAAAAATCATCAGATATTAGACATGCTTTTAATCGTATGTTTTTTTCAAAGTTAGTTGTCCGTTGTACCAATAATCTCTTACCCGATAAAACATAAGGACGAGTTTTATCAGTTATTCTCGCAAATGCCTTTTCGTTCATCGTTAGCCCAAGAGGTAATGAATTGAAATTTACAGGCTGAACATCTCCACCATACACAATTGGTATAGCTTTATCAGATGAATCGGCGAGTGATTCTTTATGTTGATTCCATACAAATAAACCATTAGAGAATTTCACTAATGAGTCATTGACAGATAGCGTTGTGCCATTCTTATAGACTTTTTCCAATACATCGTACATTTCAGATTTTTGTTAATAATAAACATGTAGTTATTATCTTTTACCCATCATTAATTTTGAACGAGATATTGAAAATTCAGATAACACATTCTGATTGCCATTGATAAATTGTATTCTAGTTTTAGTGTTATATACAGGTTTGTTTTGCAAACAAATTATAAAACTGCTTGTTCTGCTCTGTCAAATATGTTTTGTCTCGAATCAATGTGTAATATTGATTTAATTCTCAACTCTTTCATTTTCCTCACGAAGATTCTTAAAGTAGAGCCCAGAACGAATAGATTGAGGTACAATAAAACTCATTGTTCCATTGGTACACCAATGAGATATTCCCCAATGCATAAACAGAGAATATATATTTGGCTGACCATATATTATGGCATCATACCCATCTATATCCTTTAATGCTTTTTGGAATCTAATTTAAAATAGGGGATTGCCAAGTATAATTGAAAATTCTTTTTCCTCTTTATCTACAATTGTATTTTTTTCCATTTTATATTATTTAGTGCTGGAATACCAAGTAAAAAGATTGTTTTTATGCACGCTATCAGGTGCTATCTCCAACAATGTATTTAAAACACTTATCTTCGTTGCAATAACCGAAAAAGGATTTACATCGTAGGCAAACATGTTGTTTTCAACAAACTTAATTAATTCATCAAACGAAAGAAAAGCACTCATCTGCTCAACAGTCTCTACAACAAAAACACCAGTTCCACAGGCAGGATCCACCACTAAATCTCGTTCGGATAGATCTTTTTAACTCATTTCTAACTTCAAACACCATTTTTTTTTTTTTTGCTATTCCTGTGGGAGTATAAAACTGTCCTAATTTTTTCTTAACATTTTTATCCAATAAATTTGTCATGCTCATTTATTAATTCGTATATTTCCTTTTCTGTGGGTATGTTACAATCATTTAATTGTAAAAACATACTATTATCTTTTATTTTAAACCATGAAAATAATTTATCGGTATCAAAAATATTTAGTATATGCATATATTCATGCGAACAGCTCATACTATATGCCAAAAAAGTATGTAATAACATGAATAAATGCTATTTCGAATCCTATTGTTTCTTTCAAAAGTTTATTATCAGAATCAAGAATAGTGTTTTTACTGGGTAATTCATTTTTCCATAGTATGTCTTTTTCAAAAGATTGCGTAAGATTACTTACAACATCATCCGAAATTGATAAAATAATATCTTTTATTATTGGCTGCATTAGTATCATTTACCTTTCGTTAGGTTGGTTATCCACATATTATGGCGGCTTTTCCAAGAATCAAGCCACTCTTCTTCATTCACTATCGCTTTAAATACAGGCTCAAAGGAATGTCTGTATTTCCGTTATCACAACAGAAAACTCAAGCGTATTATCTTTGATGTTCTTCAAAAATATTTCCAACGCTTTTGCATATCCTCATCTTCGGCAAGTGCGACAACACGCTTAAAAACTATTTCGGTCGTAGGGAGTGCCACGTCGCTGCAAGGTCTCAAATACAGCGGATTGTAATTTTGCTCCCTCAAAATCGAATGTTCTTGAAAGATAATAAATATCGTAAAAATCTTTCATTCTGCCCGTCAGCTCAAAGCGTTGCAGAATGGCATCAAACTTTTTTCAGCTATGGTACTTTCAAGGGGAATAGGTTTTGATTACAGGAGCTTCAAAGTCTGAAGCTGCGTATTGATTTTTACGCTGTTCTGCCTTTGGTACGATAACATCTCCTACACCTATATCGACATTGAACGGTACTCGCACATTCTTTATCCGTCCGATAATCTGTGTACTGAGGCCGTGATACTTTCTCTGCGGAGAAATCTCCTCAAAGCCCTTTGCAGTCATATCAATATAATCGTTGCCTGTCGGTGTATCAATTATTTTTGCAAATCAAATCCTTAACATTGTTTATTGAATTTGAATATCCACGGAGCAGAAAATCAACATCAATGGTGGCTCGGCTTTCAAAGTTTGTAGAGTGTAGATAAACAAACCGCCTTTTTAGTCCCAGAAAATCATCATATCCAGATTTCGAAAGTTTTCTTAAAAATTCTTCCTGCATAAAAAGCTGTAGACACTGCTGATAACTGATGCCAGAATCCTTTGCTTTATTTCTGAGCTTTGCCAGAACGGACGCCGCTATATCTGCCATTACAACCACACTCCAATCAATTCTTTTACACGCTTTTGAACACGCAAATTTTTCGCATATTCTATAAGATTCGGTATATTCTTTTTCGGGTCTTTTACATAGCCTTGTACTGCTTTATTAAAAACCTCCTTATCCATCTTGTTCATATTTCGCAGCACATCGCAAATAGTACGGTCACGGTCATAAATGCGGACTTTATGGAAATCAATTTCACCTTCAGTTTCGCCCAGCGTAACCAACTCTGACTCTACACGATATGCCTTTATAAACGGATAATCGATTTTTTTTGTTCGCCGCTTAGAGACATTTTTATCTATTGCAAAGTTCCATTCGGCAGGATTTCTGTCGCTGTACCCATAATAGAATAGGGCGGTCTCCATACAAAGCACTGCATCGGGGAAACAAGCCATTGATAATAACAACTTCACTTTCTCCATAATCTTGAGTCCAGTGATAGTAACCTCGCCTGACTCTTTCAATCATTCCTTCGTCTAAAAGTTGTTTTATATCTGCATAGTATAACTTTGAAGCTGTAAGTTCAGCAGTAGTCATAATATAATTATGACTGCTAAACAACATTCTCAAAGTCTCAATATCTTTTTTTCTGAAGCATATCTTCACCTCTACTTAATCGCCCTTAATCAAACTAATAATTGGTCATTTACTATATTGTATTCGATTTTTCTCTTTAAGTCAATAATAGAAAAGTGAACACTTTTAATCATATCAATTAGGCAGTTTAGTATGAAATCTGCCCTCCGCTTTTTATCAGATAAAATATTGGTCAGCGAAAAGATAAATATGTAAATAAATAAAGGAGCTGTGTCGGTAAATAACGTTTTTTAGAGCTGACAGCGCCAAACAAAAATATCCTGACAGTTACAGAGCTTTCTGGCTCTGCAACTTGTTCAGGATATTTTTATTTTGATAAATACTTTCTGTTTTTGGCCGCAAAAAATCCTTGTTTGGATTTTTTCAGCCGCATTTTTTTCTAGGCAGTTTTTCCTTCAAATTTTCTCAGTTTTTCGTATAAAAAACGATGATATTTATTTATATTTCTTCCAATAGCATACAGCATGAATTCTTTATATACCTTATCTGCCGAACGGTAATTAAAACGCCGGAAGTTTCTCATTTTCCTTGATATCTCCAAAATGTCCTTCCGTCTGAATGGAACGTGTCTGGCGTTTCAGGATCCCGCGTTCACTCTGGATATTGGCATGCGATCTTTCTTTCAGTTCCTCCCATTGTTCATTGATCTTCATGACCTTGTTCTTTTTCGGCATCTTTTTCCGCATCATACTTATACAGACAACGCGCTTTATGTTCACATCCGCTGCAGTCTGCACAACCATATACCTCAAAGGTCTGTGTATATCCATCCTGCTCTTTGCTCTCTGTCCTGAGATGCCGCAGTTCACGTCCGTCATGGCAGATATAGAACTGTTCATCTTCAAAGATCCCTGTCCTCATGTTGTAATATTTACTGATATCTTCTGAATAAGCGCGTGTTTTTCGCTTTTCATGATCCTGCAGTTTTTATATAACTGGATATTTCATTCCGTTTTAAATAAAGCAGATTTTTTTCACTACAGTACCCGCTGTCCGCAGTTACTTCTTCCAGAATACTCCCGAAAGCATTCTTATGTTTTTCAAGGACCGGGATCAGGGTATTATAATCGGTGCGGTCGCTGCTTACATATCCATGTACGATAAAATAATTCTCTACCGCGATCTGAACATTATATGCTGGCTTTAACTGTCCGTTCAGCATGTGATCTTCTTTCATACGCATAAAAGTCGCTTCCAGATCTGTTTTGGAATAACTGTTTCTGTCTTTTTCCCATGATCTCAAAAGCATTCTTTATATTCCATCAGTCGTTTTCCGCATTGTTCCAGTTCCTCATGCAGCTGTTGAAGTGCAGGTTTTCTTTTTCCTTTTCCGTAAACGAATTCGATTCCCTCGTTTTCTGCGATCAGCATGAGATTGTTCTGGGTTTCCGTATTTCAAGCGGTGAACAGTTATCGATCTCTATAATACGGTTATTTGAAAGCTTTTTATGTTTTACAAGCTTTCGTTTTCTGTTCTTTTCGATCACTTCCCGGACTTTATCCATCCCTTCGATCACAAACATCTGTGCATTTCCCAGCTCGTACTTTGTTCCATAATCATTCTCCTGCAAAAAAAAAATTATATTTTTCAAAAAGCTGGTCGATAGAGTCCAGAAGTCCTGCCAGATGGTAATTGATGCTTCCGCGCCATACAAAGTATAACGGTTTGCATTTGCCTCTATCTTTGTACCGTCAATAAAAAGTTCTTTTAATGTGACCAGCCCTTCTTTCTGCAACCGCCGCATGAAGCTGGTAATTCAGGTCATCAGGACATCAGATGTCGGCTTCCTGTTTTTAAGTCATAAAAGCATCACGTTTCGGTTTTACGTCGCGCGTCAGCCAGATAA
>VOFJ01002532.1_pt1 | contig 13818 bp, 20 predicted proteins | sample 5384081 | NCBI WGS metagenome assembly VOFJ01 (sample SAMN12384729, study PRJNA508395) | human gut metagenome | isolation source: healthy gut I | host: Homo sapiens
TGTGACATTGCGGCAGGCAAGATGAAAGAGCTCGCCTCCGGTGGCGGACAAAATCAATATCGGTTTATTTTTCCACTTGCCGGACATTATATTCCGCACAATGTCCGCACCTTTCTGGACCAAGAAGAAAACAAAAATGTTGCCTTTAGCTTCTGGCAGAACCATACCCCGGCCATTGCACAGAAGGTGAAATCCGGCGAACTCGATCTTGGGTTTGGCGGCTTTTTAAAGCGCGACGACATGGAGTTTTTTCCGTTGATCCAGCAGCCGCTTGTCATCGTGTCCCCGGAACAGCATCCGATTGCCGATGAACCCGGAGGTTCCGCTTAAAAAGCTTACCCGTTATCCGGTGATCGGCTACGACCGCGCATCCTGGATGGGGGCCTACACCGGTCATCTCTACCGCAAATATCAGCTTCATCCGAATATTATCATGGAATGCCCGGATGAATATTCGATTGTGGCACTGGTACGCGAAAACTTCGGCATCGCGCTCATGCCGCGCGAACCGATATTCTGGAACAGGCAGACGGTATCCGCATCCACACACTGAAAGGTCTCGAGATTTATCATCAGACTTTTATGTTCTGGATGAAGAACCGCTACCGGCTTCCGGCTGTCGAACGGTTTACCGAATACATGAAACAGCACGCTGACATTATCGAAGAGTCCAGAAACGATAGCGAAAACGTATCAAAAGTTTATCTGAAAGATATTGTTAATTTTTAGTCGAAAGAGTTATGATGGATTTGTCACAAACAGAGGATTACCGCTCATGTAATGAATAAGGAGAAATTTTCATGAAGAGTGCTTACCCAAAAAAAATTTTCGAGCCAATTACCATCAAACGAACAACGATTAAAAACCGTATTGCAATGACCCCGATGGGGAACCAACTACGGTGAGACAAGTGGTGAGATGAGCAACCGCCATATGAATTATTACTCTCTCCGCGCAAAAGGCGGCGTTGGTCTTATCATTCTGGAGAATGCCAACATTGAATATCCGGCAGGTTCCAACGGTACAAGCCAGATCCGCATCGATCACGACAGCTTTATGCCGCGTTACTATCAGTTAGTCGAGAATCTTCATAAAAAACGGTGCTACCGTAGCAATTCAGATCAACCACGCCGGAGCTTCCGCATCTTCCGCAAGAACCGGTATGGAAACCGTTTCTTCTTCCAACATCCCGACAAAAGCCGGCGGAGAAACCCCTCGCCCGATGACAAAGGAAGAAATCATGACGACCGTGAAAAAATACGGCGAGGCTGCAAAACGTGTGCAGGCCATCGGCTTTGATGCCATTGAAATCCACTGCGGCCATTCCTACCTGATGAGTCAGTTTATCTTCCCCGTATTACAACAAAAGAACCGATGAATTCGGTGGTTCCGTAGAAAACCGCCTGCGCTTCCCGCGTATGGTTCTCGAAGAAGTACGTAAAAACGTCGGACCATGGTTCCCGATCATCGTCCGTATCTCTGCGGAAGAGCGCGTGCCGGGCGGCAACACGCTGGAAGACACACTGGAATACCTCGAATATCTGGATGAGTACGTAGATATGTACGATGTATCCTGCGGTCTGAACCCGTCCTTACAGTATCAGATTGACTCGAACTTCCTGCCGGATGGCTGGCGTTCCTACATGGCAAGAGCCGTGAAAGATAAATTCAAAAAGCCTGTGATCAATGCGGGCAACTACCGCGATCCGGAGGTCGTTGAGAAAGTATTGGAGAGCGGCGATGTCGATATTGTCGGAATGGGACGCGGACTCATTGCAGAGCCGAACTGGGTCAGCAAGGTGCAGAACGGTGAGGAAGAGATTCTCCGTAAATGTATCTCCTGTAATGTCGGCTGTGCGGGCAACCGAATCGGCGTGAACCGTCCGATCCGCTGTACCGTCAACCCGGCCGTTCCGGAGGGAGACATCTATAAAAAACTGAAAGTCAATAAAAACTGCAACGTAGTTGTAGTCGGCGCCGGTACTGCCGGTATGGAAGCAGCCTGCACCGCAGCAGAAGTCGGATGCAACGTTTTCGTACTCGAGAAAAACGACCACATCGGCGGTCTTTCCACTTTCATCTCTGATCTTCCAAGCAAGAGCCGTATGAAAGACTTCCCCGAAATACCTTGAGGCAAGAGCCGCCAGACTGAAAAACCTGTATGTTTTCCTGAACTGCGAGGCAACCGTGGACAAGATCAAACAATTCAAGCCGGATATCGTTGTCAATGCAACAGGTTCTGTACCGCTTGTACCTCCGATCAAAGGCCTTAAAGAAAACATCGAAGCCGGAAACGTAAATACCATCTTTGGTATGATCAACAATGTAAACGCCGGAAAATACCCGGATGAAGCCTGTCAGGGCAAAAAGGTCGTTGTAGTCGGCGGAGGCTCTGTCGGACTTGACGTGATCGAATATTTTGCACCGAGAGGCGCCGAGTGTACCATCATCGATATGCTTCCGCAGATTGGTATGCTTGCAGACCCGATCACCAAATGCTTCCATGCGTGAAACTCACGACAAATACGGTGTAAAAGAATATGTCAATACCGCTCTTCAGGAAGTAAAAAGAAAACGCATTCACTGTAAAGCTTCCGGACGGAACCATCCAGGATCTCACCTTCGATTATGGATTCAACTGCCTTGGAATGCGCTCCAACAACCCGGTTCTGCCGGAGCTTCAGGAAGCATTCGCTGATACTCATACTTATATTTATACCATCGGCGATTCCGTACGCGCACGCCGCATCATGGAAGGTACCATGGAAGGCCGCGCGATCCTGAATGTACTGGAGTCCCAGGGATACCTGCATCTGGAGCCGCTTGAGTAAGTATCGACTTTAAGCAGCCCGACAAAAAACTGTATATCATCTGCTGCGCTGCCTCTTTTTTCAAACCGAAACAGCGCAGCATGAAAAAAAAAAGAGGAAAATATCATGCCAAACGTAACAGGACATACCGAATTAGTAGGATTAATGGCTTACCCGATCCGTCATACACCCAGTCACCGACAACTCATAACCTCGCATACGACAAAAACGGTGACGATGTTATCCAGCTTGCATTCGAAGTAGATAACGATTCTTTAAAAGATGCTGTGCAGAGTATCCGCGCGCTGAAAATGCTCGGATCCAACATTTCCATGCCGAACAAAACAGTTGTTCACAAATATCTGGACGAGGTTGATGAAGCTGCCAAATTATGCGGTGCTATCAACACCGTAGTCAACCTCCGCGACGAAAACGGTCAGGTAACCGGCAAACTGAAAGGCTACAACACCGATGGTATGGGATACTGGCAGGCACTGACCGAAGAAGGCATCGATTTCAAGGGAATGAAGATGGTCCTGATCGGAACCGGCGGTGCTGCTACTGCAATTGCAGTGCGCGGTGCTCTGGATGGAGTTGCAGAAATTGAAATCTTCAACATTAAAGACAAATTCTACAGCCGTGGAGAGGAAATTGTTGATCTGATCAATAAGAACACCAACTGCAAGGCTACCATGAACAATCTGGCAGACAAAGACCTCCTGAAAGAAAAAAAAAATGCACGCAGCTGACCTGTTCTGCGATGCTACCGGCGTAGGAATGCATCCGCTGGAAGACCTCTCCAACATTCCGGATCCATCCTTCTTTAAGAAAGACCTGATCGTAACAGATACTGTTTATGCACCACGCGAAACTGTTATGATGAAACAGGCAAAAAAAGCAGGATGTGAGAAAGTATTCAACGGCATGGGCATGATGCTGTTCCAGGCACTCATCGCAATCAAGCTGTACACCGGAAAAGATACTCCGGTTGACTACATGAAAGAGAAACTTGGAATCTGATTTCCGGGCGAATCTTTTCCATCTTAAACCTTAATCAAAAACCAACACGAAAAGAGGAAATGAACTTTGCGTCATTTCCTCTTTTTTTTCTTGCTTTCTTTCGGCATCTGGAGTATAATTCACTTCATATAGTAGCAGTTTAAAGTGCTACAGCACGATTTATCATCATCATGCGGAAATACGAGGGAGAGAGGATTTCAAATTATGTCAAAACATATCACAGGACACACCGGATTATTATGTTTACTTGGAAGCCCGGTCGCACACAGCGTTTCACCGGAAATGCACAATGAAGCATGCGATCAGCTGGGGCTGGATTATACATATCTTGCGTTTGATGTACCGGAAGACAAGATGCCGGAAGCAGTCGAAGGGTCTCCGCACAATGGGAGCCAGAGGATGGAATATTACCATGCCGGGCAAGAATATCATGTGCAAATTGGCAGACAAAGGTTTCTCCTGCTTCGGAGATCTCCGGCGCATGTAATACCATCGTCAACGACAACGGCGTTCTCACCGCTTACACCACCGACGGTGTCGGCTTCATGAGAGCAGTTGCAGAAAACGGCGTAGACATCATCGGCAAAGAAGATGACTCTTCTGGGTGCCGGCGGAGCAGCTACTGCAATCCTGGTACAGGCTGCACTGGATGGTGTTGCTGAGATCAATGGTATTTAATGTAAGAGATAATTTCTTCGGAAGAGCCGAGGAAATCGTTGCAAAACTCAATGAGCGTACTTCCTGCAAGGTTACCCTGCACGACTTCTCCGATCCGGAAGTCCTTCGCGCATCCATCGCAGACAGCGCCATTCTTGTCAACGGAACTTCCGTCGGAATGGCTCCAAAAACCGAGAACACCATCATCACCGACACAACGATGTTCCACAAAGACCTCTTCGTTTTCGATGTGATCTACAATCCGCAGGAAACCCGCCTGCTGCGTGAGGCAAAAGAGGCTGGATGCAAGACCGGAAACGGTATGTACATGCTGTTATACCAGGGAGCTGCTTCCTTCAAACTGTGGACTGGCGAGGATATGCCGGTTGAGATCATCAAAGAGAAATACTTCTCCGGAAAATAAAATATCACGCAATTTCAAAAAGGCTTCTGCCCCGGATTTTCATCCGCCGGCAGAAGCCTTTTTATCATCCTGAAGTATGGGTCAGCCCGGCTTTCTGTACTTCGTCGAGCTGTGCCGTATACAGTTTGTAGTAATATCCCTTCTTTTGCCATCAGTTCGTCGTGCGTTCCGCTCTCCATGATGCCGCCGTTGTCGATATACATGATCTTATCGCAGTTGCGGATGGTGGACAGACGGTGGGCGATAATGAACGATGTTCTGCCCTTCAGCATCGCATTGAGGCCAGTCTGCAGTGCTTTCTCGGTCTGCACGTCGATACTCGAGGTTGCCTCATCGAGAATCAGAATCGCCGGATCCGAAAGCAGCGTTCTCGCAAACGAGATCAGCTGTTTCTGGCCCTGGCTCAGCATGGAGCCGCGCTCCCGCACCTCGGTCTGATAGCGGTCCGGCATTTTGCTGATGAACTCATCCGCGCAGACGGTTCTGCTTGCCTTCACGATCTCTTCCCGTGTCGCATCCAGCTTTCCGTAACGGATGTTGTCCTCAATGTCTCCCGAGAAAATAAAGCTGTCCTGCATCATAATACCCATCTTTTCACGCAGCGAATGAATTGTCACCTGTGAGATGTCCTGGCCGTCGATCAGGACGCGGCCGCCGTTGACATTGTAGAACCGGGAGATCAGATTGACAATCGTACTCTTTCCGGCTCCCGTCGGTCCGACAAGCGCCACACTCTCACCCGGTTTTACCGTAAACGAAACGTCTTTTTAAAATCTGCTTCGATTCATCGTACGAGAAGTTGACATGGTCAAACGTCACCTCACCGCGGATCTCCGGCATTTTTACGGCGTTCTCCGCATCTTTTACCGTTACCGGCTCGTCCATTGTCTCGAAGATACGCTCCAGGTAAGCGATGTTGTTGATAAAGTTGTTGAAGATATTTCCAAGGTTCATGATCGGCTGCCAGAAATACGATGCATAGCTGGAAATCGCCACGATGGTACCGAGTGATTTGCTGCCCTGTCCGAACAGCACAAGGCCTGCTAAGAAGATCGCCGCGCGCACGCAGACGGAAATCGAATCGATGCCCGGCCATACCAGGTTGGAATAGCGTACCGCCGTGTTCCACGTTCTGCGGCAGTCCTGTGAAAGATCTTTGAAAATCTCCGCATTTTCATCCTCTCTTGCAAAGATCTGTGTAATGCGGGCTCCGACGATATTTTCCTGCAGATACGCATTCAGGTTCGAGTTCTTATTTGAAACTGCCTGCCATGCCCGTCTCTGTTTATTCTTGATCCAGACCATGAACACGCACAGCACCGGCACGCCGCAGAGAACGACGAGCGCCATCTGCACATCGACCAGGAACATGAAAAATGACGATGAACAGCAGGTTGAAACACTCCAGCACAATGTTGATCAGTCCATTCGAAAGCATATCCGATACCGAGTTGACGTAGTTGACCACCACGGATCAGAATTTTTGCCGTGCGGGCGGTCGTCGTAATACTGGAACGGCAGCTCCTGCAGATGCTCAAACAGGTCTTTTCGGATATCGTAGATGATATTCTGGCTGACATCCACCATGATACGGCTTCGGATCGTCGTGAAAATGACGCTGACAACGTAGATGCCGACGAGCATTCCGACCAGAGAAAACAGAAGTTTCTCGTTTTTTGTCCGGAATCGCAAGGTCCAGTGCCCGCTGGATAATCATCGGCGCAACGTAGCCGAACGCGCCGCCGATGCCGCTTAAGAGAATCGCCACAACCATCCGGCCCGCGTATTTTTTAATATAAGATGATGCCCGGAGTAAGTGTCTGATGTCAAAAGGTTCTTCGAGCACTTCATCCTGCTTGTATGTATTTTTTGCCATTGCTTCCCCTCCTACAGTTCATCCACACCGGTCTGCAGTTTCACCAGTTCGTAGTAATAGCCCTTCTTTTCCATCAGCTCCTCGTGCGTTCCCATCTCCTTTGATGTAACCGTTCTGCAGCACGATAATTTTGTCCGCCGTCTTTGTGGTGGAGATTCGCTGCGCGATGATAACTTTCGTGCACAGGAAATCCAGTTCTCGTAAGGAATGCTGGATCTGTTTTTCCGTCTCCATATCGACGGCCGATGTCGTGTCGTCAAGAATCAGAGGATCGACGGACGGATGGCCAGCGCTCTCGCCAGGGAAATTCTCTGCTTCTGCCCGCCTGAAAGCCCGACGCCGCGCTCACCGACCAGAGTGTCATCATAGCCCTCCGGCATCTTTGAAATGAAATCTGCCGCGGCAGAATATTTTGCAAATTTAATGACCTCATTCATCTTGATCGAGTCATCGCCGTAGGCAATGTTTCCCTCGATCGTGTCAGAATACAGCAGAACATCCTGCGTGGCAAGTCCGATGTGTTTCCGGAGGTCATACAGCTTCAGATCTTCCGCCGGAATACCGTCGATGCGGATCTGGCCTTCTGTCGGCTCGTAGAAACGCGGAATCAGGTTGATGAGGGATGTCTTTCCGCATCCCGTCTCTCCCATGATCGCCACGGTCTCATTCGGGTTAACCGTAAACGAAATGTTATGCAGAACCGGCAGATCACCGTCCTCATACTGGAACGAAACGTCGTCGAACTCGATTTTTTCCCTCGAAGCGTTCCGGGTGTGCCACTGCATTTTCTTCGTCCCTGATTTTCGGTTCGGAGTAATACAGCTCCATGACTTTTTCGACGCTGCTGAGAACCGCTGAAATTCGTTCATGATATTTCCCATCTGGCGCATCGGGTTTGCGATTGCCCAGATGAGGCCGGAAAATGCCACATAATCACCCATGGTCAGCTGGCCCTTAATCATTAAAAAGACACCGCCGACTGCCAGCAGGACAACCGGCATCAGGTTAGCGATACTCTCGACAAACGGGAAGAATTTCAGCCATACCATCGCGGTTGTTTTGTTTGTCTCCGCGTAATCGGTATTAGCGCGGTCGAATTTCTCGATCTCGTACTCTTCTCTTGCAAACGCCTTGACGACGCGGTTTCCGGAGATATTCTCCTGCGCACACGTATTCATCTGTGCCAGCTTTTCACGCAGTGCCGCATGCATCGGGGCAACACGGTTGCGGAACAGGTAGATGATCCAGAATACAAACGGCGAAATCACAAGTATGCAGAGCGCCAGCTTCCAGTTCGTGTACAGGAAGAAAATGGCCGCTGCCGCGAACAGGGAAAACGACTCAATCACCATTCGGATGACCCATGCGACCATATGGCGGACGGCATCGAGGTCTCCGGTCAGACGCGTCATCAGATCGCCGGTACGGTACGTGCTGTAAAAAACGTCATATCCTGCCGCTGGATTTTTGTCATACAGGTAATTCCGCACTCGGTACAGGACGCTCTGTGATACGTGCTCGTAAATCATACAGCTGCCGTAGACAATAACGACACGCAGAAACGTGAAGCCAATCATCGCAATCAGCAGACGGTAAAACAGATCCCGGTGTGTCTGCAGATTCTGCACTGCATTTTTCACCTGTCAGAAACAGGTCAACAATTTTTCCCGAAAAATATGGAATCGTAAGCTGCAGAACGTTATATAATACCGTTCCGATCATGCCGATCAGATACAGCGCACGCTTTCCTTCCATGTTTTCCCACAGCCATTGGATTTTAGTTTTCGGGAATGGTTTTGTGCTGCTTTTCATTTTTTTCATATCCCCCCTTATCTTCTGAAAATCAAAAGGTTTCTGCATTTTTTTCTCTTTCAAATGCTTTCGCCATTGTATCAATTTTTCATTTCATTATGATATAATGCGACTGTATAAAAATAGAACATTTCTATTTTTCCGAAACTGATATTCCCAGAAAAATACTGAATATTTTTTTTACCTGAAGGGGGACTTTTCCGTTGAAGAATCTTTTTTGAATACAGCGATATCCTGCACTCGCCGATTGAAGCCTTTTCCTGCTGTTCCGACACCTTTTCCATGCCGGTTGAATCCCACTGGCACTACTTTACGGAAGTTCTTTATCTGCAGGAAGGATCTCTTCTTGTGAGCTGCAACGATTCCGTCTACCACATAAAACCGGGCTCTTTCATCCTGTTTCCTCCGCAGACGGTTCACGCACTTGCTACAGATCATGACCGGCCATTCCGCTATTTCTGCATCAAATTCAACCTGAACCGCATCCAGCTCACCGGGAGCTACCTTCCGAATCTGAGCTTTGCTTTCCATAAAATCGCCGCGATGACCTATCCTTCGCTTTTATTTACGCAGGAAGATCTCTCAGAGCTGAATCTCCATGATTTTTTTTGTAACCCTTGAGAGGGAGGCTCTTGAAAAGAAATACGGTTATGATGCCTATATCTATTCTCTCTTTTCCACACTGTTTCTCCGTCTCCTGCGTACCTGGCACTGCCAGGGAATCTGTTTCAATCCCGAATCGATTTCCGAGAGTGAGGAACAGAGTATGCAGGATATCCTCGTCTATCTCGACCGCCATTCCCAGGAAAACATCAATATCGAAGAGCTGGCGCATAAATACAATATGAGCTATTCGTACTTTGCCAAGCTGTTTTTAAAACACTATGGGCAGAGCTTGTGCAAGCAGTATATCGAATTTATCCGTTTGAACAAGGTCGAGAACCTGCTCCTCTTTACCGATTATGACCTGAACTTTATTGCCACCGAGACCGGCTTTGCAGACTGCAGCCACCTGATCCGTACGTTCAAAAAACGGTATCAGATCACCCCGCGGCAGTTCCGGCAGGAGCATCAGTCCACAGTGTCCTCGTCGCTTCCGGCGAAGCTGGGATAACCCCATAATATAGTAATAAAAAAGGCGGTATACCGTTTTCCCCCTGAAACTTTCAGAAAGAAAATCCGGTATGCCGCCTTTTCATATCTTAAATTTTCTGATTTAAACTTCTTAGATGTTGAGCAGATCGCTGAATACTTTCAGTGCTCCGTCTGTCTCGTGAGCCAGAACGCGTTTTGCAAGGACTTTACCAAGCTGTACGCCTTCCTGGTCGAAGCTGTTTACGTTCCACAGGAATCCCTGGAACATGATCTTATTCTCGAAGTGTGCAAGCAGTGCTCCCAGCGTCTTCGGATTTACCTGATCTCCGATGATGATGCTGGACGGACGGCCGCCTTCAAAGTTTTTGTTTTTATTCTCATCTGCTTTACCGCAGGCAAATGCAACGATCTGAGCTGCTACGTTTGCGCAGAGTTTCTGCTGGCTGGTGCTGCCCTGGATGTCGACATCGGTCTCCATCTGGTTATTGCGGAAGCCTACAAACTGCAGCGGAACGATATCAGTTCCCTGATGCAGCAGCTGATAGAAGGAATGCTGTCCGTTGGTACCTGGCTCGCCGAAGAGAACCGGACCGGTCGGGTAATTGACCGGCTCGCCGAAGCGGTTGACCGATTTACCGTTGGACTCCATATCTACCTGCTGTAAGTGAGCCGGGAAACGGTTCAGTGCCTGGGAGTACGGAAGAACTGCAGTGCTTGGATAGCCAAGAACGTTTCTCTCGTAAACACCGATCAGCGCATCGAGCATCTCCGGGTTCTGTAATACGTCTTTGTTTGCAGAAAGTTTATCTTCTGCTGCAGCGCCCTCGAGGAATGCTGCGAATACTTCCGGTCCGAAAGCCAGGGACAGAACAGCGCCGCCGACTGCGGATGTGGAAGAATAACGGCCTCCGATGTAATCATCCATGAAGAAGGCTGCCAGATAGTCGTCGCTCTTTGCCAGCGGAGAAGTCTCACTGGTAACGGCGATCATGTGCTTGGATGCATCCAGGCCTGCATTTTTCAGAGCGTCTTTTACGAAGGACTCATTGGTCAGGGTCTCCAGAGTGGTTCCGGACTTGGAAACCAGTACGAAGATGGAATGTGCTACGTCGATCGAATTCAGAACAGCTGCTGCGTCATCCGGGTCTACGTTGCTGATAAACTTTGCCTCCATCTTAAAGGTGCCATTCTTCTTCGCCCAGTTTTCCAGAGCAAGATACATGGCCCTGGGACCGAGATCACTGCCGCCGATACCGATCTGCACAACGGTGGTGAATTTTTCACCTGCTGCGTTGGTGATCTCACCTGCATGTACTTTGTTCGCGAACTCTGCGATGCGGTTCTGCTGCTCTACGTAGAAAGCACGTTTGTCAACGCCGTCTGCCGTAACGGTTTCGCCGAGCTGTCCGCGTGTCAGCTGATGAAGCACCAGACGTTTTTCGCCGGTATTGATCACGGCTCCGTTGTAAAGCTCCTCAAATTTTTCAGAAAGCTGTGCCTCTTCTGCCAGTTTTACGAGTGCGGCAAGGACATCCTCATTCACCTGTTTTGCTGCGTAGTTATACGCAAGTCCTTCTGCCATCGGAACGCTGTAAGATTTTACGCGCTCTGCTCCGTTTTCGCCGGACATCACCTCGGCAAGATTGACACGCTCCACTTTTTTCAGCTCCTCAAAAGAAGCCAGTTTATCAAGATTGTTCCAGGTAACCATTGTTAAGTTCCTCCTGTTTTTTTATTTTGTCTCTCTATTCCGTCTGCGGAAACATTTTTATTCCCGCTATTATACCAATGAAACAGACTGCTTGCTAAAAACAGTCTGTTTCGTGATATTTTTTATTTCGTATAGTTATAAGAAAGAGCTCTTGCGATCTCCCACTGATATTCCGGCAGAGTCTTTGTCATGGCCAGTGCCTCATCGATATCGTAATCTACATACTCACCGTTCTTGTATGCAACAACGCGGTCTGTTTTGCCTTCCAGAAGAAGGTCAACTGCGTAAGCACCCATGATGGACGCATATACACGGTCTTTACATGTCGGGCTTCCTCCACGCTGCATATGTCCAAGGATCGTTGCACGGGTCTCGATGCCGGTTGCAGCTTCGATTCTGCGCGCCATGCTGGTGGAATGGCCGATGCCCTCAGCATTTACGATGATATGATGTTTTTTGCCTTTTCTACGGTTCTCGATGATGTTGTTGATGATCTTCTGCTCATCGTAATCGTATTTCTCCGGAAGAAGAATATCCTCTGCGCCGTTTGCGATACCGCACCAAAGAGCGATATATCCGGCATTACGTCCCCCATAACCTCGATGATCGAGCATCTCTCATGGGAAGTGGAAGTATCTCTTACTTTATCAATGGCTTCCATTGCAGTGTTTACCGCGGTATCAAATCCGATGGTGTAATCGGTGCAGGCGATGTCCAGGTCGATGGTTCCCGGAACACCGATGGTGTTAATTCCAAGAGCTGCCAGTTTCTGCGCTCCTGCAAAAGATCCGTCTCCGCCGATAACTACCAGTCCGTCGATGCCGTGTTTTCTGCAGACATCTGCAGCACGTTTCTGGCCTTCCGGTGTACGCATCTCTGCGCAGCGGGCGGTATAAAGGATAGTACCTCCGCGCTCGATGGTGTCGGATACATCGCGGGCTGTCATGTCGATGATTTCTTCGTTCATCAGTCCGTCGTAGCCTTTCAGGATACCTTTCATCTGAACGCCCTTCTGCAGACCTCTTCTTACGGCTGCACGGATCGCTGCGTTCATACCTGGTGCATCACCACCGCTGGTAAGCACTCCGATTGTCTTTACCTTGTTAGTCGTTGCCATATGAATTCCTCCATCTCATCACACACATTAATAAACGAGTAGTTTTATTTATTAATCACACACAGTTTTATTTTAAAGCATTCAGGCCCTTTTTTTCAATACTCTTTTCTACAACTTTCACGTTTCCGGTACCGAATTTTGCCTGAAGTGACGCCACCAGACGGGCATCTGCCTGCACATTGCGGCTCGGCGGCAGTTTTTTCATCGCTTTGATCGATTTGATGTAAAGAATCACGCTGTCCTTGCCGTCAGATTCATGCAGCATCTGGTACAGATCCGCCACTTCTCTCTCGTACGTTTCCTTGTCCGGGAACTGGATCAGAGCTCTTTCGGGATGCCTGCAAACGGGAAAATTTTCTCGCAGATCAGCTTGCTCGGCTTATCATCCTCCGCGGAAACACGGCCCTGGATGAAGACACGCGCATCGGTCTGCATCATCGCTGCTGTTTTTCTCGTAATCGCGCGGGAATACGACGATTTCCATACTGCCGACGAGGTCCTCGAGTGTGAGAAATGCCATTGTCTTGTTATTCTTTGTATATTTGATTTTTTATCCGTGATAATGCCGCCGACAATCTCTTTCGCGCCGTCGGTGACGGATGGGGAAACCCGTCTCCTCATCCGGCTGGAAGTCTGTCGTTACCGCGGAAATGTTCTTCCGCCAGCACTCCTCCTGCTCCTCGAGCGGATGACCGCTGACGTAGATGCCGAGCACCTCTTTTTCGAGCGCCAAAAAGATCACTCTTTTCGTATTCTCCGACATCCGGGTACACCGTTTCATACGACCGTTTGGTCGTCTCATCTACGAAGTCAAACAGACTCATCTGGCCGCTTAACGAATCTTTTTTTTCTCGCGCGCCACATCATCGAGCACATTGGCGTAGACGAACATGAGCTGCTTTCTCGTCACGCCGAAGCAGTCGAATGCACCCGCCTTGATAAAGTTCTCGACGGTCCGCTTGTTGACTTCTTTTCCGCTCAGGCGCTCTGCGAAATCCTTTAACGAGCGGAACGGGCCGTTTGCACTCCGCTCCTCCACGATCGCCTCCATGACCGGCTTTCCGATGCCTTTGACCGCCGCCATGCCATAGCGGATCGCCTGGCCGTCCACCGTGAATTTTCCTTCGCTTCGGTTGATGTCCGGCGGCAGAATGGAAATGCCCATCTGGCGGGAACTCAAGATATACTCTGCGACTTTTCCCGGGTTATCGATGCGGGAGGTCATCAGAGCCGCCATGAACTCAACCGGGTAATAGTATTTCAGCCATGCCGTCTGGTACGATACGAACGCGTACG
>VOFJ01003236.1_pt1 | contig 13805 bp, 22 predicted proteins | sample 5384081 | NCBI WGS metagenome assembly VOFJ01 (sample SAMN12384729, study PRJNA508395) | human gut metagenome | isolation source: healthy gut I | host: Homo sapiens
GCAGAATCGCTTGGTTTTTAGGGGGCAGCTTTATGGATTTTCCAAGAGCTTAAGCGTGAGAACTCAATGCGGATAGAATCATGTAGTCTGGATACATTCTTCACGCTGATTGGAATGGGGTAACTGATCGTATCATTCCGGAGATGCCTAAAAAACAGAGTCTTTTACAGTTTGCCATTGTAGGATATGCTCGGTCAATACTTGAAATGAGGAATCTTTCTGACGTCGTATATTGTATAAGTACTCCCTGTATATTCCGGCAGGATCGTTCGTAGCTTCAGACAATGATTTGCCATTTCTATCGCTGCATGATATCAGGCCCAATATGGCCAATGAAACGATACATCTTCCAGTCAAAAATGATGGAGTCTTGTAGTATGATTTTGAAATTTTCATATTCAATAATTCATATTTAACGATGCAAATCTATATATTATTTTTGTTGTCAGAAGCCCTTTTATATCGCATTTAGTACAATTTTTGGTATCATATTAACAATATGGATTGTCAATGAAAATAAGTGCAAGAAAAAAGAGCTAAAAAAAAGGATTCAGCGAGATTTTTTCCACGATATGATTTTAGATTCAAATGAAAGTGCTATATTTGCACTTGTTATCAAAACAGTGTATATTAAAATGGCAAAAAGTTGGCTATATATTCAAGGAAAATAATGACAGTTTTGATGCTGAGAGGGAATGGATGCAGCGATACGGTTGTGTACAAATCGTAGAGGAAACAGTTGAACATGAAACATTGAGACCTATGTGGAAACAGCTTATGGCGAATCTTCAAAGGGGCGATGAAATAGTCATATCCAAATTCAGCAATGCCGCACGCGGCTTAAGAAAACTGGCCGCGTTCATCGAACTATGCCGTATCAAAATTGTACGTGTCATATCCATTCATGACAGAGTTGATACTCGCGGTGAATTATTCCCCGGTACGACAGCAACCGATGTGTTGTGGATAATAGGGGCATTTCCGGAAGAAATTGCCGCACTACGAAAATATTCCGCTCATGTCGAGAAGTTACGCCAGAATATCAAAGCCCCGGCTGTGCCGAAGGTATTACCTAAAGCTGAACGAGATAAGACAATCGTGGATATGTATATCAACGGTCATTCTTTCGATGATATTTGGGCTGCAAGCGGTTTTAGCAGCAAAAGTTCTATTTGGCGCATACTCAATAAATATGGCGTAAAACTTGATCGTGGGCAAACCAGCGGTCCGCGTGTCAAACAGAAACCCGAAAGAGGACGGAACAAATGAAGGTGACTCCTGATAGAATTTTCACATAATCAAGATCGTATATTTGTTTTTCGGTTATTATTTTGTATTTTTATTATTGTTAAAACTATAAAAGTAAGACTTATGGGAGATATTATAATTGTATTGCTGGTATTCTGGGTTGTCGGCAAGCTCTTGAAGGGCGTGTTTGGCGGTTTCAGTAAAAGCAGTTTCAAAGATGATAAGTAGGCCAGCCAAGGGATGGGTAAATACGGTCAAAAAGACTGGTTCAAGAGGCGTGAAATTGTAAAAAGGGAAGTGGAATGGAATAAATATAAACGGAGCTTCCGGCAACAGGAGTCCAGGATATATCGGTTGAGATATACCCTGAATACATGTCGGATATTGTCTGTCCGGAGATGTTTAGGCTTTCCACCTATACCCCTCGTTTGTCAGTTCCAAGTATTCCTCTAATCCCGGTTTTACGAAAAAGACAATTTCAAAGGCATCGTTACTTCCGTTATCGGGGAATGTCATGTCGGTTTCTCCATTTCGGATAATCCCTTTACCCACGTTGGAACCAAGGTCTTCATCCGCATAGGCATACAGAAACTCGATGTCCGGAAATTTCTCGGAGAGTGTTTGGATAAGCAGCGGCACACCTTCCCAAGCCGTATCAAACCAAAGCACGTTCGGGTTCTTCAAAATTCTGATTAAAGGCATTCCATTTTGTACCCCAGTTGGCGATAGACCACTCGTACCAAGTGGTATAACCGTACTTTCTTTGATTTTCCAGATACAATCACTCCAAGCTGTAATGCTTCTTTTCTGCCTTCTTCTCGTCAATCCTTCCATCCATTGAATGACTTTCAAATCGTCCGGAGAATTGAACGGCTTACGTTGCTGTGCTATGATATACTGCATACCAAATTCCCCCAGAAGTGGACGCCTCTATCAGTAGGTCCTTTGGCATAGGGATAATGTTGTTGAAGTCAATATAGCAAGGCGTACTGTCTTCATCAGTTTCTCCTTTTAAGAAATCCATCACATTTTGTACTGTTTCTCTGTCTGCGTTTATTTCTAAACGGTTTGTTACATAATTGGGCATGATTTTAATTGTTTAAAAAATTGGTTAGTATTAACTTTTATTTTCCCTATTGTCGGTTCTTTACTGATTGAACCGTTTTGGGATTTATGGATGCGGCAAACGGATGTTGATACAGCTTCATACGGCAACTTTTTTGCCAAATTACTCTTGCGCAGGAAGGAAGAATTTTGTAAGAAATACACTTCAAGTAGCCGATCAAGCGCGATAGCCGACCTTTGCATCTGATAAAACCAAACCGGTGATAGGATGAAGAATAGATGGGAGATAAAATGAAAAATAATTAATATAAAAGAGGAATGCTATTCTTTTTTGCAGAAATATAAAAAAGGAATAGAATGATATAATTATAAAAGAAGGGACTATTATTGCCCTCTCAATTATAAGAGGGTATGTTCTCAAACTCCGACCCTTGTTTGTAATAATGTAATACCGCAACACCTCCGTTAAAGGTCATTACGGTATTTTTTTTGAATTATTCTTGTGTTACTTCCATAGCATTGCTGTATTCTTTGATTTGCTCCATTGTCAGCCATTCGGGTTTTTCGTTTTCTCGGAAGCTGTCGTGAATTTTCGTCATGTATTCAATTTGTGTCTTTTTCAGAACCAGCCCACAAACGACGAGAACTTTTTGTTTCCAAAGCCAAGATAATATTCACCAGTCGGCTTGCAAACGACCCAATAACATATACCTGAATTTTAAATCATGCTGTAATACTTCTTCTATTGTCATACTCGTTTTCGTTTTAATTAAGTTTTTTTATTTTCCCTTTTTTCAAGTCTTTCGACTTTGCCTGAAGGGTTGTTTTTCATGTGCGTCCCAAACGACGAAGCAGGAACGCAGTGCAAGGGGAATCGGGAAATGAAATTTTATGAATACCGAAATCTATGATTTAGGAAGATTACGTCAAATTTCATTTCGGATAGCGTAGCGATACTTGGATAGCGTTCGTTCGCCGTAATTTTGCACACGAAAACAAGACCGGGCGAAAGTCTGATAACGACAGGAAACATCAACATTCATTACATAAGGGACCGTAAAGAGAAGCAGGCAGTTACGCTGCTATAAAAGGGAAACAAGGAAATTAAAAAAGTGGGCACGGGGCAATCTGTAAAAAAGGGATGCCACCTGTCTTCGGACAAAAAAAAGAAGATACCATACCGATAGGATTTAACCGATACGGTATCTCTTTGGTAGTCATCAGTACCATACTTTCAGAAAACCATTTAAAAACATTCGATATTCGCCTCTTGGAAAATCTGCGGGGCGTGCTGATAAAGCAAAGGAAGATTCAATACCGCCATTGGATATTCCACAAATCCGCTTCTACGCTTGTAACCGGAATAGGTCGCTAAATTATTTGTCTCCAGAAACTCCATTGCATCCGGATAATGGTTCACATCAATAAATGTACGGTCTGGCAAATCGAGTGCATCCATGCTCTCCAAATTGACGGATAGCACGATATACTCTGTTTCATCTTCCACACTTTGCAAAGTAAGTGCTAACCAGCCATTGCCATAAAATTGAGGCATGAGATAAAAGCGTTCTCCACGAAACTCGTATTCTTTCCGCGTTAGGGAGCTGTCCGGCTCTACCAAGCGAAAATCATCCCTCTCCGGAAACAAATTCTGTTGATGGGTCGCTGACATCCACATACGTTCCATTTACATTGTGACACAAATACTCTGCATTTTCTGAACGAACAATCACAAATTGAATTTCCATACTTTCTAAAATTTAGCTATTAAACATCATGTTCTTTTTTTTCCCTTTTTTCGGAAGCTTTTAGGCTTCTCCAGTCGGGATTTGATTTTTACGTGCATTCAAGATTGCCTTTAAGGAAAAGCAGGCAAGGAATTTGGACAGAATTTTTACAGTTGCGGTATGGAGCATATGCGACATTTGAGCGATTGAAAATCGGGAAAGCTACTGAAAAATTGTGTTCAAATAGCGTAGCGGTATCTTGAATGTTTTTCCGTGGCAATACCTTTGCACAGGAAAAAACAAGTCCTGACTGGTAGCAGCCTGAAACGAAATAATTTCGTTTTTTATACAAGGGTAAAACGGAGTGATAAAAAGGGAATGACCACACAAAGAGCAGCCGACAAAAGCCGGCTTTCTTTTGTTCCTGTGGGAGGAGCTGGGACATTTAATCCGTTACATCATAATAATAGCTTAGCTCGTCATCTTTCAGATACTCCATTGCATATTGACTGGCTTGTGCCCAAAGGGTATTATACAATGTCGCAATTTCCGGCCTTGTTTCATAATACTGCCATATCTTATGGTTAAGCACTAAAACCAGTTCCGTGAGATACTTGTAGTTCTCTTTCCACTCCTTAAAAGCACGGTTGAAAGTGTCCTGTACCGCCGAAAGACCAAATCGGTCAGCAATGGAAAAATCATTCCAAAAGGTTGTTTGCAATTCATAACCGTTCTCTAACATAAATTCTCTGAATGTCATAATGCCTCAAATTTTAAAGATTAATATTTTATTTATTTCCCTTCGATACTTCCTGTACCGAAAGGTTGATTATTTTTCTGCCCACGGGATTGGCGGCCAGAACAGGCAAGGAGGATGCGGAAAATACACTCTTCGATATTTCGGAGAGGAAGATTTTACAGCAGCAAGTGTCAGCGATCCTGACAGGACGGACAGCCGGCAATCGAATTTTGCAGGGAAATAACCAGGCTTGCGGGATAGAAATATAGGGGGTAGCTGGATGGGGCTATAAAGGAGGGCCGGAGTCAATAAAAAAGGAAACTGGCACAAGCGGCCACCTACAACAGTTGGGGGGGACATTCATAAATGTAAAAAGGAATAGTTTCCCACCACATTTTTGCAGAAATATACGGCATAAAACACAAGTGCCGTAACAGCCTCTTGAGAAAGCGTTACGGCATTTGTTTAAGTACAGGTTACAGGCTATTTTACCTGAACGAGGTTGTCCTGTAGAGTTTTCCAGCCATACACTGCGGCCACATAGGGTGGAGGGAACGTGTAACTTGGCGAAAACCATTCTCGTCAATTTCATAGTTGTAGATTTTTGCGGCAATCTGTTCTGCGTCGTCACGATTTTCAGCGACACGGTACAAAAACATAATTCGTGCCATCATGGTGCGACATACGGCCTCGTATATCGTAAGCCGTCACCGTACCACTCTGCATCATACTGTGTAGATTGTAATATCCCGGCAATGTTGTCACCCAAAATTTGATAGCCTTGTTTGCGTCCGTTCCACAATCCGAAATCTCCAAATGCAATAATGACTCCATTGACATCCTTGTTTAGGTTCTGCCGCTCATCCCCCAATTCATTATACACTTCGTCCGACCACTCTTCATCGCTGACTTTGTAAGCATCATCGTCCAGTTCTTCTCGCTTGAAATTTTGATAATACTCTCTTGCTGTTTCATCCAATAGAGCATCACTTGACCAAATTATTTGTTTCATACATTCTAATTTTTTATTTTCCCTTCCCTTCAGAGGCTTTTACCTCGTCCGGTGGGATTTGATTTTACGTGCAAACCACAAGGCGGAAGAAGGGAACAATGCAAGGAGGAAGCGGAATCCGAAGGATTTCATTTGAACGGCATTGACTGCAAATGAAACGCGCCTTGCAGGTTCACGTCCGACTTAACTTCGCACTGTAAAATTAATGGACGGCGGACGTAACCTCACTTTTGGGAAGAATATATGGTTATAAGAGGGACTGGAAAGCTGCTCAGAGGTATGGAATTGAGAGAGTCTTCTTTTTTCTATTGAAAATCGTAATCTGCCTGTTCATCAAGCGGATCTAAGTATAACAGTATTACCGGGTGAAGATTTCATTTGGAGCTTGGCATCGCAACAGCCACTTATAAAAGTATGATGCGTATTAATCTAGTCATGAGCAAAACAAAAACAAAAGCGACCAGAAGGTCGCTTTGTTCATGATAAGGCAAGGATTATTTCTTGCCTTTTTTTTCGCTGGTTTGGCCGGCTTTTCAGGAGTTTCCTCCTTCTCGACGGGCGGATAGAACTTGACGGCGACCATCACGATACGGTTGTGTTTCACACCGCTTTGGTCGCTCCATTCTTCGGGCTTGAAATACCCCTCGACGGTCAGCATCGTACCCTTGGTCAGTTGGTCGAACGACCCGGTGTTCTCGTTTTTACGCCACGCCTCAAAATTCATAAAGGCGGAAACGCGTTTGGATTCCTCGCCATTATTCTCCAATCGGCTTACTGCCAGAGGGAAACGTGCTACACTTGCGTTGGTGAACTGACGGATTTCTGCATCCTTTCCTACGAAACCGGTTACTACGAAATTGTTTTCAATCTTTTTCATAATGAATTGTTTTTAGAAGTTATTAAATCAATTTTACGCTGCCTCAAAAAGTAGGTGCAGTTAAGGGGATGCACCAAGGCCGGACGCATCAATACTCTTTATTTTTGTCCGTAGGCAAAACCGGAAGGCTCGATAAAGGAAGATTGTACGGCTGCGCCATTGGTCAAGACTTCCAAAGTCGTTCCCGTCTGCATACTATCTTTGCATCGGAAAATGATGATGACTTCGGCGGAAAACTATTCTGAAAATGAGCGGAAAACCGTAGTTGCAGGGGAAGTGAAAGTGCAATCCGTCCACCGGCACAATGGTGCGCGTTTCGGCTGTAAGTCCGCAGAATCGGCAGGTATTTTCGTGTAATTCGGTCGGACTGAATTGAGGTGGCTACAAACAGAACACTGAACTGACAACAGGTTGCGGTACCGCAGAAGGGAATATCAACGAAGTGGCGACAAAAGGCGGAACGGGGTATCGGGGTACTGCCATGTTCCCGTCCGGCAGAAAGAAAAGGGGACAAAAGGGAAAAAGGAAAGAACCCTGCTTTTCGGAAAAGCGGACGGAGCTTTTCACGAATGGCTGTTTTTTACAAAAGGATATGGCGCAGCCAAAAGAGAGAGATAGATGTAAAAAAGGGAATGCGGCGTGGCAGGAATGGAAGATTATCCCGTTCCTGCCTGCCTGTATCATCAAAATTCTGCCATGATTACCCGATGCTCGAAAATCTTTTTTTGATTACTGGGACGTCTTTGGCAAACCCATAGGTGATGCTTGCCATAGCCGAAGACGAAATAATCATCAAGGCGTGTTTTTTCTTGTAGGCGTTCCATGCCGGTACGCAGTTCCGCTTCATCGGTTGAGAAAAGAATCGTGTTGATGATACGGAAGTAGAGTTCTGTTACCTCGTCACAATAAGGACAAAAGCTATGCTCAATCGTTGCTTTCATGTTTCTTTGATTTTAATTCTACTTCTACTATGTCTTCTATTCGACCATACAGGACAGAGCGCAACGCTGTTTTGTCAATGGCGTAATACTCGGCGATATGTCCGTGCTGTTTTACGAAATATCGTTTGAGAACATCGGAGAAATCAAAGAAGTAGCCCATCAATGCGATACCTCTTTTGAAATGGATGCACTCTTTCACGTTTCGGGTAATCCAGTTCTTGTCTTCACGGCTCAACTTGTCTCCGTTATCAAGTTGTTCCCGTAACTGGTAAACCCTGCTGTCTTTCAGCTTCTCTAATTCGGGTACGTCCCATTGGACGAATTTCATTGCTATCTGCTGCATCGCTCTTGTATTTAATCGTAAATAATCACTTCATCACGATACTCGACCACCTCTTTGCCACTACTAAGACGCACCACTATTTTATTGCCGAAGTCGCCGACAACTGTTCCCTCAGAGTAGCCTTTATAGGGGGTAAGCAAGGTGCAGTGCGCACCTATAATTTCGCTATTTTCTTCGTATTCGTACATAAGTCATGTCATTTTACGGTTACAACTTGATATCCCATTTCCCCTGTGAGAAGATTCTGAAGCTCACGTATTCGTCTGTAAATTCGTAGGACAGAATTTTGATATAAGTTTTGTCTTTGGCTTCCAACGAAGCTATCAGTCTGTCGATTTCTTCTTCCGGATAAACCCAACGAGAGGTAAACTCCGCATCCACGCTATCGCTGTGTCTATTGACAAAGCCGTCGAAAGTGTCATCCAAGAATGCCTCTATCTTGTCGAGGTCTGCTTTGTTTTCCGTCCTTGCGTAGAAAATGTTTGTTGCATAGTTTGCCATAATCCTAAGTTTTAAGTTTTTTATTTTCCCTCTTTTAGCATTTCAGCTACTTTCGGGCTTGATTGAAAATTATGTCGCCTCAAAAGGTGTTATGGCTCTTTATGCAGGGTTTCACGACCAAATACGACCTCTGCAAAGCGGAGCGTGGAGATTTTGTCGGGAACCGTCAGGCTGTGACCTTGAATACAAGAAAGACATGACAAGTACCTTTGCGACACAATTCTCATCAGGCAGACCGAAAGTTGGGATGCGAGGATAGAATGCCTATGGCAGAAGTTACGATAAAAGGAACTTCCGTAAAATTGGGATGCAGCGAAAAAAGAAAATATCGGTGCGATTATCTTCTCTTTTGACTGTGAATATAAAAGTAAGGGGGAGAACTTCGGTAAAGGTTTAGTTTAGTCTATTAGCTTATATATATGCTAAACTAAAGTAAACTAAATATAGGCAGATATATTGGACTGCCTGTATAGGTGTTTTGAGGGAAATGGTTACCTTTGCAAAAAACAATGTTCCTTGAAAGAAACAGAGATTTGTCCTTTTTTCTTTTGGCTGTAGTTATTCATCCATAGATGACTGCAACAATCACTCTTGGCGAGAGGATGAAAATCGTGTGAAAAGACTTGGAAAAATACTCAAATACGAACAAGTGAAGAGAAAGAAAGGTAGTGCAAACAAAAAAACAAGAAAATAAGATAATTCGTGTTTCTGTTCCTAATTTGTTTCTTGATAAAAACACATCACAATATAAACTATTGATTTACAAGATATTATGATGTGAAATTTTGAGATATAACTAAATTTACCAGATTTTCAGCACAGGATAAAAGCGAAACACTTTCATCGAAATATGTAAGTCCCCCGAAGAGACCCTACAAAAATAATGAAAAGTTTGCTAAACAAACACTTCCGGGGTATTGTTTTTATCTGAATGCTCAAGTGCGCGCTTGGCTAAAGCCTGTTTTTCCCGGAATTGTGAGATAAGACAGGTATAACGGTTCGTATTGATGCGGCTACCTGCTTCAAAAATAAATAATTGACCGATGACCTCTTCCAATGAAGCAATCATTTGTTGTAAAACAAGACGGGAGGCTTTAGGGTGATCGAGCGCCTGATCGATTCTGAATGAAGCGTAGCGTCCTTGTTCGACGGTCGCTTCCAGTTTAGAGGTTGCATTTTCTATTCGTTTCCGGTACATTCGGCTAATGGCTGCCAGGGCTGTATTGTCGAGCCATACTTTTCCGCGACATACCGAAGCGGCTAATTCATAACGACTTTTTGAATTCATAACATTTGGATTTTATAGTTAAACATTTTATTTTGAAAAACACAACATGTCAAAAAAACTGTTCGGACATACTTTACCCTCTTTAGCGGATAATCCGAATTAAAATGTTGTTTTTCAAATGTTTAACATCCAAAGATGTTACGTTCGTCGTTTCATAACTCTTTTTTGAATACACCCGATACAGGCAAAAAAAATCTCCAGGCACTCCTTCTGTGCTTAGTAAGATCGGCTTTTTACGCATATAGATGTGATTTTCGTTGCAAATGTAAGTATTATTTTGTAATTTTGAAAACAGATCTTGCTTTTTTATTTTCTTACCGGATAACTTGCTTTATAAGAACCTGCTCTTGCGGGGAGAATTTGAACGCTTTCTGCTTTCTACTTTTTACTTTTTTTGTAATTTTGTAGCCTTAAATCAATGACTACAATTATATGAGCGGATTTTTTTGGTTGCGTATCACGCAAAAAGAGTGCGTTGCCGATGTTTTCTACGGCACCGATTACCATTCACATCTGGGAACGAAGAAAGCCGGTATGGCTTTTTATAACGGAGAGGATTTTGGTCGGTCGATTCCACAGTATAGAAAGTGCTTATTTCCGGAATAAGTTCGAGCCGGAATTGGGACGTTTCATTGGTTCTTACCTGGGGATCGGGGTGATCAGCGATATGGAGTCGCAGCCGATAACGGTAACTTCGCATTTGGGGCGTTTTGCCGTAGTGACGGTAGGGCGAATCGATAATCTGGAAGAGATATCCGCTCAGTTGTTGAAGGAAAAGATTCACTTTGCCGAAATGTCCGGGTCGGCCATCAACCCGACCGAAGTAGTCAGTATTCTGATCAACAAAGGAGAGACATTCAAGGAAGGTATAGAGAACGTTTACCGTATGGTCAAGGGGTCTTGTTCTTTTTAATTCTGACAGACAGTTGTATTTATGCTGCCCGTGATAAGTTCGGCCGTACTCCCATCATTATCGGTAAGAATGAATTCGGTTATGTTGTGGCCAGTGAAAGCTCTTCGTTTACCAATTTAGGCTATAATATAGTCCGTGATCTGGGACCGCATGAAGCGATACGGGTTTCGAAAGACGGATTACACCGATTATTGCTGCCGGTTGCAGGAAACAGATATGTTCTTTTTTGTGGGTTTATTATGGCTATCCTTCTGCTTATTACGAAGGGATCAATGTAGAAGATGCCCGTTACCGTTGTGGGGGCTGCTATGGCGAAACGTGATGAATTGACTCTTGATTTTGCTGCCGGAATTCCGGACTCGGGTGTGGGACATGCTATCGGATATTCCAACGAGAAGGGGATTCCTTATAAAAGACCTTTTTGTGAAATATACACCGACCTGGCCGCGGAGTTTTATGCCGCAAAACCAAAATATGCGTGATTTGGTCGCTAAGATGAAGTTGTTACCGAACGAGGCGTTTACGCGGGATGCCCGGATCGTTTTTTTGGACGATTCTATCGTTCGGGGTACCCAGTTGAAAGACAATGTCGTGAAATTGCGTGAATGCGGAGTGAAAGAGGTACATATCCGGATCGCCTGTCCTCCTTTGATCTACCCCTGTTGTTTTCTTAATTTCTCCACTTCCCGTTCGACCTTTGATTTATTTGCCCGCCGTGTCATCCGCGACCTGGAAGGAACTTCCGAACTGACGGACGAAATACTGAAACCTTATTCGGATCCGGATTCAGAGAAATATAAGGAGATGGTGAGGGGGTGATGTGCCAGCATCTCCAGTTGGATTCTCTGCAATTCCAACGCTTGACGATCTCGTGAAAGCGATCGGTTTACCTAAAGAACAGTTCTGTACACATTGGTGGGATAATTCCAGTTATATGGAATAAACTCGTCGTGGAGACGAAAGTTTTTATTATTTGAATAGATATCTATTTTATTTAATCTGTACTGAACCCCGAAAGTTTTTTCATTTAACTTTCGGGGAAGTTTTTTTCCTAAATTTTTCGTGATTTTCAGGGTATATTTTTTTTTTTTTCTTATTTTCAATATTTTTGTTTAGGTTAGTAAGGTAAGATGCTAGAAAAACAGGCTGAGGATTTTCGGAAAATGCGTTCCGGTGACATGAAGGCTTTCGAACGTTTGTTTGTGAGTCTGTATCCGGGATTGTGTAATATTGCCAACCATTACCTTAATAATGAAATGTTGAGTAAGGATGTTGCTCAGGATGCTTTTATCAAATGGTGGAATAAACGGAAGATTTCAGAGATTTTGCAGCTGTGAAATCTTTTTTTATATTACTATCAGAAATCAGTGCCTGAACTATATCGGGACCATCGGAAAGAGGTGGATCTGGCCGGGAGGTTTTCGGAAGAAACAGATGCCATTTCGATTTGATGGTGATTGAAGAAGGGAAGCTATTGAAGCGCTTTTATTCGGCTATCGATCGTCTTCCGGCACAATCTGCCGGATTATGCGTTTGGTTGTAAAAGGAGATAAAAATCAGGAGATCGATCAGTTAGGAATTTCGGTTAATTCCGTAAAAACCCTGAAATACAATGCTTTGAATATCCGCAGGATCGTTATTGTTATTGCTTGCCTGGTTTACGGTACAGGAATGTTTTCAAAAAAATTATTTTTTCATTCATCTTTTTATCAGCTGTGTGTTTTTATATACAAATTTGATAAGCGATGAAAGATTTGTCACGTATTGTGAGATAGCACGTTGAAGCTGAATTGTCAGAAACAATTACGCCGGGCAATGTGGTTGGCGGGAGGATGAACGCCACTATATGAGATATTTGCCGGATACGTGAGGCGTTTGAAAAGAGGTGAGGGGAGAATGTATTCCGGAATCGGAACGTGTCCGGGGAGGGATATGGAAAAACTGAAAAAATTGTCGGAAATAAACGGCGTTTCCTTTTGTCGGAAATTATTTTTGGCGGTATGGCGCTGTTGCGGTTTTGATCGGGATCGCTATAGGACTGATCGAAAGGCCGTGGGAAGATCGGAAGTAGTGAGAGGAAATGTGTCGATAGCTGTAGCCGGCTGTCCTGCCTGGATCGTATAAGGCCACCGTGTTGACATTGGCTGGTGGCTGAACAGGTGAACCTGGGAGGTGCAGGGGATTGGAAAGGTAAGGACAGTCCGAGAGAACTGAGTATATGAACAAGGCCAGGGGATATGCAGCAGGAAATGCTTCAATACGATTACTATTCCGCGAATTTGGAGAATATAAAGCTGGTATTATCCGATGGTACGAAAGTGTGGTTGAATTCGGCTTCGAAAGTGAAATATCCGGTAGCATTTACAGGCGGACAACGAGGTTTCTGGAGCTTTTGAAGTAACTGCCGATACAGTACATCCTTGCAGTGGAACATCGGGGATGAGCGTGACCGTATTCAGGAACCAGTTAATGTGATAGCTTATCCGGAGGAGATGGAGGCGGCAGTAACTTTGGTGCATGGAAGGTCAGGGGTGCAGACGGACCATCGGCAACGAATCTCTTTAACCTGATGAACAATATGTTTATCGGAGCGAGCTTCACCAACGGGGAACGTTAAAGGTAGATGTGTCGCAGTATGTCGACTGGAAAGATGGAATCTGAATTTTGATTCGATGCCCTTTGGAAGAACTCACTCGCGAGCTGGGCCGTTGGTACGATGGTGAGGTTCTTGCTTGAAGAACTGAAACTTTGAAGTATTCGGTGCTTTTTAAGAAATATAATGATATACGTTATGTTTTTGAATATTATAGAAGAGATTACGAATGTTCAATTTGTTTTTGAACGAGAGGACTATTGTAATAGAAAATAAAAGTACTGTTGCGTGTTGGAAGCGCGCACCGACAAATCTCGGGGGAAATAAATTTAATAATTACAAATTTATGAAAAAAAGTTTTGCAGGTGGTGGCTTGCTCTGCCAAAAAAAAGCCGCGTAAATTGATTTTGGTGATGAAATTACCCGCGATCTTTGGGCACAGCAACGGTTGACTATGCGGTTGAGGGCGAAACCGGACTAAAGAAGACATTTAAAGAAATCCGGCGTCAGACAAATAAGGCGGTCGTGTATAATAGCGATCAGTTGACTTTGGTAAAA
>VOFJ01000618.1_pt1 | contig 13761 bp, 18 predicted proteins | sample 5384081 | NCBI WGS metagenome assembly VOFJ01 (sample SAMN12384729, study PRJNA508395) | human gut metagenome | isolation source: healthy gut I | host: Homo sapiens
AAATCTCAGCATGACATGGATTCAACGGATATTGACCGAGTGATGCAAACACTTCCTTTCGCCCAGGATGAGCCATTTACAGAGGTGCGTCCTCGAAAGCCGCTGTTTTGGTTCTATGCAAGAAAATTTGAAAAGTGTTGAACACCGCAATTCTTTGGAATGAGGATTGCGGTTTTTTTGTACCCAAAATTCGGAAGGAGTGAGGTCGATGGCCGTTTTTCGCATTGAACGGACCCGTGATTATACCGTGATGAGCAATCATCATTTACGAAATGCAAACCTGTCGTTAAAAGCCAAGGGGCTGCTTTCCATGATGCTGTCTTTGCCAGAGGACTGGAATTACACCACCCGTGGTCTTGCAAAGATCTGTAAGGAGGGCGTGGATGCCATCGGTGCTGCCCTGCGTGAACTGGAAGGAGCCGGATATATCGTGCGCCACCAGAGACGCGATAAAAGTGGGCGGATCACAGATACCGAGTATGTTATCTATGAACAGCCCCCAGATATGTCCCATCCGGATACGGCTTCACCAGATACGGAAAACCCGGATATGGTAAAACCGGATACGGAAAAGCCCGCAGAATTAAATATAGAGAAATCAAATACAGAAAAAACAATTACTTATGGATCAAGTACCGATTCCATTCCCTTCCGGGAAACAGCGGCGGAAAGACCGCCGGAACGGAAAGGAAGGGATGCGATGTCTGTCACAGAGATAGAAAATTATCGGGAGTTGATTTTGGAGAATATCGAGTATGACTGCTTGAAGCAGCGTTATCCTCTCTACCTGGATGACCTGAATGAGATCGTAGAGCTGTTGGTAGAAACCGTCTGTGCCAAACGAAAGACCACCCGGATTTCTGGGGCAGACTTTCCTCACGAGATCGTGCGTTCCCGTTTTTTGAAACTGGACAGCTCCCACATCGAGTTTGTCATGGACTGTCTGCAAAAGAACACCACCCAGGTACGCAACATGAAGCAGTACCTGCTTGCAGTGCTGTTCAATGCGCCTACCACCATGAACAATCACTACACTTCACTGGTCAACCACGATATGCACGCAGGCGGCTGGTAAGGCCGCCTTTTATCATGCCAAAGGAGGCACGACATGAACCAGATGGAAATTTTCAAAAACCCGGAGTTTGGCAGTATCCGTGTCATTGAGGAAAACGGCAAATACTTGTTCAGCGGAACGGATGTGGCTGCTGCGCTGGGGTACAGCAATTCCCGCGATGCAATTATCCGCCATTGTAGGTATGTCGTGAAACGCGACGCACCTCACCCACAAAGCCCCGACCGCAAAATCTGTATGACTTTTATCCCGAAGGAGATTTGTACCGCCTGATCGTTCACAGCAAATTGCCATCGGCAGAGCAGTTTGAACGGTGGGTGTTCGATGAGGTCCTGCCTACTATTCGCAAGCACGGGGCCTATCTCACAAAAGAGAAGTTGTGGGAGGTTGCCACTTCCCCGGAAGCACTGATGAAGCTCTGCTCAGACTTGTTGGCTGAGCGTGAAGCGAATATTTCTTTGCGTAAGGAAAATGCACAGCTGGAGGGCAAAGCCGCTTTCTATGACCTGTTCATCGACTTAAAGCACAGCACCAATCTCAGAACTACCGCCAAAGAGTTGGATGTCCCGGAGCGCCGGTTTGTCCGCTTTCTGATAGAACGGCGTTTTGTGTACCGCACAGCATCCGGCAATGTGCTGCCTTATGCCAATGTGAAAAATGCAGGGCTGTTTTGCGTCAAAGACTACTGCAACCACGGTCATATCGGTTCCTACACGCTGGTCACGCCCCAAGGCAAGCTCTATTTTGCCCAGCTGCGGGAGATGATCTTGCTGGTCTCATAAGAACGGAAAGGAAGTGGGTTTTATGCAGGAAGGCAAAACAATCGGTCAGCTGATGGAGGAAATGCGCCAGAAAGCCGGGGCGCAGAACTACCACGGTCATGACTACATGGATCTCCAGCGGTTTGCGGAGAACACCCGGCACATGATTATTTTTGATGTACTGACGCATGATTCCCCGGTTGGCTGGAAAGGAGAACGCACCCGCCTGTTTTTGTCAGAGATAGGCTATGAAAAAGCTCTGGACAGTCAGGCAAATGGGCAGATCAAGATTCTCAGCCATGCAAAAGTCAGAAATGGAGATTTGTTTTATGACCACAAAGAACAGATACGATAGGAGGAATCCGATATGAATGAGGAAAAGAAAGTACCCTTCAAGTGGGAATACGGGGAAGAAACCATATCGCTGCAACTTGGAATGTATGCGAATAATCAGCGGCTTTATATCGGCATGATTACCCATACAGAAGATGGAGCAGAGCCGTTTGCAGATATGACGGTGAACCTTCCGGGGTATTCCCTGGACCCCGGAGAGGCGTTTATTTCCGGTGACATCAGCAAGGACTTGCTGCGATTCATCAAAGAGAACAAATTGGGGAAGGTGCTTCCCTATCAGGTGCAGTCCGGTTATGGGAAATATTCTGCTGTTGCCTTTGATCTGGAGAAGTTGAAGGCATTTGATCCCAAAGGTGTGGCAGAGTTTCGGGAAGTGTGGAATCTGCCGGATAAGAAGCCGGTAAAGAAAAAGGGCCGCGGGATGGAGCGATGAAGAAATACCTTCTTCGGCGGCTGGTGGTCCCGCCTTAGAAAGAAATGCACCACCCCTGCACATTTTGTGGAAAGGAGGCGATGAAAATGCAGGAAGAAGTGGAAAACAGGACTTTAACGCTGGTTGTCAGCGGAACAAAGTTCACCGGCAGGCTGCTCAAAGCCGCCATCAGCAAGTACATGGCCCACTGCAAGGAAAAGAAGCTGCAAAAGCAAAGAAGCCGTGACGCTCCTGTGACACCTCACGGCAAACAGACCGTCAAGCAGCTCATTGGTCAGAATCAGGGGATCTCCAATATCGAGATCACAGACCCTTCCATCAAGGAATTTGAGAAGATCGCCCGGAAATATGGTGTGGATTATGCGGTGAAGAAAGACCGCAGTAGCTCCCCGCCCAAGTACCTGATCTTTTTCAAAGGCCGTGACGCCGATGCGCTGACCGCTGCATTTACCGAGTACACCAGCAAAAAGGTCAAGAAGGCCGAGAAAACAGAACGCCCGTCTGTGCTGGCAAAACTCAGTCAGTTCAAAGAGATGGTCAAAAATGCCGTGGTGGACCGCACCAAGCGAAAGGAGCTGGAACGATGAAAAAGCAGTTTGACATCAAAAAGCTCGTTTTGCTGAACCTGCCCTATCTCCTGATGGGGCTGTTTGCTACTAACTTCGGGGAGGCATGGCGGCTGGCTCAGGGGGCAAATGTTTCAGAGAAATTCCTTTCTCTGTTTGCTGTCCTGCCTGGGGCGCTGCAAAGCTTCTGGCCCAGCCTGCACCCGCTGGATCTGCTGGTGGGGCTGTGCTGCGGTGCTGGTCTGCGTCTGGCGGTGTACCTCAAAAGTAAGAACGCCAAGAAGTACCGGCACGGTATGGAGTATGGCACCGCCCGCTGGGGCACCCATGAGGACATCGCTCCCTACATCGACCCGGTATTCCAGAACAATGTGATTCTGACGAAAACCGAAAGCCTGACAATGAACAGCCGCCCCAAGGACCCAAAGACCGCCAGAAACAAAAATGTGCTGGTGATTGGCGGCTCCGGTTCCGGTAAGACCCGCTTCTGGCTCAAACCGAATCTGATGCAGATGCACAGGTCTTATGTGGTCACAGACCCGAAGGGAACCATTTTGGTGGAGTGCGGGAAAATGCTCCAAAGGGGCGCACCCAAACTGGGAAAGACGGAAAGCCTATGAAGGATAAGCACGGCAAGGTCATTTATGAGCCGTACCGCATCAAGGTTCTCAATACCATCAACTTCCGAAGAATCAATGCACTATAACCCTTTCGCCTACATCCACAGCGAAAAGGACATCTTGAAGCTGGTCACGACGCTGATCGCCAATACCAAAGGCGAGGGCAAGGCCGGGGACGATTTTTGGGTCAAGGCGGAAACGCTTCTCTATTGTGCGCTCATTGGCTATATCCACTATGAAGCGCCGGTGGAGGAGCAGAACTTCTCCACGCTCATTGAGTTCATCAACGCGATGGAAGTCCGGTGAGGATGACGAGGAGTTCAAAAACCCCGTGGATCTTATGTTTGATGCATTGGAAGCCGAAAGCCGAACCACTTTGCGGTGCGCCAGTATAAGAAATATAAGCTGGCAGCCGGTGTTGTATGCTCTAAAAGACTTCTTAATCAAGCGGTTGGGAAGTCTCTTAGAACACACAACCTAAAACCGAAGAAAGGAGCGCAAGTTATGAGAAAAAACGAGAAAATCACAGCTCTGTACGAACGACTGAGCCGTGATGACTTTGGCAAAGATGATGACCAACAGCGTGAGAGCAATTCCATTTCCAATCAAAAGGCTATGTTGGAGGAGTTCGCCGCCCGGCAGGGCTTTACGAACACTTATTGTCCATTTCACGGACGATGGCATTAGCGGCACTTGCTTTGACCGTCCCGGATTTTTGGCAATGATGAAAGAGGTTGAAGCCGGGAATGTGGAGTACCTGTGTATCAAGGACATGAGTCGCATGGGTCGTGACTATCTGAAAGTCGGTCAGATTATGGAAATCCTGCGTCAGCGTGGCGTGCGACTTATCGCCATCAATGACGGCGTGGACAGTGCCAGAGGGGACGATGATTTTACCCCTTTCCGCAACATTATGAACGAGTATTACGCCAGAGACACCAGCCGTAAAATCCGTTCCACTTTCCAGTCAAAAGGCAAGTCCGGCAAGCACCTCACAGGCACGGTCATTTACGGCTATCTCTGGAACGAAGCAAGAGACCAATGGTTGGTTGACCCCGAAGCCGCCGAGGTGGTCAAGCGCATCTTTTCCATGACGATTGACGGCTACGGTCCGTATCAGATCGCCAGCAAGCTGAAAGAAGAAAAAGTCCTCATTCCGTCCGCTTACCTTACCTTGCCCAGCACGGCGAGGGCGTGAACAAAAACAAGACTTTCAAAGATGTGTACGGCTGGGGTTCTTCCACCATCTGCAACATTCTTGAAAAGCGTGAATATCTGGGACACACCATCAACTTCAAGACCCGAAAGCACTTCAAGGACAAGAAAAGCCATTATGTCCCGGAGGACGAATGGACAATTTTCGAGAATACCCATGAAGCTATCATTGACCAGCAGACCTTTGACCTTGTGCAGAAAATCCGTGGGAATGTCAGACGCTACCCGGACGGCTGGGGCGAAGCAGCTCCCCTCACAGGCTTGCTTTATTGTGCCGATTGCGGCGGCAAGATGTATGTCCACCGTACCAACAACGGCAAGCGTATTTCTCAATATACCTGTTCCCAATACAGCAAAGTCCCAGTTGGAAAGCTCTGCACGACACAGCACCGTATCAATGAAGATGTGGTACTGTCCCTTGTTTCCGAAATGCTCAAAGCTATTGCCGAGTATGCGAAGCATGACAGAGCCGAGTTTGTCCGAGTGGTGCAGGAAGCGCAGTCCAGCCAGCAGACGGCAGAGGTCAAGAAACAGCGGATACGCCTTGCCACCGCAAAGCAGAGAGTTTCCGAGCTGGAAGTCCTGCTCTGCAAAATCTATGAGGACAACATTTTAGGAAAGCTGTCTGACAGCAGATATGCCACTCTGGACGCTCAATATGAAAAGGAGCAGACCGAGCTTACCGCCGAAATCTCCGCTCTGGAAAAGGCTATCAAGAGCTACGAGAAGCACGAAAAGGACGCTGACCGTTTTATCGCTCTGATTGACAAGTATGAGAACTTCGACAAGCTGACCATTGCCATGCTCAACGAGTTTATCGAGAAAATCCTTGTGCATGAGCGTGACCGCAAGGGCAGTATTCAGACCACACAGGAGGTCGAGATTTACTTCAATTTCGTGGGTCGTTTCGTTCCCCCTGCGTTTGGCGAAGTGGAGCTTACCCCGGAGGAATTAGAGGAAATCCGCAAGCGTGAGGAACGCAAGGACAGGCTCCACCAGAACTACTTGAAGCGGAAAGCCAGCGGAGCACAGAAGCGATACGAGGACAAAATCAAAAAGCGGAAAAAGGCAGAAATCGAAGCCAAGAAAGCCACCATTCGTGCGGAGGACATTGCAAAGGGCGTGTTCGTCCCTGTCAGCAGTTTACCGCAGAGAGAGCCGATGAAAGGAGTACAAACAGCATGAACATCACTTATACACAGAACGGCGATTATCTTATCCCGAACATCATTATCCGCAAGACCAAGCCCCTCGGACACTACGGCAGACTTCGCAAAGCGTATCTGGAAATGCACCGCCCGATACTGTTCAATGAGCTGGTGCTATCCGACAAGCTCTTTGAGCATTGCGCCGAGATTGACGAAGCGGCACGAAACCGCATGGAGCTGATTGTGCGGTCACTGGCAGAGCAAAACGGCGTGACCGAACAGCTGAAAGCCGAAAAAAACCAAATGGAATGGGTGCGGCAGATGAACGCTTGCAAGGCACAGGCAGAGGAGATTGTGAAAGCGGAATTGATTTATGATTGAGCGAGGAAGTCCGGGCAGAAAACTGTTCGGACTTTTCTCATGTAGTCCAAAGTTGCGGTAGAATTGTTCACGAGTTTTATGGTATAATTTATGCGAATAAAGAAAACGGAAAATTAGAATCTAACAAGAGAATGTGGTTGTATGAAAAAATCCATATTAGTATTTTGGGCAATCGTGTGTCTGTTACCTATTCAAAGGAGGTTTAAGAATTTAAATGAAACATATAAGAAATATATTGCTGTTGATTACGATTATTTTTGCTTTTGTTATGCAAGCTGAAGTATATCAAAATATGCTCTGGAACTTTAATGGTGCTTATTATTTATCGTCCAGATACACAACTACTAATGACGATATGGATTCATTTTTAGCCAATGCAGAAGATACAGCTGAGAAGCATGGTGTTCATATTTTTTCGACTTTTAATCAGAGAGTTTCTAATTATCAGACAAGACTTTATATTTATGGTGATGATACCGTTGTTCGGGATAGTCTTAAAAGCACAATGGATATTGAGGAAAAAACATATACGGCTTTGATAGGTGGAATCACCGTAATAGAATTTGAAGATTTTAGAGAAGCAAAAAACACAGGCAATGGACAGGAAATAATGGTCAGCTATATCGGTGACGATGATGACATTATTGCCACATATCAAGATTTGGCAAAAAAAAGAATATTCTATATCGCAGCCAGAGTTTTGGCAATCAACCGAAACTGATATGATGTTCATTGTTTGGGGCCTGGTTGCCATATTGATGATTGTACTTAATATGATTGAGGTGATACGCAGACAAAAGGAAGTAGTTGTACGAGCTTCTCTGGGCGAAAATGCTGCTGTGATTGCTCTAAAAGCTGTAGTGGCTGATATGATTTCATATGCTGCATTATTCGTCTTAGCAAAGTTGCTTGTTTCTCAATTTATATCGGGAGCGTATGAAGATCATCTCATTTTGGCAGTGTATTGTGCCGGAGCAGTTCTTTCCGTAATTCCTTATGCTGCTTTTGTCCGCTTTGATGTAAAAAAAGCCTTTGCCAATGCTTCAGATAAAAAAGGTATGTTTTATCTTCTGAACGGTCTTAAAGTATTTGCTACTGCTATGACGATTTTTACAATAACTACAAATCTCAGTAGCATTCAAGGTAATTTACTTACAAACACTACTCTTTTAGAAAATCATTATAATGATTACTATTTTGGAGTTATGCAGATTGAACCTCCTTTTGAAGAAAATGAGGAGGAATCCAAAGAGAGCGAATTTTGGAATGACCTTTACGAAAATGAATACAACACTATAAATCCGGTGGGCTGCATAGGCAGCCGGATAAGCGATACGGATAATTATATTTTTGTAAATCATAATGCCAGAGATATGCTGCAAGGGTTTTCTGATATGCTTACTGAAGATGATGAAAAAGAGGATATCGTGGTCTTCGTGCCAAAGGGAAGAAATGCGGAATCATACAAAGATATCGCAAAAAGAGGAAATTGACTCTCTTACCCAAAATGCAGAAGAACTGCGTGTTGTTTATAAAGAATATTCTGGCAGAGAGCAATTTTATTATCTCAATTCGAACAGAGAAGAGGCTATTGACGGATTGTCAAGAGCAACAAATCCGATTGTTATTTATCAGGCAAATGAGGCTGTTGCTTTGAATGGAAGTTATATCGAAACAGGAACATATAATGGTGAGGTGATCTACGGATGCTATGAAAGCACAATTCGTAATGTGAAAAAACGAAAAAAGATGCAGAACAGCTTGGTTCACACTATTTTATGCTGACGAATGTCGGAGAGGATTACATTTATAGTCATAGTTTCCTTGTAAAATTGATTAGCTTTATAAGCTCTCTTTGCGTATTAGTATTGCTGTTAGATATAGCTATCATCGTATCTGAAGCGAAAATGGAATTTAGACTTAGCTCTATGGAAATCTCCCTCAAAAAGGTTTTAGGTTATAGCTTTTTTATGAAAGGCACAAAAGATTTATTTCCGTTAATCTCATAGAAAATATAGCCGTTGTGATATTGATTTGCATTGTTTCGCTTTTTATATCTAACGCAAGTGTCGGGATTGCTTTACTAATTGGAGCATTGCTCACCATTATTGAAATGGCAATCATTTTCACAAATGTTATGTGGGTTGAAAAAACAAATATCTCAAAGTCCTTGAAAGGTGGATGTTTATGATTATAATTCGTGGCTTAAATAAAGCATTTGGAGAGAAAATAATTTTCTCCAACTTTAATTTGGAAATTCCGGATGGAAGTTTTGTAGTAATCAGCGGGGATAGCGGCAGTGGAAAAAGCACTTTGCTCAATATGATTGGTGGTATCGAAAAGCCGGATAGCGGCAGCATCATAATCGAAGGGCTGAATATTACCCGGCTTAAAAATAAAAACAGTTTTTTTTGCGGATACAGTGGGGTTTTCTTTTTCAGAATTTTGCACTGCTTGAAAATAAGACAGTTAAAGAAAATTTAAGTTTGATTAAAAAATCAAGCCGAACTAAAGTATCACTTAAAGAAGCTCTTAATCGTGTGGGGTTATCAAAGGAAGTTAACAAAAAAGTTTATCAGCTTTCCGGTGGTGAACAACAGAGAGTTGCTTTAGCTCGTCTTTGATGAAAAAAAATGTTCTGTTGTTTTGGCAGATGAACCTACTGGCTCACTTGACAAAGAGAAAAATAGAGATATTGTTATGAGGTTATTGCACGAACTCAATGAAGAAGGTAAAACGGTTATCATTGTTACCCACGATCAGGGTATTATTGAAGATGAACCTTATGTTGTGAAAATCTGAGAGTACCTCTTAGAAATGTCTTGATCTACATTTTATGTAATTTGGGTCAGAAGAAAATCCCTTTAGGAACTAAAGGGCGCACTTCTATACTCTCCTATCGGGGGGTATAGTATGTGCGTCCTGCGGAGCTTCATTCTCGGTCAGCAGAAAAAACTGCCTGACCGAGAATGTTTCGTCACTTTGTTCCGTCAAGGGAGCTACACTCCCTTGCGACGCTTGTGCGTCTATCCCTTGTGGACTTGCCGTCCGCAAACAGCATGAAATGCTGTTCGCCGCCAGCAAGTTTGGAAAAACAAATACTGAAAATCAGACCGTTGACTGGTCGCAATGTGCGAAAAGTTGACGGTCTTTTTTTATCCCAAAAATCAAAAAAAGGAGGTCAATCACAATGACAAAACCGAAAACCCTTGAACAGCTCCGAGCCGAAAAGGAACGAGCAGAGACGCAGCTTGCACAGGAGAAACACAAGCTGGAGCGTCTTGAGAATAGAAAGAAGTATCTGGAGAAAGGCGAACGCACCAAGCGCACCCACCGCCTTTGCAATCTGGGCGGCACGATTGAGAGCCTTGCCCCGGAGGTCAAAGATCTCACACGCACCGAAATGACAGAGCTGATGGAACACATCTTTTCTCTGTCCGAAGTCCAGCGAGCCGTCCGTCACATGGCGATTACTCATATCAGCCAAGCAAACAGAGAAAAGGAGTTGAAAGCCGATGGCACTATTTCATCTGAGCGTCACGCAGACTAAGCGAAGCGCAGGACAGTCCGCTATCGCTTCTGCCGCCTACCGAGCCGGGGAGCGATTGTATAGCGAGTATTACGGCGAATACAGCGACTACACCCGCAAGGGCGGCGTGATCTGCTCTGACATTCTCCTGCCGTCCCATGCACCGCCCGAATACGCAGACCGCCAGACCCTATGGAACGCCGTGGAAAAAGCCGAGCGTGGAAAGAACGCCCAGCTTGCATACAGCTTTGACATTGCCTTGCAGAATGAATTTTCCCTTGAGGAAAACATCGCTCTTGCAAGGCAATTTTTGTTGGAGAACTTTGTGAGCCGGGGCATGGTGGTTGACTTCGCCGTACACCAGCCAGACGGGAGGACGGCGGCATACCAAACCCACACTTCATGTGCTTTGTCCTATCCGTCCCATCGAGCAGAACGGTAAATGGGCTAAAGCAACGACGAGTGTACGAGCTGGACGAGGACGGAAATCGTATCAGAGACCAGAACGGCGAGTATATTTTCAATGCCGTTCCCACTACCGACTGGGGCAGTCCCGAAACGCTGGAACATTGGCGGCAGACATGGGCGGAGCTATGCAATGCCAAGTTTGCGGAAAAGGGCTTGATGTTCGTATCGACCACCGGAGCTATGAGCGTCAGGGCGTGGAGCTTCTTCCCACCGTTCACGAGGGCGCAACCGTCCGGGCCATGGAGAAGAAAGGTATACGCACCGAGAAAGGCGAGTTCAACCGCTGGATCAGGGCAACCAATGCCGTTATCCGTGACATCAAGAAGAAAATCGCTCTCCTGTTCGATTGGATTGCCGAAGCAAAAGCGGAGCTTGCCAAGCCGCAGGCACCCAACCTTGTTTCTCTGCTGAACGCCTATTACACCAGCCGCAGAGCCGGGGCTTATTCGCAGAAAGGCAAGGTCAGCAACCTAAAGGAGATGAACGAGACTTTCAATTATCTCCGGGCAAACGGCATTTACTCCCTTGAGGATTTGGAACACCGTGTCAGCGAACACAGTGCTGCCACAGAGAGCTTGAAGAAAACGCTGGACGAACAGACCGCTCGAATGAAAGCGATTAAGCGGCTCTATGACAGCTCCGCTGCTTTCCAGAGCTTGAAGCCTGTCTATGACGGCTTGCAGAAAATCAAGTTTGAGAAGCCCAGAGCCAAGTACAAGGCAGAGCATGAAACGGAACTGAAACAGTTCTACGCCGCCAGACGCAAGCTGACCGGAGAATTCCCGGACGGCAAGGTGGATATGAAAAAGCTGACCGAAGAGTATGACGAGCTGGAACAGGCGCACAACACCACCTATGGCGAGTTTAAGACCGTCAGAGACGATTTACACCGTCTTTGGAAGGTCAAGTCATGTGTAGATACTGCCGCCCGATTTAACGAGCGCACAGAGGAACAAATGCTCCAAAATCGACCCCAAACACGACAGAAAAAGGAGGAACTATCCCGATGAATTATACCCAAGCACAGATTGACCGGGCAAACGCCGTCAGTCTGGAAGATTTTCTCCGCACACAGGGAGAGACGCTTATCAAAAGCGGACGAGAATACCGTTGGAAAGAACATGACAGCCTGACCGTCCGGGGAAACAAGTGGTTTCGCCACAGCCAGAGTAAGGGCGGCTATCCCATTGATTTCGTCATGGAGTTTTACGGCAAGTCCTTTCCCGAAGCTGTCCAGATGCTGACCGGCGAAAGCGGCGAGGGACAGACCGAAGCCACCACAGCACCGCCCACAGCGTTCCACTTGCCCTTGCACAACCGAACAGCCGACAGGGTAATTCAATATCTTTGCGAAAGCCGGGGTCTCAACAAAACGCTTGTTGAGGCTTTTCTTCTTTCCGGGGATATTTACGAGGACGCAAAGCGGCACAATGTTGTCTTTGTCGGCAGAGACCGAAACGGCACACCGAGATACGCCCATGTGCGAGGAACGGCAGACCCATTCAGACAGGACATTGCCGGGTCTGACAAGTCCTATCCGTTCCGCTATGAGGGAAACGGCAACCAGCTCTTTGTCTTTGAAGCACCGATTGACCTGTTATCGTTCATCTGCCTATATCCGCAAGACTGGCAGACAAGGAGCTATCTTGCCCTGGGCGGCGTTTCGGGCAAAGCACTTGACCGTTTCTTTCTGAACGCAAGGACACCCAAAAAGTGTTCCTCTGCCTTGACAGCGACACCGCAGGAAGCGAAGCCTGTACCCGACTGGCACAGTCCATTCCCAGCGAGATCGCCGTCATTCGCCTTGTCCCGGCAAGGAAAGACTGGAACGATGTTCTCCGTCAGCAAGGGGACATTCCCAGCCGCAAATTCATAGCCGAGACAATCACGCTGCGAGAGCTGCCCACCGCCCAGCCTGTTCCCATGCTCCGCATGGCAGATGTGGAGCTGACGAGCGTGGATTGGCTATGGTTTCCGTATATCCCCTTTGGAAAGCTGACGATCATACAGGGCAACCCCGGCGAGGGCAAGACCTACTTTGCTATGCGCCTTGCGGCGGCTTGCACCAATCGAAAGCCTTTACCCGGTATGGAGACCCTTGAGCCTTTCAACATCATCTACCAGACCGCAGAGGACGGTCTGGGCGATACCGTCAAGCCCCGACTGATGGAAGCGGAAGCAGACCTTGAAAGAGTGCTTGTCATTGACGATAGGGACACACCGCTGACCCTTGCCGATGAGCGCATAGCAAGAGCAATCCGTGAGAACAACGCAAGGCTTGTTATCATTGACCCGGTACAGGCGTTTATGGGCGCAGATGTGGATATGAACCGGGCAAATGAAGTCCGTCCCATTTTCCGCAGTTTGGGAGATATTGCACAGGCTACTGGGTGCGCTATCGTGCTGATTGGACACCTGAACAAAGCCGCAGGAACGCAAAGCACCTACCGGGGATTGGGGTCTATCGACATTACGGCGGCAGTCCGCAGTCTGCTCTTTATCGGCAAGCTGAAGGACAGCCCTACAACGAGGGTGCTTATCCATGAGAAAAGCTCCCTTGCGCCGCCCGGACAGTCCCTTGCCTTTTCTCTGGGAGACGAGAAAGGCTTTGAGTGGATAGGGGCTTATGACATTACCGCTGACGAGCTTCTTGCCGGGACAGACACCGCCAAGACCGAAAGCAAGACCGCACAGGCAGAAGCACTGATACTGGAACTGCTGGCAGACGGAAAGCGTATGCCAAGTGCAGAGCTGGAAAAGGCAGTCAATGAGCGTGGAATTTCCTCACGCACCATGAGAACGGCAAAAAGCCGTATCGGAGACAGGCTTGTGACCGAGAAAGACGGCACAGCATGGGTCTGCTATCTCCGAAGCTGACGCAGGAACACGGCAAGCATGGCAAAGACGGCAAGGGTTTTATAGATACCTTAGTGTTGCCGCCTTGCCTTGTTCCCTCATACCGACACCGCCCGATGATGAACAGTCACCGGGCATTTTTCATTTACAGGAGGATTTTGAATGAACAACAATACCGCAACCAACACCGCCACTTGCCCGACTGTCAGAAAGCAGATTGGCAAGACCACCTATATCGTCCGTGTCCATTTCAGCGAGACCGCAAGGAGACGATGGAGGACAAAATCAAGCGTATGCTCCGTGAGGAAGTCCGCAAAATGTGACTTCTTTTTGAATTTGATGAAAAAAAGTCCTTGAC
>VOFJ01003093.1_pt1 | contig 13743 bp, 25 predicted proteins | sample 5384081 | NCBI WGS metagenome assembly VOFJ01 (sample SAMN12384729, study PRJNA508395) | human gut metagenome | isolation source: healthy gut I | host: Homo sapiens
GTCTCGGACGTAATGCGTAACTCTTAAGCACTACTAATTTAAAGATAAATAGTATTAAAATGGTTATTATTACTACTAATTTTTTCATGATATCACCTAGATAAATATATGTAGATAATAATTATTTTAGTCCCTAGTTTATTTTTATTTAGGGTTTTTATTTACTTTATATTTATTGTATAATAGATATGGATGTGATGTTATGGATAAATTTATTGTAAAAGAAAAAGATGAATTATATAATTATTTAAGAAATAATTTAAATAAATCTAAGAATAATATTAAATCTTTACTTAAGAATGAATGTATTTATGTTAATAATATTATTATTACTAAGTATAACTATGTAGTAAATAGTGGTGATATTATTAGTATTGGTAAAGCTATTACTTATAAGGATGTTAATTTAAAGATTATTTATGAAGATAGTGATATTATTGTTATAGATAAACCTACTAAGATATTAACTATATCTAATAGTAAAAAAAAATAAAACTCTTTATATAGAGAAGTTTCTAATTACTTAAAAAAAGAAAATAAAAAAGTTTTTGTAATACATAGACTTGATTATGATACTTCAGGAGTTATTATGTTTGCTAAAAAATCAAAAAGTTCAAAAAATTATATCAAGATAACTGGAACAATTTAGCTAAAAACTAGAGAATATATTGCAGTACTTGAAGGAAGAACTAATAGTAAAGGGCATATTGAATCTTATTTAAAAAATGTCAAAATCACTACAAGTATATTCTTCTAAAAAATAAAGATGGATTACTAGCTATTACTGATTATGAAAGAATTACATATAATGATAAATATTCATTACTTAGAATATTAATATCTACTGGAAGAAGAAATCAAATAAGATGTCACATGTCTGATATTGGTCACCCAATACTAGGAGATACTAGGTATAAAAAGTAAAACTACCCTTTAAATAGATTAACCCTACATGTTAGTTTATTAGAAATAACTAATCCTTTAAATAATAAAGTTATGACATTTAAAAGTAATATTCCTAAAAGAATTTTATGAGATAACTAAATAGAACTATCAAATTGATAGTTCTATTTTTAATTCTAGCCATTAGCTCTAGTATACTTATAAATAGTTGTAAAATCATCAATAGTTTTCTGATAACACTAATATATTATCTTTTTATTTCATAAGTATATGTAATGTTATTCTTATTATTTTTTTCTGTTAATACTAAATTATTATTTTCTATTTTATAAGTATAGTCATCACATTCATACTCTTCACTATTCTCTTTTGTGTACATCTTTTTAATGTGTTATCATTTATAGAAAGATATTGTATAGAAGCAAAAGCAAAAAGAATACTTTTTGTTTATCAGAACCATATGACTCACCTTCACTATCCCTATTCCAATATCCTTCTAATTCGTTTTGTTCTTCATTAGAATATTTATATCATTATTATTATCCTTATGAGTAAATTTAAGAAACAATATAGCAATAATAGTTAAAATCAAAATAATTTATAATTATAGTATAAATTACTATTTTTCTATTTAATTTTTCCATACCATTTCTCCTTTATTGACAAGCCTTTGCTCCACCTTTAGTATATAAATAACCATTTTTTACATGTATAACTTTTCAATATAGGTGCAGCTTTACCATTAGTACAATCTCCAATTAATTGTATTTTTTCCATCTTTACAATTACATAGCGCTCCGCATCCAGCAGTTCCACCACCAGTAGAACCACCACCTGAAGAAGGACAATTTGTTGGTTTCGTAGTACTTAAATATTCACCTGAAGAATAGCAACCGGAATCCGGTACATAATACCAACCATTTGTAGGATCAGCATTAACAGTTATAAGTGGTGCAGACAAAAAGGCCGTTTTAATAGTTCCACTAGTACTAGGAGACAAGCGGCAATTTAAACCTATATCAGAATTTACATACATATTTTTAGTACTTACCGTCCATTTAGCATATAATGTTCTATTACCAGTTGTTTTATATACATTATTAATAAATGTTCCCGAACTATTCACATAATTAGTTCCACTACCATTAGTACCTGTATAATATCCACTAAATGTATAGTTTGTCTTAGTTGGCTTAGTAATATTATATCCATTAGATAAACAATTAGTTAAAGTACTATTTGTATAATAATAGCAAACTGTTCCATTAATAGTCTTAGTTGTATTATATTGATAATATACTTTTGTTGTTCCACTACTAGTAGCACCTTGACTATCTAGTGTAATTGTATAAGTAGATGCTACCCAGTTTACTCCTAATGTTACAGTACAATCTCCCTTAGATGCGTCACAGAAGTCACTTGCTTTATAAACTGTTGCTTGATTAAATACCTTTCCATTTAATGTACATCCACTTAAACATTTCCATTCTTGTCCCGATATAGCATTATGACCAGTTTTTGTAATATTTAAATATTTTAAATTATTATAATTTGGTAATCCATCTCTATCAGTACTACTTCCATAATTTAATGTAAAAAGAATGGATTAGAATAAGTAATTCCATTTGCAGCAGTTCTTGATACTACTCCACTACTATCTTGCTTCCATTTATAAATATTACCCGATGCATTAGTAGAACTAGTTTGAACAGTACCGCTATTAGTACTAAATTTTATATTAACCTTATTAATTTTCCATACCGCATAAAGAGTAATACTCTTATTATCAGAATACGTTCCCCCTGGTTGATAAGTAGCTGTCGTTGCACTACTACTTGTACCCCATCCTTGGAAAGTATATCCTACTCTTGTTGGTTTAACACTACTTAAAGTTAAATTATTATTAGTAGTCTTTGTCTGACTAGCAGGAGCTCCACTTCCTCCATTTGCATTATAACTTACCGTATAAGTATTTAATTTAGTAATTGGATAATATGTAGAATTTGCTGATATACTTTTACTAGTATTAACATTCCAACTACTAGTAGTAGCACTATTACTAGTATTCCATCCTATTATTTCATAACCATTTTTCTCTACAACACTAGGAGAAGTAACACTACAAGTCTTACTCTTTTCAGCAGTACATAATTTTTCAATATCCGTAGCAACACCACCAATTGTATCAGCAGTTCCTTTTTTAAATATTATTTTATATACTGATATTTCTTTTACTGCTTCAGCCATATTATTACTTTTATCTAATGTTCTTGCAGTAATCTTACCATTACCATTCTCTGTATGTGTTATATTAATATTATTATCTAAAGTTTTATACCAAGTAAATCCTTTAATCTCCTTAGTATTACCATCTTGACAAGTAAATATATTATTACTCAAAGTACATTCTTGTACATCTTTATCACTTGTTCCTTTTATCGTAGAATTAAAGTAATATCCAGCCTCCCCCATTAATACCATCATTTTTTATATTCAATATTAACATTATTATTAATAGTAATAATAGGATCTTTAATCTTTTTAGTAGTTCTACTCTCAGTATTAGAACACATTGTACTATTTTTTTCTGTTTCCATACATACTCTAATATAATAATCAGTATCATCTTTTTAAATTATCAAAGACACATTTATTATTTACTACTCTTCCCTCTTTATTAATACTACCAGAGGTATCACCATATAAACATTTTCTATCTGTAATGCTTGATTCAGCTTCACCATCAGTAAATGGGGTTCTTATTTCATAAGTATAACTAGTACCAGTATCAAGACTTGGATATGTCTTTATTTCTTCATTTTAATATTACCAGTACATACTTTATATTCTTCTTCTTCACTATTGTCACTAATTAATAATCTTGGATCACTATTAACTAGAGTAACTTTATTTTTTTTTTAATTACAATATAACTATACTTCTTAACATTATTTCCTTCTAGTTTAGCTTTTTTTATCAAGAAGACCATTATTCATAAGTTCTTCAATAGTAGTACAAAAATATTTACCACTACTAATATCTATCCACCTATCAGAATCATTTGCTTTCTCTTCTGAAAAGACACTGGCAGATTTCTTTTATACTACTCTCTGATATAATAGTAGCTTTACCCTTAGAATTATTATATGCAGTTATAACACCATAAGTAGATAATCCAATAACTAAACCAATTACCACTACAACTGCTAACAACTCTATTAAAGTATAACCTTTTTCTATTTAGTTTCATAGTATTCCCCTCTACTAATCCATTGTTTGAATTATTTTCTTTACTACTTTCATAGCGGACTTAAGCACATTTTCATCTTCTATTTCTTCAATATAGTCATAACCATCTTGATCTTTATTTATATAAGCAACTTCTAAGTTTACTAAATCTTTAGCATCATAGTCACCTACTGTAAATAAAGCTATTTCTTTTTTCAACATCTGGAAGTTTAAATATTGTAATAATTGTGCCAAGTTTAAATTCATTATTTTCATTTAATATATTAAAATTCATCACACTCACCCTATAATATTACCAACTACCATAAATATTATCGCCCCTATTAGCAATGTTCCTATTATTGTCAAAGTACTTATTGCTACATATCCTGCTCTTTTTTTCATTTTCTAATTGTTTTACTCTCTTGCGAACATTTGCTTTTTACCAATTCATTGGCTTCCTGCACTCTTTGAAAATCATTTTCATTACTATTAGCTTTAGCAAGTTCATTAAAAGTATTTTGCATGCGCTCAGCAAGTTCTATTGGAATAGCAGTAATATTATTCTCACTATCATTCCATCTCTTTACATCATCAGGCTTAAAATTAGGCTGTCTATTAATATACTTTTCTTTTTTCCATAAATTCCTCCTACTCCCCATTTAAATAACCTTACTTCTTCCATATCAATTCCATATTCACGTATATATGAATCATGATATTTTAATTTTTCTTCCATTAATCTTATTATCTTTTTTGCCTTCTCTAGTTTTACCAACCTCTAAATGATTAATTATATCAATAACAATATGATATCTATCAATTTCATTTTTAACTCTCATATCAAATGGTGTAGTAATAGTTCCTTCTTCTTCCATGTAACCATGAACACTAATATTTTTATTTTCTCTTTCATAAGTTAACTCATGAATTAATGTAGGATAACCATGATAATTAAATATTATTGGTTTATCTTTAGTAAATAACTTATTATATTCTACATTAGTAAGACCATGAGGATGTTTAGTATTTGGTTCTAATTTCATTAAGTCTACAACATTAATAAATCTAATCTTTATATCCGGAAGATAACTTCTTATAATAGATACCGCTGCCATATTTTCAAGTGTTGGAGCATCTCCAATTGAAACAAGTACTATATCAGTTCCTTTATTATCATTACTAGCAAATTCCCATTTTGACAATCCTTTAGCGCAATGTTCTTTAGCCTCTTCCATAGTAAGCCACTGGGGACGCATATGTTTAGAGGCTACGATTACATTGATATAAGTTTTTGGTTTTTATGATATGATCAAAGCATGATAGAAGGCAGTTACTATCTGGAGGTAAATATACTCTCACAATATCTGCTTTTCTTATTAGCTAGATGATCAATAAAGCCTGGATCTTGATGCGTATATCCATTGTGATCTTGTTGCCATACATTTGATGTTAATATATAATTTAATGAAGCAATATCCTTTCTCCAAGGAAGTTCATTAGCTACCTTTAACCACTTAGCATGTTGACTAGCCATGGAATCTACTATTCTAATAAAGGCTTCATAACTTACAAATACTCCATGTCTACCTGTTAAAATATAACCTTCTAGCCAGCCTTCACAGGTATGTTCACTAAGGTATGAATCCATTATTCTGCCATCATATGATAGGTATTCATCTTTTCTTTTTTCTTTGTTAAATACCAACATCTATTATCTGCTTCAAATAGATGTGATAATCTATTACTCATTGTTTCATCTGGTCCAAATACTCTGAAGTTATTAGGGTTTTCTTTTTTATAATATCTCTTATAAATTCTCCTAGTACACGCATATCTTCTTTTTTCTATTTCACCAGGATGGGTAAATTTTTACAGCATATTTATCGATACTTGGTACTTTTTAATTCTTGTAATAGTAATCCACCATTGGCATTAGGATTAGCTCCCATTGGATTATATGGTACTAATTTTTTTTTAAATATGGTAATAAATGTCCATTATCATCGAATAGTTCTTCTGGATGATAACTCTTTAACCATTTTTCTAATTGTTTTAATTCTTCATCATTTTCTAATGGTATTGGTACTTGATGACTACGGAATGTTCCTTTCTTTTTTTTCCTTCAACTAATTTAGGGCCTGTCCATCCTTTAGGAGTTCTAAGTACTATCATAGGATAAAAAGACTCTTTCTACTTTGTTATTATATCTAGCATTATACTGGATTTTTTTTTATTTCTTTTATTATTCTATCTAGAGTAAGAGCCATATTTTTGTGTAATTCCATAGTAGTACTTCCTTCAACTAAATATGGTTTCCATCCATAGCCATATAATAGTGAAGATAATTCTTCATTACTTATTCTAGATAAATACTGTTGGATTACTTATTTTATAACCATTTAAATGAAGTATTGGAAGAACTATACCATCTCTTTTGGGATTTAAAAATTTATTTGAATGCCAACTAGTGGCTAGTGGTCCAGTTTCGGCTTCACCATCTCCTATTACACAGGCTGCGATTAGATGGGATTATCAAAGACTGCTCCAAAGGCATGAGATAGGCTATATCCTAACTCTCCTCCTTCATTTATTGATCCTGGTGTCTCAGGAGCAGCATGAGAGGCTATTCCTCCAGGAAAGGAGAATTGTTTAAATAATTTTTTTAGTCCTTCTATATCTTCACTTACTTCGGGATAGGTATTACTATATGTTCCTTCTAAATATATATTTGATACAACAGCATTACCTCCATGACCTGGACCTGATATGTATATCATATTTAAATCGTTCTTTTTTGATTATTCTATTTAAATGTGTATATATAAAGTTTTGTCCTGGTACTGTTCCCCAATGTCCTACTATTTTCTTGTTTTTGACATGACTCCATTTTAATTCTTCTTTTTAATAAGGGATTATCTAATAAATATAATTGTCCTACTGATATATAATTTAATGCTCTGAAATATGCATTCATATCTTTTTAATTCTTTTTTTTTGAAATACCCATTATATCACACTCTCTATTCTTTATTTAAGTATATCATAAATTATTTTTCTTAGCAATAAATTTTCTTATTTTTAAAGTAAAGTCTTTAGTCTTTACTTTATCATATATAGCCTACTAATTGTAGTCTATATATGAACTATATTAAGATATTATATTTAGGGTGAAATGCTTTCTAACTACGATATTATCAAATAAAAAGATATTATCTAGTATTTTTTTAATTAATTTAACTTATAAATTTTAAACTTTAATAATAAGTTTTAAATAAAATATTTTATTTTATAATAAATTATGGTACAATTATTTAGGAGGAAGAAGTATGAAAATTATCGAACTTACAGAAACACAATTTAAAAATTATTCTAAACTTCATAGTTCTAGAAATTATTATCAAACAGTAGAATATGCTCATAGTAATAAGGGTACTATATATTATTTAGGATATATTAATGAAAATGATAATACTTTAATGGCAGCAGTTCTACTACTAGAAAGAAGTTTAGGAAAAATTAAATTTGGTTATGTTCCAGGATCTTTCTTAGTAGATTATAATAATGATAATTTATTTAAAGACTTTATTACCTCACTTAAAGATTATTTAAAGAAGAAAAAAAAATATATTTATGTTACTACTGATAATATTTCAACATATAAAATGTTTGATAAAACTGGTGATGTTGTTTATTATGATACTAATATTATTAAATTATTTGATGAATTATCTTTTAAAAAAAATAGGAAAATTACCTATTAGAAATGTTGTTCTAGAAACTGAAAAGACTCCAGAAGAGACTTTTAAGCTATTTAATGCTAATACTAAAAGAAATATTAATTTATCAATTCGTAGGGCTATTAATATTTATAAGGGATGAGAGTAATGATATTAATCCATTATTAGATATGAATAATACTATTAAGAAAAATAAAATTATTAATATTATTAATAATTTTAATGATGATAATGTTAAGGCAGAAGTATATTATGCTAAGATAAATCCTGAACAATATGTTAATAATTATAGATATATTCTTAAGGAAGAAGATAAAAGAAATGATAATTTAAATGAAATTATGCAAAATATTAATGTTAAAAAACTGATTCTATTATAAATAAAAAAAATGAATTCAGATAAGAAAATTACTAAATATCAAAATGAAATAATTAAAGCTACTGGTGTTTATACTAAATATCCTAAGGAAGTTATTATTGGTGGTATATTAATTATTAAAAATAATAGAGAAATATATTTTTTGATGAAGCATATAATAAAAATTTAGAAAAAGTTTTATTCTTCACATTTGATAAAATGGGAGATTATTAAAAAATATTTAAATGAAGGCTATAAAATATTTAATCTTGGTTCTATTAAAAGCATCGATAAAAAGGATGGTAATTATACATTTAAAATGGGATTTGGGGCTAAGGTATATGAGTATATTGGTACTTATGATTTAATTATTAATAGATATTTATATTACTTTGCTAAATTCATAGTTAAAATTAATGAAATGATAAAGAGAATTACTAAAAAGTGAAGTTGTAAAATAAAAAGTAGACATAAAAGGAATGTGTCTACTTTTTTGATATAATAAAAAGAAGAAAGGATAAAATAATATGAAAAGAAAAAAGAGAAAAAATAGAATTTGGACAACTAAAGAAAAAGAAAAAATTGTAATTCCAGTAATTGAATTTAAGAAAACGTTACAACAAACATGCAGAGAATATGACATAAGTAGTGGTTTATTAAGCAGATGGATAGAAAAAATATAAAGCCGAGGGAATTAGTGGATTAGAAAATAAAAAGGAAGCCAGGAAATCCAATGGCAAAATATTTTACTACCAAAAAAATTTAATAGTAAGGAAGAAAGAATTAGAATACGAAAATATGAGATTAAAAATTGAGAATGAACGATTAAAAAAAGGTTACATTGTGAAAGGAGATGGTTCAATTGTAGTATTCAAGAAATAAAGCAAAAAGAATTTGAAATAATAGAATATTTTAGTAAAAACTATTCCGTAAAATCACTTTGTGAAATAATGAATGTTTCTAGAAGTGGTTATTATAAATGGCTTAAAAATAAAAATATATTGAATCAATATGAATTAAATAGAAAACAATTAGGTGAATTAATATTAGATGTTCATAAAAGAAAACCCAGTTACGGATATCATAGAATAAGAAAAATTATATTAGATGAAACCGGTTGGGTTGTTTCTGATAATCTAGTACATAAGGTATGTAAATCATTAAACATCAAATCTAAAGCTAAACATTATAAATATAAGAAACCTGGAGAAGAATCAATTAAATTTTATAACGTAATAAATGGTAATTGGAAAACAACACGACCATTTGAAAAAAAAAAATAGTTTCAGACACAACAAAGATATGGTTTACAAAGAAAACCGTATGATTGGACGTTTTATTTAGATGTTTTTAATAATGAGATAGTTGGTTATGATGTTAGGGAATCAATGTATGGTAATGGTATATTAAATCATAAAAATGCCCTAAATTATATGCTGAATGAAAAAATAAAAAAGAGGATATAAAGACCTTGATACAATTTTTCACACAGATCAAGGTTCTGTATATTCCTCGGTGTCATTTAACAATATACTTAATTCTTATACTATAACACGTTCAATGTCGCAAGCCGGAACACCAACTGATAATCCAGTTATTGAATCTAAAAATGGTTGGCTCAAAAAAAAAAGAAATGTATATTGACTTTGACATAAATAATTATAACACAGTTCAGGAATTTATTGATGATATAGTTTATGATAACAATAATTTACGGCCAAGTTACGCTTTTAAATTATAAAACCCCAGTTGAATATAGAAATCAACTAGGATTTAATTAATGTTCTTTTATTGTCTACTTTCTATTGACAAGTTCACTAAAAAGTAATTCTCTTTTTAATGTATTTATTTTAAGTCACTACTTCCAAAAATGAAAAGGACATAAATCTTTAACTAGATATGTTTGCTTTTTCACCAGCATTACTATATAAAACTATTTCAGCATCTTTAGAAAAAAAAAAATTCGCTTATAGTTTGTCTACATATAAAAACAGCATGATGATATTTTAGGACTATCACACATTACATATAGTTTACTAAATTCTCCTTTTTATAACCGCTGGCAATGGCGGAGGTGATGGCTACTCTTTCGGCACAAATGGTTCCACCATATGAAGCATTTTCAACATTTACTCCTCCAAAGCTTTTTCCATCATTCATTAAACATATACTTGCCACTCTAAAGCCCGAATATGGACTATAACTATTCTTTAATAATCTTTTTAAACTTTCTTCCATTAAAATCCTCCTAGTAAATTAATTATTTTTTGGTACAAATATTATTACTCCTACTACTAAAGAAAAAGATACACATAAGAAGGACAGAAGAAGCTGCTATATCTTTTTACTTCTCCTGCTAACTTATTATATTTTGGACTAACAAGATCAACCAATCTTTCTATTGCTGTATTAATTATTTCACTTACTAATACTAGTCCAATTACTATAATTATGATTATAAATTCTATTTTATCTATCTTAAGAAGATACGATAAAACTAAAGCTATAATACCTAAAAGTATTTCTCTTTTAAAATTATCTTCATTAATATTAATAAATCTTAAGCCATCTATACAATTCTTAAAACTATCTTTAAACTTCCGTTTTTTCTTAGTTCGTGAAAGCATATTAGTCTCCTTTATCTATTGATACCGTATTCCTTAAGTAATTCTTCTTGGTTACCAAACATTTCTTTTTCTTCTTCTTCAGTCATATGATCATATCCAAGTAAATGTAATAATCCATGAGTAGCTAAGAAACATACTTCTCTTTCTCTTGAAATGATTATATTCTATTGCTTGGTCATAAGCTATATCTACTGCTATATAAATATCTCCTAGTAACCTGAAATCTTCATAAACAATATCAGGATTATCTTCTAAAGCAAAAGATATAACATCAGTTACTCTATCTACTTTACGATACTCCTTGTTTATTCTATGAATTTCTTCATTACTTACAAATATTATATTAAATATTGCTGTTTCTATTTCTAATTTTTTTACAACAAATTCCATATATTTTTTGTAATTTATCTATTTCTATTATTTCTTTATCTGTTTCATTAAATATTTCAAACATAATTATCCCCCCTATCATATCAAAAACATTTATATTAAAAGAATATAACATAACTAAAACTAAAATTATAATTATAAGTATATCTAATATTGTATCATTCTTAAATAATTTTATTTTATTTTTTCTTATAGCATCTAATCCTACGTATATTAAGAATCCTACTATACCTCCAACTAAGTTAAGTATAATATCATCTATATCAAATACTCTACCTATATAATATTGTACCACTTCGATGGTAAGAGAAGCTATTATAGTAAGAATTGTTACTACTCCTAACTTTCTATTCTTAAGTAAATAAGAAGATAGAAAACCAAATGGTATAAATAACATTATATTACCCATAACATTTCTAAAAAAACTTATGAGAACCAATATCATATCTAAATATTTCTTTAAATGGTATAAAATTAGAAGTTCCATAGTTAATATCTTGAAAAGTTACTACATGAAATAGACATAATAAATATATTACTGCTAATAAATATATTATTTCCTTATGAAGTAAAAACTTCTTATGTTTAGTAATTAAGTAAGTTATTCTTAAACTAGATATAATAACTGTTATTATAATTAACATCGGCCATACATCTGGTAGTACTTCCATAAATGTCTGTTTTATCACTTCTACCATCTCCTTCTTACCTCATATTAATTATATTTTTTTTTACTTTTTACAATACTTTTTACTTAATAAGTAAGAAAAAACTTCATTACTGAAGTATTTTTTTTTTTCATATTTAATTTTTTCGCCTTACGGCGAATACCCTCTTTTTCATGGCGAATCGCCTTCGGCTCACCGGGTCCCTACCGACCGAGCCTGCACGGAGGTCTTTTTTTGACAAGCATCCACTACCAAAGTATGACATATCAAATTCTGTTACACAGAAATTTGATATGGATCTGAACTCGTACCAGTTTCTGACTTCACATTTGCATCAGAGTTCAGAAATAGGACTGGCGCGACCCCATACGCATTATAGACGTAGCTGTTGTAGTAGACTCCACCCGACGAATAGACATACCACACATTGCTCGCGATGCCAGAACGAGGGGTTAATAACCAACCATAGTTTGGCGCTACTATTGCTTTCATCCAGTTATTTGAGGTACAGGTACTATTATTATAATTATTTAAGTTTTGACTACATTTTCTAAATCTGCAGCATAGCCATAATCACTTGGATATGCTAGTGCTATATCTTTCCTGTCCATTCTGTTGGTCTTCCGGAATATACTGTTGTTCCTCTTTCTTTTTCATATATTTGATTTGGATATACTGAAAAACTATTATGCCCTCCTAGATAATATATTGTATCAGATATTAAGTTTCTTGTTGTAGTATTCTTTATTCCAGTACTTGTAAAATTACATGCTTTAGTAGCGTTACTTGTCCTGCATAACAATTACCACTTTTTGAATTATAGTATAAACTGCCTCCAGTAGTTTCTGATTCATAACCTGGGTTTAATAGTTTCATTAGTCTAGCATCTGTCCAGTCGTTTTTACCATAGTCATTTTCTGCTCCTGTAGAAACATTTTTATTATCCCAAGAATATTCTCCTATAGATTCATTTCTTTATAAGTTTTATCTTACCATCAAACACCCCTATTATTCTCCATGTTTCGCACGTAGAACTAGATTGATTAGAATAATTACTACAGTTAAAATAAATATAATTATTTGGTGATGCTCCATAATATCTTATATTATTGCCTACATCTTTCATAAGGCTATTTTTAGGATCATACTGATATGTAATACTATTATTTATTACTGCTGTTTTAGTTGCATTATTATATAAATTAGTTATGTATGATGATAAAGGTGATTTTTTTCAGTTACTAGTGTTACTCCTGATGGAACTATCAAATCACCGCCATTTTTCATAGCCTAAGATCGTAGATAGTGTTGCAGTACTAGAAGTTGTTCCTGTATTTTCAACAGATAGTTTTATATATTTGCTTTTTACCATAATCTACTGTACCAGTTACTGGGTCGATAGTATCCGTAATGGAGAGACTTTTCTGACAGTAAAGAGGCTCAGACAGCTTTTTATCAGTATAATAAATTAATTTATGATAATATGCTTCCAGAGACATTTTCAACAGATTATCAGTATATCAAATTAATTTTGCGATAATACGTTTCCAGAGACATTTTCAACAGAGCAAAACGATCGGGTGATGCCTGGTGCAGGTGAGGCTACGCAACAGGTTCATGGTCAATCAGAATTTCCTGATATTGATGAGAATTTCTTTTGATTTTGGAATTTTCCCCATTCTCGAAAATCAGACCGAGACCCAAATTAATTTTTTGAGCCAAATATGCTAATTATGACGAGTGCCCAGTCAACATCGTGGATGCATCAATAAAGTGCTGATGTGCTGACAAGCGATAAGAGCAATACGTAACTGAACGAAGTACAATGA
>VOFJ01000908.1_pt1 | contig 13730 bp, 26 predicted proteins | sample 5384081 | NCBI WGS metagenome assembly VOFJ01 (sample SAMN12384729, study PRJNA508395) | human gut metagenome | isolation source: healthy gut I | host: Homo sapiens
GCATCTTTTCCAGCACTTTGTCAATTTCTTTTGCGGTTGACCTCATCTGTAATCTGCACTCTGCAAATTTCAAGCTGCTGAATAAGTCTTTTTTAAACACTTCGATGGAACTCTGTTCCTGTGTCTGAACTTTGTAATATATTTATTACTTGCTGCCATAGCAATCTCAATGATAATGAAAACTGCTAAAATCGCACTCTGTAACAAATAGGAATACACCTGATAATCCTTCGGAATTTTCAGGCAGACCTTAAAAAGAAAAACAAAAATCTGAATTACAAGATAGACTCGCTCAGATATACAAGCGGCATCTTTAATGCTGCCTTTTGTTTTTCCTGTTTATGAAATACCAGAAATGCAAAAATTGGCTGCATCAATATTGCAATCAGGCAAAATATGTACTTGAACATTATTTCTCCCTCCTCGTTCCGCATTTCGTACAGAAATTAGCTTCCGGCGGCATTTCATTTCCACAGTTTGCGCAGAAAATCTTCTGTGGAATCACCACTTTTTCACCACACTGGAAACAGAATTTAGCATCCTTCGACAGACTCGTTCCACACTTGACACAGGTAATATTTCCACCTTTGCGCCTGCGGCTTTTGCACTGCTGGCTGCGACTGTGTTGCTGCAATATCTGGCTGCATTGCTGCTGTCCCTGTCTGCGCTGCTGTTACCGGCTGTGCCTGAACTGCTGCATCCATATTGTTTTTCATCATGTCACCCATGGAAAACGCCAGTGGAATCTGTGCCATCATATTCGCCGGATTCGCTGCAAAGCCTTCATTCTGTGCAAATGTTCTGCTTACATCAAACTGCTGCTCCTGTTGCCAGGTATATCCCTGCAGTTCTCTCGCTTTGGCAAGTCCTTCTGCTTCAATTACGGTAGCATCACGATTTCCCATTGCTTCAAACCGCTTCTGTGCCATGCTGTTATCTAATTTTTTAAGCTCTTCCAAATCGTCCGGCTTAATGGTAACTGCAGACACAAAGAAATTTAAAATCCGGATACCGTAGCTTTTCAAGGTCGCTTTCCACCTGACCGGCAACGTTCTCGGAAATTTCATTCAAATGCTGGTTGAAAACATTGTAGCTATATTTGCTGAGTTCTACTGCAATGCAATTTTTACTCTTGTAACTAAAAGGTCTTTTAAAAAATTTCTGAATATCTTTGGTGGTCATTGCTTTTTCGGTACCAACCAGATTAATCAGAAGCTTTCTTCCATCCTCTATTTTCAGTCCGAAAGAACCACTGGCACCGGCACTGTAACTATAGCCGTAATTCGGGTCACGAACTGTCACCTGACTTGGTGTTCCCCCATGCGATATCCATCATGGTCGCAAGGTTAATAAAATAAACCTCCACATGGAACGGACTTACTCCGCCCGAAACCAGATTTCTTATTTTGGAAATAAGTGGAATGTTTTTCGTTTCTAAGGTATAACGACCTGCTTTAAAAGAATCCAGTGCCTGTCCGTCACTGAAAAATACTGCCTCCTGCGACTCATGCACAATCAATTGTGACAGCGTATTAAAGTCTTCTGCGGGATGCTTATAAATAAGAGTTGAATTATCCCCTTCATATTTGATCACTTCCTGAATAGCCATCAAACTTTCTCCTTCCGTAAATTTATATAAACTCCTTTCTCGATTATACTACAAAACTTCCATTTTGGATACTTTTTTTCTTCCATTTTGGATATTATTTTCTCAACGAGGTGATACCTATGTCAGAAAGAATTAATCAACACCTGCATCCACTGGTAGGTTCTAACATCCGAAGACTGCGGAAAGAACAGGGTTTGAAAGCCACCGAAGTCATTGCGAAGCTCCAATGTGATGGCATCAATGTAACTACCGGCATATTCAGCAAGGTGGAAAATGGTTATAATAACCCAACGGTAGATATGCTGATTGATTGACCAAGATTTTTAATTGTGATTTTAATGAATTCTTTAAACAATAATAGGCAGCTAAACGGTGAATGGTTTAGTTGCCTGTTGTTGTTTTGTCATATAAAAAGGGGAGCTACCAATATTATTTTTTTGAAATATGTTATTTTCTACAATGTTGTCCTGTCGTTGACTTTGCCTGATTCTGACATTATCACACTACACATAACATCAAGTGTCTAACACGTTTTTATTATATCATCACCATCTTTTTTTTACAATACTAACGCTTATGAAATATACTAATAAAACAAGGTCAGTCTTTCCACACCATGATGATTCCAAGACTGACCTTAATGTCACTAATCCATATTCTGTTGCAATTCTTTTTATGTTGTCCAAATCAGGCAAATCCATTCCTTCATATCTCTCAACAAAATCTATCAATGTTGATTTACGAACCCTTAGACTACCTAACCGGAAGTGCAGGTAATAGTTTTCTGTTAATCAGCTCATATACCAGATGCACATTCACCCCTAATACCGCTGCCGTCTCACGCACATTGTACAAAAAGCTTTTCATCTTTTAAATCCTTTTTATCCATTTTACACCATCCCTCCTAAATATGTTCCTAAAATCGTATTTGCATCAGTTTTGTAAAAATTAATAAATCTAAAAAGCATCTGAATACTCATTCCCTTTGAGCCTTCCTCAATTCGTGCATAATGACATAAACTCATATCCATTTCCTCAGCCGCCTTCATCTGTGTCATTTTTTCTTTTTCACGTAAATCTCTTATATTATTTCCAATCACATATGGATCAAATTTAGTTCTGCTCACTTCTGCCACCTCCATCAATTAACATCCATACTCCTCTGCATGTGATATTTTTCTCTTACTCATAATAAATTATCTCCTTTACGATTTCGTATTGGAGAGCTCCTGCGCCTTCACTCTCGTGACGTGCTCTCTCAAGCCACATGTTTATTGTATATTGTCATGGATGAATTACCGACCGTGTTTACGCGACAATTTTGTCGTGTTAAACGACATTTGCATTTGCTTCTAATATACTTAAATATTTTTTACAGATAGGACTTCCGTTCGAAGTTAAAAAAAAAAGAATCCATGCCTTTCCTGCATGAATTCATTTTATCGTTCCTTACGCATCCTTATATTCTATTTTTTTAATGGTGTATGTGTCTCAAATATCTGTCATATATAAAGTCTGCTATAATTAATACAATTATTTGTCGTATAATTTATCAACCTCGGCTTCATACACCGATTCAGTCTGAGTATCAAACAGCACCCATTCCACCAAATCGAAGCTGTCCGGATTACCTTGCAAGAACCTGTTTACTGTATGTACTGCAATCTTTGCTGCCAACTCAACCGGAAAACCATACGCTCCGTTGATATGGAAGGAAATGCAATAGACCTTATTCCATTATCCATTGCCAACTTCATAGAATTAAAATAGCAGTTAGCAAGAAGTTCCTCTTCTCTATTTCTTCCACCATTCCATATCGGTCCGACAGTATGTATAACATCATCACATGGCAGATTATATGCCTTAGTGATTTTAGCCTCTCCCCGTATCACATCCCATGAAGTGTCCTGCACTCCACCAGAAGTTCCGGTCCTGCGGCTCTGTGAATAGCACCATCTACTCCGCCTCCTCCAAGAAGAGAGCTGTTTGCTGCATTCACGATTGCCTGCACATCTGTTATTTTCGTAATATCACCTTTTATCGTCTTGATCAAGTACATTTTCTTCTCCTTTATCTTCAACAATTAATGCTAAATAATATGCAAATGGAATCAATATTTTCTGCTGTACAGAACTCTCATCATACCCAATTATCTTCTTTTTGAATAGCATTTAAATCTGTGAAATACGCTAAATACAGACTGAACAATTCCCAATATGTTTGATCCCAAATCAAAGCCTTTTCTTCACTCGCTTTTTATAATACGTGGAAAAAGCATAATTTGTAGAAATCATTTTTATAGTTAATCCATAATTATTACAAACAGATTCTATCACCCCTATCTATATAATCTGCTGTATATTCAGAACCATTATCACGTACAATACTATTTTCATATATATAAAATCATCAATTGTCATTCATATCACTTTTTTCTAAACTCATCAATTATAAGGTCATCACAACTAATTGAATTATTTTTTATTTGTGCTTTTTATTTCCGCTACCAGTTCTTCATACTTACGTTCGTCAATGATATATTTCCGTTTAATCAATATATAAGCAGCTCCTATAGAAATTACCGGAACAGCTACAATTCCAAGACGCAATATAAATCTTTGTCCGGCATCTGCTGTCTGGATAAATTTATCTGCCTGTACAATTACATTTTCCGAAGTAAGTTCTCCTGTACCAGCTTTTTATTTCTAATCCGGATATTTTCTGACTGATTGCATAGATATTGCTTATAATCAGTATTAACGCAACAACCGCCTGATCAACCGCACTGGCCAGCTTTGTTGCAAAAGATCTTACTGCTGAGATAATACTGTCATGTCGTTCATGAAACCGGACTTCATCATACTCTATGGTATTATTTAACATGACAATCATCGTCATATTGAATGCTCCCTGCGAAAAGAAGATTAGAAAACCGATGATATTCAGTAAAACAACACTTTTTGGTAAAATGTAGCCTACACTCATAAAAAGCATATACCCAATGACTGTAATGATGGTAGCTGCAGTTATAATCTGATTTCGTGTGAATTTTGAGGAAAGCCACGCAAAAGATGCCTCTGATATCAGCATTCCTAATCCATACATAATTGTAAACCAAAATACAAGACTGCCGCCTACAGAATATCCAAATTCAAAAATAAAAGAAATTCATTCCAATCATAATCAGAAGAGCATTTCCGATTTGGAATAATAAACATGCAATTCCAATCACTATCAACTGATCATTTCTCAGGAATATATGAAACATATCTTTTAATGACAGTGTTCTCTTCTTTTCCGGTCGTTTTCTCTCTTTTTTTACCCCAAACACTGTAAGCAGCTGGAAACCAATAAAACAAAAAGCAATCACAATCGCAGCCGTCCGATATGCCATAATCGCATTTCCAGCTACCATATCAGGGAGCAGACCTGCAACAGAAAACTGTCCGATACAGATAAAAAATTCCCTGTACGGTTACCAGCCAGTTCCGTTCTCCCGGATCTGATGTAAGACTCGGCAGCATTCCCCAATAGGCAATATCATTCATTGTGTAAGTCATTCCCCCATAAAAGATATCCCACTCCAAAAAATGCAACAAATCCCCATCCTTCCGGCCTTACTGTAAACAAGCAGATAATTATCAGGCTGTTTAAAATTACTCCTATAAAAATCCAAGGTTTAAATTTTTCCGGCTTTTCAAATGCGAATTTTCAATAATAATTCCCATCATTGGATCATTAATGGCATCCCACAGCAGACACACTACCATAATTGCTGATATTACTGCATATTGGGCAACTGTCAGTTTCATCGTATATTGAATATATGTAAGAAGAAACATAGAGACAAGTGCATACGCCATATCTCTTCCGGTTGCTCCTATACAATAGTTCCATTTTTGTGCGCTTATCCAATTTATTGTTTTCCATATACGACTCCCCTCTCCCTATTTCTTCAGCAGTCTTTTTAAAAGCTTGCAAATATTTTTATTAGCATTGTAAACTAACATATCGATTAACTTCGGAGTTGCAATTCCACCACTGGTTGCAATCAGTCCTTCCAGATTTCCTTCTTCGACTCCCCATTTTTACCATTTTAAAGGCCGGGTCCCGCTCTGATTTTCCCCGAAGTATAATCTTAAGTCCGATATGTACGACTCCACGAACAAATTTTCCAAACATTGAGACATTTACCACATCCTGATAGGAATCGTAAACCGTATACTCTCCACGCTTTTTTTTTCTTTGTCATGTTTCGGTTCACCGCCTAATAGCTGATAAAATTGTTCTGCACTGATTTCCATTCCATGTGGCTGCTCTCTAAAATAATCCGGAAACAGTTCTCTTTCATTTCTAAAATAACTATTTCCTACTACTTCCATATTCGCCTTTAATTGCAAAATCATGTACCGATGCTCCGATACAGATCTGATATTTGCCGCTTAACATGGAAAAGGCTTTTTTCTCTACATCATAGACGGAAAAACTTCTTTCATCCAGCTCCAGTATAACTTCTTTTTTCTTCTCCCGGATGCAGATATATTTTTTGAAATCCCTTTAGTTCTATATGGCTTCTGATAACATCTGATTCAATCGGGCAGATATATAACTGTGCTATTTCTGCTCCACTCACTTTTCCGATATTTTTAATTTTAAAACGAATTTGTATCTTTCCACCACTATATACTTCCGGTACATTCAATTCCGAATAGGAAAAAGGAAGTATAGGAAAGTCCATAACCAAACGGATATTTTACCGGAACATGGAATGTCTCATAGTAACGATAACCTACAAAAATGCTTTCCCTGTATTCTACATCATCATTCGGAGGTGCAAAATATCTCCATGCCGGAGTATCTTTTTCTGAAAACGGAATTGTCTCTGCCAATTTACCGGATGGATTCACCTCTCCACTGATTAAGTCAGCAACAGATTCCCCCTACAGCCTGTCCTCCGAGGTACATGTGAAGAATTGCTCCTACATTCTTTTCAAAACTAAAATCCATAGGCGCACCACCGAAACTAATTGCTGCAATATGATCTTTTCCGACAGTTTCTGCAATTTCAGCCAACAGCTCTTCCTGATTTTGAGGGATTTTAAGATTTTTCCTGTCGTATCCTTCTCCTTCATAAGATTCTGTAAGACCGATAAAAAAATATAGAATCACACAATCCTTTTTTCTATATTCCTGTTTCAGTTTTTCTATCGTATCCTGTAGTTGCTTTTCTCCTAATTCCTCCGTTTCATTCTGATATCCCTGTATATAAGTTACCTGATATCCTTTTTCACGTATTGCTTCAATCGCATTTGTCATCTTCGTCGGCTGGATATGACTGCTCCCACCTCCCTGAAACCGCATCTGCCTGGCAAGCTCTCCAATAATGATTACCTTCTTCTCTCTTTCCAATTGGCAAAACACTATTATTTTTCAAAAGTACTGCACTTTCATTTTCCAGTTTACGTGCCACCTGATTCTGTTCTTCCATATCTACCTTATAATTTTCTTCTATATTTTTATGAAGTGATACAAAATTCTGCAGAACATTCTTAGTCCAGTTATCCAGTTCCTGACCCGTAATCCGGCCATCCTTATACGCTTCTTTTAACACATCTGTGTGGAAGCCTTTCGGATCTGGCATTTCCAGTGTCAGACCATTTTTCATACAGCTTACAATATCATTTGCTGCTCCCCAATCCGACACCACACCACCTTGATATTTCCATTCTTTTCTCAGAACATCTGTCAGTAAGTATTTATTTCTTGCTCCAAATTCGCCATTAATCCTGTTGTATGAAGCCATTACAGAAGTCGGTTTTGCTTTTTTCACAACTTCTTCAAAAGCCGACAGATATATTTCCCTAAGAGTTCTTTCATCAATCTGGCTATTGGATGTCACATTTCGTCTTGTTTCCTGTGAATTAACAGCATAATGCTTTAAACTCGTACCTATTCCAAGACTCTGTACACCTTCGATATATCCGTTGCCAGCTTTCCTGTCAAATACGGATCTTCACTGAAATATTCAAAATTTCTTCCGCATAAAGGAGAACGCTTGATATTGATTCCGCAGCCTAGCACAATGGATATCTGCTCTTTTTTTTTTGCTTCTTTCGCAATCGCTTCACCCATCTTTTTAACAATAGCAGGATTCCAACTGCAGGCTATTGCACTTGCAGTTGGAAAACAGGTTGCTGGCTTACTGGTTTCAATATCCCCAACCTTTTCCTGCTCCAGTTTTCGAATCCCATGTGGTCCGTCAGTCATCATAATAGAGGGGATTTTTCCATTACAGTCATAAGTATGCCAGTCACCAACACCACCTAAAAGCCGGATTTTTTCATTTATTGTTAACTGTTCACATATTTTATCAATGTTCATGGCTTATTTATCCCCTCTTTCAAAGTCCATATCTAATGCCAATATTCTGTCGAATTGCGTCCATATCATTTGTTACGCCATTTTTATAAGGCGGAAGTGCATTGGTAACATATCCCGATGTATTATGTGTCGTTGCACCATCTACGTTTTTTCCCCAAATATCATACGCTCCATTTACTCCATGCAGATCCGTACAATCATTGAGTGCATCTGCAATTCCCAGGGGACTAAATGCATCTCCATTAAATACAACCTCTCCGGATCCTTCGTTATGACACAAAGGTGCATGAGTATCTGCTGTTCCGATAATGTTTTCACCACTTGACGGTCTCGCCATCACGTTCGATGTCGTTATTGATTCCCATCCTCGTCATAAAAATCAATATTTACATCTGCTTCCGGGAACGGATTATTTCCTTCTGTAAGTTCCAGTTCAAACCGGCATGTATCATCCACATTATCTTTCCAAACCAGTGAAGTTCCCTTTAATTCCAACATATTTCTTTTTTACATAAGAATAAAAAAGAAAAGGAATTATCTTCATACTGCTCTACTTTAAATCGTGTCCTATCTGACAATGTCGTATTTCGAACAATTGCATTAAAAGTGTTATATGTGAGATACTTGCTATCCTGATCAAAAAGAATATATTCTCCCAAGTCAGATGCTTTAAAGTAGAATGTCATTCTTACTTGGATATACAAAAACCACCAACAGAAGTTCCAACTAACAAGCATTGCCAGTAAAAAAAAAATACTTCTTTTCGGTTTATAGCATCTATCTCCTCTCTTTTAATCTCTTAATTGCATTTTATCTATTTCCGGCATATAATTATATTGATTTATCGTGTTTTATGTCAATTTATCGTGTTTTTGACAGGAGGAATTACCTATGTATAAAATGAAGTCAGACATCAATTTTTCACTCACACATGAAATGTTGGAAAATGCAGAAAATGAACGGATACATACATCTTATGCACAGGAAAAGGCAATTCTCGAATGTGTTTCAAACGGAGATATTCCGCATTGGAGAATACCTATTATTCACTCCCAACAACTGTTTACGGAAAGATGACCTCTTCCAATTCCAAATTAAAATTACTTTTTTTTATGCAAGTATTGCTAATACAACTTTAGTTACCAGATATGCCATCGAAGGAGGACTTAATGAGGAAACTGTTTTTTTCCTTAAGTGATGTATATATACGAAAAAATGGAACAATGTACCGATGTTGACGCTTTAATGAAATTAAATGAACAGATGGCTATTGAATTTACGCTTCGTGTTGCTGAAGCAAAAAAGACGCCAAAAAACTACTATTCACCAGCTATTTCTCGCGTCATTGATTATATCTATCATGGTAAAAATAAAACTTTAACCTTAAATCAACTGGCATCTTTAGTTAATTTAACACCTAAATATCTGTCTGCCCTGTTCCATAAAGAAACCGGACAGACGCTTACTGTTTTTATCCATAAAGTTCTTATTGAAAAGGCACAGAATTTACTGGCACATTCCGACTATAGTCTGGGTGAAATCAGTACTTACTTGAATTTTTCATCTCAAAGTTATTTTATTTCTATTTTTAAGAGATACACTGGTATAACTCCCGGACAATATCGTAAAATGCATCGCCAGATTAGTTGGTAAAATAGAAAATAAAATAAGAATATCGATGATTAAACGTTACTATCGCCAGAACTTTTTCTCGTCTTAATCGAGTAGGAGGCGGTGACTAACCGCCGTCCTCACACCACCGTGCGTACCGTTCGGTACACGGCGGTTTCAATAGTTGACGTGCACAGACTGATAGGCTGCGGATAACTCATAAAAAAGCCACTGTTTATCAGTCTTTTCCTTTTGTCATGGCTTTCTTTGACTGTCGTTAGATTGACACAATACCAGTGTCCCCTTCGACAGTTTGCCGCCATGTTCGCATAGTATTCATGGATTCCCATTTTTATAAGATTCTTCTTTTTGTTCTGGGCAATTTCCATTGTTTCCATATACACATACGTATTCTGTGATAGAGCCATCCGTTGATGTCATCTATGTTGTTCTTCATACTTGCAATTCCGTAGTAGTTAAGCCATCCCCTCGCATACACCTTGATTTTCTCAAGGCTTGGCTTGATTGACTGACATCGTTTACGGAAGATAACTCCTTCAGTCTAGACTTGAACTTCTTCCATGACTTCGGATGAATCGTAATATATCCGTCTGCGTTTGTATAATAGCAGGCAATATCTTCGATTGGGATTGAATGGTTTAACTGGGCAGATTTGCCTATAAAAAATGCACCCATTACGAGTGCTGATGTTGTGAGTATGTATGCTATTTTGCGTTTCATGATTGTTTCCTCCTTAATTTTGGGTATAAAAATAGCACCCGGAAATTGGGTGCTTTGGGTACGTTGGTTATATTTGACGCATTATTATTTCTTATTTGCTTTTACTTCTTCTAATTGCTTTTGCAATGCATCAATTTGTGATTGTATTTCTTTTTCTTTTTTTGTTCAGATTCATCTATCCATTCCATAATATCTCCTGGCTGGACTTTTAAGAAATGCACAGACTTTATCTATAGTATCAGAGCTAATATTTTTTATTTTGCGAAAATCTAGTAGGCATATTAGTAGAAATACCAGATTCGCACAAATCTTTCCATTGCATATTTCTTTCTTTTAAAACATTTGCTAATTTATAATAAACTATCATCATTTCACCTCCATTTTATGCACCTCCATTCTATCACAATGTTTTGTGATTAGCAATAATATTTTATTTTCCATATGTCAACGCATATGGTTTTTGCCTTGAACCATTTACGCATATTGTCAGTAAGTCCCCATGAAGTTTGTACGGAATAATGGATGACATCTATATAGAGGATCGGATATACCTCATCCAGCGGTCGATTTTGCCAGTCTTCGATCTGAGGCATGATTTTATCTGTAACGTCTGAAATAAAACCTTCGGATGTTTCAAAACCATAAATATCTTCGATTGTTTCTGAAATCTGACGGGTTGTCATACCTTTTGCATACATAGAAATAATCTTCTGATCGATATCTGAAATGTCTTTCTGACGTTTCTTTACAACCTGTGGCTCAAATGTTGATTTACGGTCCTGTGGAACATCGATATCCATGCTGCCATAGCTGCTGTTTACACGCTTTGATTTATATCCATTGCGGTAATCATCGCTATCAGATCGTTCAGATTTCTGGTAGCCAAGATGATCATCCATTTCTGCTTCCATCATCTCTTTGATGGTGCCGCCAAGCAGATCCTTAAGAGCATCCTGGATATCTTCAGCGGTTTCAATATCATACTCCTGAAGAAGTTGCTGAATGATGTTTCGCTTTCCTTCCTTTCTATAAAAAAGTAATATGTACGAGTACATAATAACACTCAAAGTCTACAAGAAAAATTTTCTGTAGACTTCTCGTAGACTTTTGCTTGGGGTTAACACGTAGACTTGGCAGACATAAAAAATAGAGAGTCTTCAGATTTCTCCAAAGACTCTCCAATAAGCCTATAAAATCAAGCTTTCTATTTAGAATTTACCAGCTTTTTGCTGCTTCTTCAACAGAAACGGCAACTGCTACTGTAGCACCAACCATTGGGTTGTTACCCATTCCGATTAAGCCCATCATCTCTACGTGAGCTGGTACGGAAGAGGAACCTGCGAACTGTGCGTCGGAGTGCATACGTCCTAAGGTATCAGTCATACCGTAGGAAGCAGGACCTGCTGCCATGTTGTCCGGGTGAAGGGTACGGCCTGTACCACCGCCGGAAGCAACGGAAAAGTATTTCTTACCCTGCTCGATACATTCTTTTCTTGTATGTACCTGCAACCGGATGCTGGAAACGTGTCGGGTTAGTGGAGTTACCAGTGATGGAAACACCTACGTTCTCGTGATGCATGATAGCAACACCTTCCTGAACGTCATCTGCACCGTAGCATTTTACAGTAGCACGAAGTCCGTTTGAATATGCTGTTTCTCATAGATTACGTTTAATTTTTAGCTTCTTTGTAATCGTATTTTGTCTCAACAAATGTGAATCCGTTGATACGGGAGATGATCTGTGCAGCGTCTTTTCCTAAACCGTTTAAGATAACTCTTAAGTGGTTTCTGACGTACTTTGTTTGCCTTTCTCAGCGATACCGATTGCACCCTCAGCAGCTGCGAAAGACTCATGACCTGCCAGGAAGCAGAAGCACTCGGTCTCTTCCTCAAGGAGCATCTTACCAAGATTTCCATGTCCAAAACCTACTTTTCTGTGGTCAGCAACAGATCCCGGGATACAGAATGCCTGAAGACCCTCACCGATTGCTGCAGCAGCATCAGCGGCTCTCGTGCATCCTTTTTTTAATGGCGATTGCAGCACCTACTGTATATGCCCAGCAAGCGTTCTCAAAACAGATTGGCTGGATCTTCTTTACCTGATCGTAAACATCAAGGCTAGCATCTTTTGTAATTTTTTCAGCTTCTTCTCGATAGAGCTAATGCCATAGCTGTTTAATACAGCATTGATCTGGTCAATTCTTCTTTCATATCCTTCAAAAATAATGCCATTTTCGTCCGTCTCTCCCTTTCCTTATACTCTTTCTCGGGTCGATGATTTTAACAGCGTCTTCAACACGACCGTACTGGCCCTTTGCTTTTTCCCAAGCTGTTGTAGGGATCATCGCCATTTTTGATGAAGTCAGTCATTTTTCCAAGAGAAACGAACTGGTATCCGATAACTTCATTGTTCTCGTCAAGGGCGATGCCTGTTACATAGCCTTCAGCCATCTCTAAGTAACGAACACCTTTTTCTTTTGTTGCGTACATTGTACCAACCTGAGAACGAAGTCCTTTTCCTAAATCTTCAAGACCAGCACCTACTGCAAGTCCATCATCAGAGAAAGCACTCTGTGTACGACCATATACGATCTGTAAGAATAACTCTCTCATTGCTGTATTGATGGCATCACAGACAAGGTCTGTATTTAATGTGCTTCAAGAATTGTTTTTACCCTGAAGAACCTCTGCTTGCATAGCTGCAGAATGTGTCATACCGGAGCATCCGATGGTCTCAACTAATGCCCCTTCGGTCACACCATTCTTCCCATTCAGGGAAAGCTTGCAGGCACCCTGCTGTGGTGCACACCAGCCTACACCGTGTGTAAAACCTGAAATATCTTCAATTTTTTTTGGAATGAACCCATTTTCCTTCTTCTGGAATTGGAGCTGGCTCATGTTTTGCGCCCTTGGCAACAGGACACATGTTTTCAACTTCCTTAGTGTAAATCATTTTAAGACTCCTTTCGATATGAAATATATATCATGTTAAACTTTGTTATACATTTAACACACCGCCCTCATTTTCTCACATTTTTTTTACATTAGTCCAGTCTTTTTACAGGAAATGCACCTTAATTTTTTCTCAATTTGTTAATCTAATGCCTCCATCCGTTCAAATGCAAAGGATGCTCCGATTGCTCCAACCAGTGTCATTGCAGGAATATAACGACTATCATCATAATAAATCCTGCAGTCACGGAAATGAACGCTCCCGCTGCTACTGCCACAATGATTCCGACACATAATACCAGTCCCTGGAACAGCATCCGAAGAATCGTTCTGCCCAGTTCTCCAAACATTTTCCCTATCACGACATCTGCCAGCATATTCATATAAAGCTTATTAGCATTCAGGCACATATATAAAATGACGGTCAAAATCATGT
>VOFJ01000498.1_pt1 | contig 13709 bp, 30 predicted proteins | sample 5384081 | NCBI WGS metagenome assembly VOFJ01 (sample SAMN12384729, study PRJNA508395) | human gut metagenome | isolation source: healthy gut I | host: Homo sapiens
CTCATTGTACTTCGTTCTGATTTACATGTGCTGTGATCGCGCTTACGACCACCACAACCGCCAGCACCGCAACGGTCACCAGCTTTCGCGTTCTTTTCATAATATTCTCCTTGCCCAGTGGTTATGATAGATAGGGTGTATTCCCCACCTATGTAAACTTGCTTCAAAATTGTAGCACACTGTTCCCCATGACAGTTAAAATATGTTGAGGGGATTTTCTAGTAGACTTTTGTATCCTTCAGCTGGTTTGAATTCGTGTTCAGATATATTAAGGACTATATCACTTTTGCAGAGCGTTTTTTTAAGTCTTTGTCTAAATATTCGCTTAGTTGTGAATCGATGTCATCATCGATATAAAGTAAATTATATTCCTCCATTACAATGAACCTCCAATTGAAAACTCGGCAAAAAATCCTTTTGTACCGCGAATATCCAAAATTTGACCACCAGACATATTTACGGTGTTATTGACGATCCACATTCCGAGACCATGACCGTTTTTTTCGGGTTGTTTCGTGAACCTCTAAAATTTTCATAGGATTGTTCTGATACTTTCGGGCTAAGCCTACACCATTATCGGAATATGAAAATTTCAGCAAACCATCTTCTAATGAACCCTGAATTATAATATTCAGATGGTTGCTCTTTTTCATTTTGCTGAATACTATTTAGTATAAGATTGTCAAAAAAATAACATGAAGCACGTCCTCAGATAGATAGTACTCAATATCAGAAGCTACTCTAATACATATCGATATCCACGCATAATCTCGTTCCCAACTCTCTTTTATACGGTTTAAAAGTACTATTATAGACTGCATTCCAGGCTGAAATTGACGCTTTTCGATTTCTGAAAGCATTGTATCCATAAAAGAAACAATCTTAGCACATTTTTCACGTCCCTTTTCAAGAAGTACGGGAACATTTTTATACGCCTTCCTTGTCTTTTCTGGCGATAAAAGCTCATCCCACATTCCATATTCTTGCAGTGCGGCAATAAATATAATCTGTATTCGCTGAAATCGAATTACGATCGTTTCTCATTTCATGGGCAATAGAAGAAGCTTTTCAGGCCGGTTGTTGCAAGCACATTTAGAATACGGATGTCATACTTATAACGTTCCTCTACATTCGTCCGCTCTTGGCGAGCATCTTGGCTTTCTTTTGGCGGTAGTTCTTGATTTCGTCAGCGAGTTGCATAGATTCTTGCACGGTAAGCGTAGGAACCAATTTTGGATTTTGAACGACTTTATCTGAAACGGGAGTTTTAGCAGGAATGGAAACAGATTCATTCTTGACATTAATATGTCTCACGATATCTTGACGGTACCGCTCAAACTCCTTAAATCCCAGCAAAATAATATCAACAAAGAGCTGATAATAAATATTTTCATCCAGACCTTGTCTATTAGATAAGTCTTGAAGCATCGCGTTGCGCCTTTTGTCGATTTCTATCTTTCCCGATATCTGGTTTTCACGAACTCTCCAAGCTCCTGTGGGATGTGAAGCTGCAGCGGGTGATTTACGGGAACGTTTTCCAAAGCCCAACCAATCTTTTCTTTTTTTCCGTCATAGGCGGATATACTGAAGGCATTTCTATACAGAATCACTCCGCCTGGCATTGGCGCAGGTAAACCGTGATGTTTATACAAAAATTTTTCACATTCAATGGATGATGGCTTCATACAAAAAAGAAAAAAGTGCCTGAGAAATCACCTAATTGAGATGCAATGTCTTCCAATTGTTCTTCCGTTAAATCATAATTGGGTAATCCGGTTAGCTCGGTAACGATATCAACTTCACTTTCTTTTCTTTGGAGATTTATATTTGGACAATAATCCTGAGCAGAATCCAAAAATTCATCCGAATCAATTACTGTGTTCAGTGTTTTTTCATGGCTGTTATAATTTATAGAAATGCAAGAAAGACAATTCACGCCAAGAACTGGTTGAGGAAGATAGAAGGGAATATCGCCAGAAAAGTCTGGATGTGTCACAGAGATGTTCATAGCCCTGTCATTATAGGTTTTTCGACAAGAAATTGACGAGATTTTCAATTTTTTTTTTTTGCCCCACTTTTCGCGCGCAATCCAGAGATTTTTTGATAGTAGTTCCCACGGATAATTTTGTTGAATCCTGCCGCATGGAAGATGAATTCCAATCTGTTTCCCAAATTATTCCTGCATTGGAATCCTTCTTTGTTTGAATCATTACATGATTGCCGAGTCGTGCCAAGGCAAAACGACCAACGCCTTTTGATCCGGCCAGAACTCGCTTCCGATTATTTGCATCAAAAATTTCATAAGATTTATCGCTTTTTTCCAACATGCATCCATGCCGTTCTGATATTATTTTTTCGTCCATTCCTTGTCCGTCGTCAGCAATAACAAGCTGATCTCCTGAAAAGAAATGTTCACATGCAGAGCTCCGGCGTCATAGGAATTTTTGACTAGTTCAAGAATAGCGGATTCGTCGTTTGTGAAGTTGTTCACACCAGCAGATACGCCAATTGTGCTGTCTTCAATTACATATTGTAAATGTTCCATGAAATCAAATCTCCTCAAACTGATAGTCGTTGATATCTTTGCAAGTTATTCGCTTGGATTTTTCCACTAACACTTAAGCCTTGGTTTAAAAAATATACTCCAAAAAATCTTTGCTTTGAAGGATTGTTAGCGCGTCTTGTAGACTGGATTTACCATCGGAAACGGTTATATAGATACCGGAATATGGGATGTCATCAGCTGCCAAATAATATACCTCAACAGTATTTGTTACTACTGTTGAGAGAAGAAGTTTTTCCTGATGGAGATGGCTTAAAGCCTGTGAGCGACCATATTCGTACCACTTTGCTGATTTGTCAGCATCACGCACAATGAGTTTGTCTTTGAAAGCGAGTAGGTGTTCGTATGTGTTTGGAAATCGAGATTTAAAATCATCTTCTTCATAGCGCATCAGGGTATCTTTTTCATCATAATAGTACGGGAAAATTATTTGTTCTTTTTACATTGCGCCGGAGAGAGCGTGGAGCGGCACCTTTCTTAAACATCCCGGTTCAATAGAGGCTTCTTCTTTTTACAATAAATGCCTTATTTAATTGAGTTGCAACGGCTATAGATGCGTGATACCTGCTACCAAACCGGATTGTTTTTTTTCTGTTAATATCAGTATTCAAAAAAAACCCATTTATCGCCTAAAAGTTTTTTTTTCACTTTGAACGCTATTTGCTTTCGATGTGGCACGATAATTAATAGTTGCTATATTATCTCTGCTTTCATAAACCAGAATGCTGCTTGATGTAAGCGTATCTTCAAATAATTGACTATTGGGATATTCCCATACGGTGCTGATGCCAGGAAGAAGTTTTTTCGTATATCGTCTGCAAAAACATTCTTGTAAATATTGCTTGGAATCAATTGAACCATCTTTCCACCAGAAGCAAGTAAGTCGACACCTTTTTCTAGGAAAGCATAGCAGTAGTCAATTTCCCTTTTTTTTACAAGTTCTAAAATTTTGACGGATGAATTTTCGATTTGTTTCATCAATATCGTGATATGAAATATACGGAGGATTTCCAATAATAAAATCAAATTTAATATCTGGAGTCCACTGAATTGCATCTGTGCACACAAACGACCAATTGACGGTTGAAATTCCATAACTCCTTACGATTTCATTGAGATCGCTGATGCATTGATCGTACAATTGTGGATCAAGTTCAATACCATAAATGTCAGCAGACAGTCCAGAGGAAATATTATTAACATCGATATTCTGCGTGAGCATCCTCAACGTATCGCTTGACAATTTGTTTGATAATATTACCGGATCAAATGAATACTCTAAAACTTTTTTCCCAAATAAGTCACGAGAATAACCTGCCAAATCGGCATGTCGTCTACTTTGTTTAAGGGGTAAACTTTTGGCACTTCTTTTTTGTGCGTTCATTAGCTATAATTGGATTCATGACTTACCTCGAACTCTCAAATGTATTTCGCTTTTTTACATGTATGAATCGACAAACAAAAATCATTGATGCAAAATTTTCTATTAATAGTTTTTGTTGACTTTTGAATTACATATGTCAACCGGCATAGAAAGGTGCACTATTATAGTATTGCTTTTGAATCTTTTTCAGAATCGTCTGATCGGCCGGGAGCCACGGAACAGAATCAAGCTCCTCTTTAGTCAGCCAGCGTGCAGCCTCGGCTTCTTTCAGCACCAGTTCGCCGGAGACTACCTCGCACCAGAAACAGTCCATGGAAAGATGGAAGGCGGGATAATCGTATTCAATGGTGCCAATCAAATCGCCCACCGCAATCTCGGCATCCAGCTCTTCCCGGATCTCGTTTCAGAGCCTGCTGCGGGGTTTCGCCCGGCTCGATTTTTGCCGCCCGGAAACTCCCATTGCCCTTTGTAGTCGCCATAACCGCGGGCAGTGGCGTAGATTTTGCGTTTTGCCTGCATGGAGTCGCAGATCACAGCGGCCACAACACGAATCGTTTTCATAACGTTCTCCTTTTTAACCGACCACCAGTTTATTGGTCTTTTTGAGGAACTTTGCCGGAATCGGACGATCCAGCTTCCATGTAATATTCATTGGGTGGGAGCCTTCATGCGTTACATAGTTCACTGTGCCCAAATAGGTGTAGGCTCCTGCACCGCCAAAACGGGCATCCGCCTTGAATTCACGGACAAACAGCAGTACACGGCTTCCCTTCTCCCTGTGGTGAATGTATCGCTGTCCGGTGGCAGAATTTTCGGCGGTCGTGCTCTGGCTTTGCCAGTGGAACAGGCTTTCGTTGATGGAATAATCTTTGTACATGGTGGTTGGCGAATAATCCTTGTCCGCTTTATTCAGGGTCACAAAGAATACGTCCAGATTCTTTCCGGCAGCCATTTCACGCCCTCGCGGACAGTGGCAGGTTTCAAAAAGTCCAGCGCCACCAGCAATTGGTCACGGGTATAGGTGCAGTGCAGGTCCAGCGGGCAGTCAAAGCCCAGGTCCACATCCACCGGTTTCGTCGATAAAATCAATGCGGTCATATTGATACTGCAAAAAGTGTTTGCAATTCACCCAGCAAAACGGGACTGTCTGAGAGGGCATACAGGTTATCGAGAAACTTCCTCATCATCCCAATCGTTCTGTAGTTTGCCCCAGACAGTCACATAGAACATCTGGAGCATCCGCTGTTCAACAGGCGGCGAAAGTGCTGAAAAATCCAGTGTCGTCCAGTTTGGGCAAAAGGTTCAACAAAAACTGAATCCACCGGCGGGAATCCACGACAGCAAACCGTGCAAGTGCCTTTGTCATGGTTTCTTCCAGTGATTCCGTAAAATCAGAAATCGCCCCCGCACGAACGCACAAGCGGGCAAAGCAGACCTTTTTACTGTAAATCGCCAGTGGATCGAGATGGTAGTAATCGAGAAAATTCCCCAGTGTCAACGGCAGGCCGGTATCTTCTGTGAAAGGAGGCTGCCCGTGCCACAAGGCCGGAAGTGCGGTCATTAAGATGCACTGATATTATCCAGCACATATTTTGCCGCGATTTTTTCCAGCTGAATGTAGCAGCCTTTGGGCGCAGAGACAAAACCTTCTTTAATCTCTCGGCTGACGCTGTGGGTGGTGTTGGAAAGCAGGGCCGTAAACTTTTCCTCAAAATTTATACTTTTTGTTTGCCTGCCCGATAAAGTCCAGCACGGTCAGGCATTCTTTGTCCTCCGCCAGTCGCAGGCCGCGGCCCAGCTGTTGGAGGAAGATTGTGAGGGACTCGGTGGGCCGCAAAAAGAGGACGGTATTTACCTCGGGAATGTCCACACCCTCGTTGTAGATGTCCACAACGAAGATGAAACGAATCTCCCCGGAAACGAGCTGCTGTTTGGCGGTGTTGCGCTCCTCATCGGAAGAATCGCCGGTCAGCGCTATGGACGGGATGGCGTGGGTGTTAAAATAGTCCGCCATGAACCGGGCGTGCTCGATGGAAACGCAGAAGCCCAAGCCCCTTTACCTCCGTCAATATCGGTGACATATTTCAGGATAGAATTCACCACAAGGTCGGCGCGGCGCTGTGCCACCATGCCGCTGAAGGTGTACAGGTTGGACAGTTCGGCGTTTTTATCATAACCGCCGGTGCGCCATTTCAGACTGCTCAGGTCGGCCGTATCGGTCACGCCGAAATATTGGAACGGGCACAGCAGTTTCCGGTCAATGGCTTCCGGCAGGCGAATCTCGGCGGCAACGCGCCCACCGAAATAATCCAGAATGCTCTTGCCGTCCATACGCTCCGGTGTGGCAGTCAGGCCCAACAAAATATGTGGCTGATAATACTCCAACAGCTTCTGATAGGTGGGGCGCGGCGGCATGGTGGAATTCGTCCACCACGATATAATCGTAGAAATCAGCCCCGGTCTTGGCGGTAAAATCCTGCGAGTTGAAGGTTTGGATGGAAATAAACAGGTGTTCAATGCTGTCCGCTTTGTAATTGCCGACCAACAGTTCGCCGAAATTGGCCATCTTTCAACACGGCACGGAAAGTGTACAGACTCTGTTTCAGGATTTCTTCCCGATGCGCCACGAACAGCAGCCGGCAGGGGCTTGCCGGAATGCTGTTTACAGAACCGCTTGTAATCCAGCGCCGAGATGACCGTTTTGCCGGTGCCGGTGGCGGCAACCACCAGATTGCGATTGTGCCCGCGCACGGTGCGTTCGGCTTCCAGCTTGTCCAAAATCTCCTGCTGGTAGGAATACGGCAGAATGTCCAGCGTGTAAATGCCGCTGTGGTCGGTCTCGCTGTACTTTTCGGCTTTCAGGGCCCGCGCAAGGCGCTCCCGCTGACCTTCGTTGTAGTACTCAAACTCACTGGAATTCCAGTAGCTCTCGAAGGTAGCGGCGATCTTGTCGATAGTCTCCGGTAGGTCTTTCCGGGTCACTTTGACGTTCCATTCCAGTCCGCTGGACATAGCCGGATTGGAGAGGTTGGAAGAACCGACATAGGCTGTTGTAAAACCGGTGTCCCGGTAAAAGACATAGGTCTTGGCGTGAAGCCGGGTGCGTTTGGTGTCGTAGCTGACCTTGATTTTCGTGTTGGGCAGCTGGCGCAATTCTTCGATGGCCTTTACATCGGTAGCACCCATGTAGGAGGTGGTGATGATCCGCAGCTCTCCGCCGTTCTGGGTAAACTGCCGCAGCTCGTCCATAAGCAGGCGCAGACCGCTCCACTTGATGAAGGACACCAGCATGTCGATGTGGTCGGCAGACACGATCTCCTTTTTTCAGTTCAGTGTACATCTGCGGCTCGTGGATGGCACCGGTGAACAACGAGCTTTGCGCAAGAGGCGTTTCCGGCCGTTCGATGTCTTTGGCCGCTTTTCCGGTGGCAAGGCGGGGGTCATTTTCCGTAAAGCGCAAGCTGCTCTGCACGCTGGTCAACGCCCAGCGCGGCAAAGTCAGGTTCTTTGGTGGTAGTCTGGATGGTGCTTACGATCTGGTTTGCCAGAGCAATCTGTGCTTCGATGCCGCCGCCATTGTCCTGTACGTTGTCGAGGCCTTTCTGTACCACTTCGGTCAGGTACTGCGCCAGCACTTTAGAGGCTTCTGCCGTGTCGATGGGCGCAGTGGATTTACGAGCTTCCGGAACCTCCGAAAGCTCGCGGTTCAGCGCATTGTTAATGACCTGTTCGTACAGTCCGGGGGTGAAGCATGATGACACTTCCTTGCAGTTTTCTTCTATTATAGCGCGGACAAAAAGCCCTATTCAATGCTCACAATACGGATGAGACATTGCTTAACCACTCAAAAGAACAATAAACAGGCAGGCTGCTGACATATTTCTGTACTAATCTCTGGAAAGAAGTCAGAAAGTGCTCTATAATGAACTTATAACGAATTCGGATTCTACAAAATACCCAAAGAGGTGTGCTCTATGGAACCATTAAAAGCAACCAGCGTCAATAGCCGTGCGGGAAGAACTGTTTGTTCAGCTGTTCTGTGAAGCATTCGGCCCGGAGAAAACAGAAAATTTGCAGGTTCAGTATCCGTGTGTTGATATCTATGGTCGGCATCGCTACATCGACTTTGCGTTGGAATCGCCTGAATCCAAAATTGCAATCGAGATAGACGGAGAAACTTACCACAACCCAAGTAAGGTTTCCGAGAACAAGTATGCAGATGACCTTCTGAAGCAGAACAGTCTGGTTTATGATAACTGGAAGGTTTACCGCTGGATTTACAGTCAGCTGGAAAAGCAGCCGGAAAAGGTCAGGATGAGCTGATTACATTTTTGGGCAGCAGCCCAATGTTCAAGGCATTTGAAGCAGACCTTCCGGTTCAGATGGGTCAGACAATCGAACTCCGGGATTATCAGCAGGAAGCCATCGAGAACCTGAAAAGGTGCGGGACGATGGGAAAAACCATCGCATTGCTGTACCATGCGACAGGCGTAGGAAAGACCATTACCGCAGCGACAGATGCGAAAGCCGTGGGCGGGCGCACGCTGTTTCTGGTAAATGCGCTGAAACTGGCATCTCAGGCGAAGGATACCTTTGCGGGGTGTGGCCGGAGGCGACACTTGGCGAGTATACCGGTGGACAGAAAGATGTTTCACATACCGTTATTTTTGCAACTGTCCAGAGCATTTCCAAAGATTTGGAAAAGTTTTTTCGCCCACAGCGTTTGACTACCTGATTGTTGACGAGTGCCACCATGCGGCAGCGAATACCTATCAAAAAATCTTTACATATTTTCACCCGAAGTTCATTCTTGGCCTGACAGCGACCCCGGAACGCAGCGATGGCGAGGATATGCTGGAACTATTTCAGAATGTGGCGCACAAGATGGATTTGAAAACAGCAGTGGAACGTGGCGTGCTGGTGCCCATCCGCTGCATCCGGGTCAAAACTAACATCGATCTGACGGACGTGCGCATCAACGGTATCAAAGTATAATTCGCAGGACTTGGAAAGCAAGCTGTTTATCCCGGAACGGAATCAGCTGATCGTGGATACCTATCTGAAATATGTGAACGGAAAAAAGACGGTGATCTTCTGCGCCAGCGTAGACCATGCTGCGGAAATCGCAAAGTTGCTGCGCGACAATGGAGTAAACGCAGAAGCCGTTTCTGGACGTGACCGTGTGGAGATTCGGGAGAAAGTCCTGAAGGATTACGAAACAGGGTCAACGGACGTATTGTGCGCCTGCGATTTGCTGAACGAAGGCTGGGACAGCCCGCATACCACCGTTCTGTTTATGGCACGGCCAACGATGTCCAAAACTATCTATATGCAGCAGCTTGGTCGTGGTACGCGCCGTTGTCGGGCAAAAGGATGACTTGCTTGTCATCGACTTCGTAGACAACGCCAATATGTTCAATATGCCGTATAGTCTGCATCGTGTGCTGAACATTGCCAAATATCAGCCGATGGCCTATGTTCTGGCACCGGAAAATAAACGGAAATTGGATCAGGATATGCTTTTCAAAGGCGAAGCCCGAAGCATGGCTGGATGTTCCGATTGATGTGGATGACTATGAAATCATTGACCTGTTCAACTGGCAGAACAGCGTCAAAGATATGATTTCGCAGATTGAGCTTGTCCGCATGGTCGATGTTCAGTCGAAACGGTTGAACGCTATATTAAAGACGGAAAAATCAAGCCTGATCTTTCCATTCCGTTTGGGGATAAGCGGATGTTCCACTATTTCCGGGAGGAAAGCATCCGAAATATCGCTAAACAGTATGGCTGGGATTTAATTACGCCGCAGAATATGGCAGACAAGTTTATGAAGTTCATCGAAACAATGGATATGAGCTTTTCCTATAAGCCGGTGCTGCTCAAGGCAATCTACGAGTATATGGACAGCAACGGTCGGGTAGCTCTGCCGGATGTTGTGGATTATTTTATCGACTTCTATGAAGATCGTAAAGCGCATGGGATGATAGCAGAAAAGCCGAACAGCATCTATCAGAAGGGTGGATACACCCGGAAAGATGTGGAGAAAAATGTTCTTTCAAATCCGTTCAAGCGGTTTGAGGATATGCGTTTCCTGATGCGCTGCAAGGATGTGGAAACCATTGAAGTCAACCCAATCATTTTCCGCAAGCTCACGAAGGAAGATTGGCTGCATATCATAAGGGTCTGGAAAAGTATTATACGAGAATCTCTTGAAGTTAGTATAGAAAATATCGATTTGGGGTGACGATAACGATGAAGATAAATCAACTTTTAGATGAAATAGATCTTCCTAAAAAGGTACTTTAGTGAGGCATTTATCATTGGTGAAAAAATTCGAAGAGGAAGCAAGTAAATACCTAATACTTCTTGACAATTGTGATGAGTGTGATCTTGATGCCGATAAAAAGCTGAATTTAATGAAAAATTAAATGAGTCAAAAAAAGGGTTGCCGCTGAGATAAGTACAAAAATAATTGCTGTCTTCGAAAGCTATGAAGAATCGAATTATAAGGTATCGCAAGAACTATTCGATGAAGTCATGGAAATTTTGAGACCAGCTTCTTTTTATAAGTTTGATGAACGGGAGAATTCTTGTATCTGCTGGAGAAAAACAATCTGCACATGTATGAGACTGTTTGGAAGTTCTAATGGGGGACGATACTTTAGAATTAGGGCTGTAGATGGCCGTAGTCAGACTATCAAAAGTAATCCAAATGAATTGTTTCATATTCAATGAATAAGCGAGCATATTCGAGTAATGAAAGATTCAGCTTAGCAGGATTTCCATGCCTGTACTTATCTACAATGCTCCCTCTCGCTTGGCAGGAATGTAATTATCCCTCAAAATATTATTATTCTGAATATCAATATATTTGGAGTGAAAGCCAGGATAATAAAATAGATCTGAGCAAAGAACTGAAATTATTGGCATTATATTCTCCCATGGAGATAAAAACGTGGGGATTTACGGTAAAATACAATGATTTTGAAGTGTGGAATGAGGTGATCTGTCGGTATCTTAAAATGTATCCGTTGATTTTGGCATGCTCATTTATAAATCAAAGCGGTAACACACCATATAAGCAGGAATATATAATTTCACAAATGCTGATGCAGTGGGTTAAGCGAAATCATGAAACCGTTCAAGGGATAGACTATTTTTCTTGTGTAGATATGTGTTCTTTGATACATCTAAATGGTGTGCTAATAATATCGTGATTCCGGCTTTTCCTAACTATGAAAATGGTATTAGTGTTCCTTTGCGTGAAAAAATTTTCATGGACAATGCCTGCTTTTTGTGAGCTTCCGATTGTTTCAAAAAAAAAAACGGAACGGGATCGAAAATTCATATATGAATTCATGGAGCAAATCAATCATGCGCTTCGGGTACGTCGGCCCATGCCTGATATGTATATTAGAGTCCTTCAGAGCATGAAGGAAACAGCGGATTGCCTTCTGAATTTAATGGCAAATGACAATATTTGCGACATGAGATTGATGTTGAAAAATTTTAAAATCGCTTGGTTCAAATGTTGCGGATATTTCACGGATGAATTTATTGGAAAACATTGAGGATAAAATATCAGAAGCTGAAGATGGAAAATGGTCAACGGAAGAGGTTAAAAGCGGCCAGTGTTGAATTTGAAAAAATTGTATAGAGACTTCACAGGGAAGGATAATAGTGTTAAGTCTATAATCGATAAGCATCAAGATTTGATATGGAATCACCATGAGACTCAACCAACGTTGGAAATATTGTATCAAGGTGCACACATGAAATCATTGGTTTTAAAGATCTGCTTCACAATGCTCATCGCCTATTTGGATTTAGTGAAATCAAAGACAACGAGGATACATTTAATAACCTGACGAGACTCGCACAGGATGCAGGTGTTCCGATAGGAACGTTTTGGGAACAAGAAGGAAAGGACGACGTGTGGCTAAGAAATCATATCATAGAAATAAAAAGTCCAATATTGATTGAACGGAATAACACAAGTATTTATTCAGATAAAAAAGTTAAGTCACAACAGATTCTATGCATTGGATGTACTGAGAAAAAGCTAAAAGAAATATTACAAAAAGTAAATGCTCGGATGCACATCTGTAAATTGGGAAACAGAAAGATGCGAATTATTATATCGAACAAAAATCCGTTGCAAACGCTGTGGAGACGTCATCGAAAGCAAAAGCCATTACGATTTGGAGAAGTGCAGCTGTGGTCTCTGCTGCGTAGATGGCGGCAAGGACGTGCGGCGCGTTATCAGGACCACCGAAGGCGGAAAATATGCGGACTACTGCGAAGAACTTTCAGAGTGGGTAGAAGTTCCTGACCCAAACGATGATGACGGAACTTAAATGAATAAGACCCACAGATTGGAGGCTCATTCCAATCTGTGGGTCTTGTTGTATCCATTGGCTGGATACCTATTGATACCAATTAGTATCAATATATTAACAACCAACAAAAAAAAATTATATAAATAGGACTGCTTCAAACCTTATCAATTATGCTTTCCCTTAAAATTGGCTGCATTTTAAGGGAAAAGCAAGGGATGATTAAGGGATTCTGCTCTAAAAAAGCCGGATGCCCAAGAAGGACAAGTATGTACGGCCAGTAGGCCTTTTGCCATGGAACTAATACAAATGATATTAGTTGGTATCAGCCGACTTCTGATATTCAGCCATAATCCTTCTTGCCCTGCCGCGGGTTGTATCCTCAAAAGTCTCATCTTCGCTGAAGCGCAGCCAGAAAGGATCTTCCATCAAGGCAGGCATTGGTGCGCTTTACAATTTCCCATGCGTTGTAATTAGGCAGGCCCATCATCTCCAGAATCTCTTTGCAGTCCATCCGATTCCGGGGGAAAATGCGTTTCTTTGCCCAGACGACTACATCGACCAGCGGCACCTTGCGGCTGTTGCCAATAAAGAGGTTCAAAGGCAGGTCGTACTGTAGCACGCCCTCATTGGCGCAGAGATACTGCCCATCTTCGCTCAAATGAGCGATTTCCTTTTCATCCAGCATCAATTTCAGGTAAGCCATAAAGACACCTCTCTCAAACTTTGGAGTTCAGGTATTCGACAAGCTCCCAAACGGTTGTTAGTGGATTGCTTTGTCGAGATATCAGCTCCGTGTCTTGATTCCGGACTTGTTCAGCCCGTGCTTTTGCCCGCTGGATTGCAGTGGATTGCAAAAAGGCTTCAAAACGTCAAAAGTAATCCCTTGTTTTTCTCATAATCAGGAAGTCTGCCCGGCTGTTTCAGCAAGCGAATCAATGCCTGACAATCTTCGACCTCTGTCTGCTGATTTACAAAGTGTAACAAGAACCATAGTTCGAAGGATGGATTGGAGTAGGCTAGATGATAGCCCTCCTTTTGAGCTGACTGTTTGGCGCGCAGAAGAACCTCGTTGGAATTATCGTCACGGTCAAATACGCACCAGATGGAATCGCCATCTTCCGGATAATACGGATTATTGCCCATCGTTGCCTTGGCCTTCTGCACAAGCCTGTCAGCGGACTTATACTGCGAAGAAATCGGGATGATGTCGATGTTACAGCCTCGACTGCGGAAACGCTTGAAATAGCGAATCTCCGTTTCGCTGCCCTCGCAGATAAGATACACGACCGGATTGCGCTTTCTGGTGTGGACAGATTTGCGGCTGATCTCTTTTATTCTGCCCATGCTGCATCCCCTCCAATGAACGGAATCGCACCATAGCGGCCTTGCAGATAGCCTTTGGAGATATTCTCACCTTTCCGG
>VOFJ01002019.1_pt1 | contig 13691 bp, 20 predicted proteins | sample 5384081 | NCBI WGS metagenome assembly VOFJ01 (sample SAMN12384729, study PRJNA508395) | human gut metagenome | isolation source: healthy gut I | host: Homo sapiens
TCAAATGCTTCGTTCAGTTACGTATTGCTAGAAAGAACTATCTCCTGCGGGATATGCATATCTCACTGTTCGCTATTGACGAGGCTCATTGCATTTCCCAATGGGGACACGACTTCCGTCCGGAATATACGCAAATGGGGAATGCTCCACCAACAATTCCCGCAAGTACCGATCGTTGCATTAACCGCTACTGCGGATAAAATCACCCGCGAAGACATTGTCCGCCAACTCCATCTGGTTCACCCCGTACCTTTATTTCTTCTTTCGACCGGCCGAACATCAGCCTGACTGTCAAACGAGGCTTTCAGGCAAAAGAAAAGAACAAAGGCGATTCTGGGTTTATCAACCGACACAGCGGAGAAAGCGGGATTATTTACTGTATGAGCCGGAGCAAAACGGAGACTGTGGCGCAGATGTTGCAAAAGCAGGGAATCCGGTGCGGAGTCTATCATGCCGGATTGTCCGCACAGAAACGGGACGAGACACAGGATGATTTTATCAACGACCGCATTCAGGTGGTATGCGCCACGATTGCTTTTGGTATGGGAATCGACAAATCAAATGTGCGTTGGGTCATTCATTATAATCTGCCCAAAAGTATCGAAAGTTTTTATCAGGAGATCGGGCGTGCCGGACGTGATGGGTTGCCGAGCGACACGGTTCTGTTCTATTCGCTGGGCGACCTGATCCTACTGACCAAGTTTGCCACGGAAAGCAACCAGCAAAGCATTAACCTGGAAAAGCTCCAACGGATGCAACAGTACGCAGAAGCCGATATCTGCCGGAGAAGAATCTTATTGAGCTATTTCGGTGAAACGGCGACGGAGGACTGCGGTAATTGTGACGTCTGCAAGAACCCTCCGCAACGGTTCGACGGGACTGTCATTGTACAAAAGGCATTGAGCGCCATTGCACGCACTGAACAGCAGATCGGTACAGGCGTATTGATTGACATTCTTCGTGGAAGTTATTCGGCGGAAGTGACCGGAAAAAGGGTATCAGGAACTAAAGACTTTCGGTGCCGGACGGGAGATTCCACCACGCGACTGGCAGGATTACCTGCTTCAAATGCTGCAACTCGGTTATTTCGAAATTGCGTATAATGAGAACAATCATCTCAAAATTACGCCAAGCGGAAGCGATATTTTATTCGGAAGAACAAAAAGCCATGCTCGTCGTCATTCATCGTGAAGAAGTTTCAACAAGCAAAGGGAAAAAAAAAAAATAGTGGTTACAAAAAAGAACTACCACTCGGTTTGCCGGGGACAGAAAGCGAAGATCTGTTTGAAGCGTTGCGCGGATTAAGAAAGCAGCTTGCCGACCAGGAAGCACTTCCCGCTTACATTGTTCTGTCAGACAAAGTATTACCTTTGCTTTGTATTTCCCGCCCCACCACCATTGAAGAATTCGGTTCGATCAGTGGTATCGGTGAATACAAAAAAGAGAAAAAATACGGAAAGGACTTCGTAAATCTGATTCGGCAGTTCGTCTGACAATCCGTTGAAAAAAATCCATTTCTTGTCAAGAGCAAGTTTACATATTATTAACAAGGAAGGGGAGGAAACGAAAGGACAGTGAAGGAATCAGCTCCTCTCATCTGTTCTCCCCCCTCATCTCCGGGGTGTATAGGCATAAGAAGGAAGACGAGCAACGGTCTGCCTAGGGGTAAAAAGGTAATGAGGTGCCTTGTGAACGGTTTAAACAGAGCCTCTATTTCCGGTAAACAGAGCCTCCGTTTCTATAAAATAGAGGCTCTGATAAGGAGAAACAGAGGCTCTATCCGGCAGAGTAGAAACGGGCAGATACAAAAATAGGGAGGCAATCGCCCCCCTATTCTATCTCAATTAAAATCAAATGATATCTTATTATTACTTATACAAAGATACTATATCCAAAAGCCAAAGTCAAGTTTTTAAGGCATTATTTTCATCCGTTTACTTTCAAAAGGCATTTGGCATAAACTGCACATTACTTACATTGCTGAAGTTGTTCGTGCAGATCGGCAGGCGGTACGCCCAAAGAAATAGCTTTCTCAAAATCGGCTTTCGCCAGCGCTTTCTTTTTCTGCATCAGGTAAATGTTACCGCGCAACAAATATGCGTCAGCCAAAAAGCATTCAGGCGAATAGCTTCTTCCAAATCGACCAGTGCCAGGTCTTCATGCTTCATTTCCCGTTCCACATCGGCGCGGGCAAAGCGTAGCGTCCTCCGGAGTCTCTACGATCATCTTATTCAGGATGTCGAGCGACTCACGGAATTTCTCCTCTTTCTGTTCCAGAGTAGCCAGTCCGAGGCGGCCGCTGTAACTCTGCGGGTCAAGTTCCAGCAAACGGTTATAATCAATCCGTGCAGCAGGATAATCTCTACGGAGGATGTAGATATAGGCACGCATCAGCAAAGCCTCTTTATTCTGCTTGTCTTCATCAAGCACTCGGCAATAGTCGGTATAAGCACGGTCCGTCCGCCCCGTTTCCATGTAGATAGCGGCACGGTCGAGCAGAATCGGGACTGCCAACGGAGGGAAGTTCAATGCAAAAGAATAGGATTCGAGTGCCTTGTCATACTCGCCCAGACGACGCTGCACCAAGCCCAGATTGGAAAAAGAGCAACGCATTTTTCGCATTCTTCGGTTCCAGTTTCAATGCCTGGAGCAACAGTTCTTCCGCCCGGTGAAAACTGTCCTTCTCAATACACTCTATCGCTTTCTCGGACAACTGCTGATAGGTTTGCGCACTCAACGCAACCGGAAAGCAGAACAGCAACGCTATATAATAATTCTTACCATACGGTTCAGGTTTAATGAATAACTTAGTCCAACGGATACGCATCAAATGCGAACAACTCTGTTGACAAATAACGCTCTCCCGTGTCAGGTAACAACGCTACGATTTTTTTGTTCTTGAATTCGGGACGTCCCGCCAACAAACGGGCCGCATATACTGCCGCTCCCGAAGAAATCCCGGCGAGCAAACCTTCGGTTGCCGCCAATTCACGTCCCGCACGAATCGCTTCATCATCGGGCACGCTTATTACTTCGTCCACCACAGACGCATCATAAAGTTTCGGAATAAAAGTGGCACCAATCCCTGAATACGATGCGGAGCCGCCTCTCCTCCTTCCAGAACCGGAGATGCTGCCGGTTCCACGGCTACAATATGAATTTTCGGATTATGCTTCTTCAATGCACGGGCTACACCGCAAATCGTTCCTCCCGTACCAACTCCCGCCACAAAAGCCGCGACTTCGCCGTCCGTATCTTTCCATATTTCCTCGCCTGTCGTCCGTTCGTGAACGGCGGCATTGGCCGGATTCTCGAATTGCTGTAAAATCACCGAACCGGGAATACTGTCACGCAGTTCCTCCGCTTTAGCGATAGACGCTGCCATGCCTCCCAGTCCGTCCGTCAATACGATTTGTGCACCGAGTGCCTTCAACAGATTCCTCCGTTCCAGGCTCATCGTTTCGGGCATAGTCAATATGAGATGATAACCTTTTATAGTAGACACCATTGCCAGCCCGACACCGGTATTTCCACTTGTGGGTTCGATAATCGTCGCACCGGGTTTCAGAACTCCGCGAGCTTCGGCGTCTTCAATCATCGAAAAGAGCCACCCGGTCCTTCACACTCCCTGCCGGATTGAATGCTTCCAGCTTGGCGATAATATTTTTGTTCCATACCATATTTCCCGCAATAACCGGAAAGTTCCATTAGAGGAGTATTACCTACCAGATCGGTTAGTTTCTTTACTATCTTTGCCATTTTATTACATTTTATGTCACTTGTACGACAAAGATAGAGAAAAAAAGGTATGTTTTATATCACATCATGAGAAAGATAAGGAAAAGTATAGTAACTTTGTATCCGTTCAATCTTTTTTTAAGTTTACAGATATGAAAAAAAAGAGAATCATACAATTTCTCACGACTTATTTTTTGTTTGTCCTCTTATTTGCACTTCAGAAACCTATCTTCATGGTTTATTACCGTGAATTATATATCAACGCGTCTCTCGGAGACTATTTCCGGGTCATGTGGCACGGACTTCCCTTGGATTTATCACTGGCGGGATATCTGACCGCTATTCCGGGCCTGCTGCTCATCGCCTCCGCCTGGACCGATTCATCCGTGCTCCGCCGTATCCGCCAAGTCTACTTCGGACTGATTGCTTTCATCATGGCTTGCATCTTTATCGTCGACCTGGGATTGTACGGCTTTTGGGGATTCCGCCTGGACGCCACTCCGATTTTCTATTTCTTCTCCTCTCCCAAGGACGCCATGGCAAGTGTCAGCTTTTGGTTCGTACTGCTGGGGATAGTAGCCATGCTGATTTACGCCGGTATTTTATACTGCATTTTCTACTACGTACTGATCCGCGAGAAGAACCCCATGAAGATACCTTATCGCCGGCAAAATGTCTCCCTCGCATTATTATTACTGACGGCAGCGCTTTTCATCCCTATCCGCGGCGGTTTCACCGTATCGACCATGAACTTAAGCAAAGTATATTTCAGTTCCGACCAACTGATGAACCATGCCGCCATTAATCCGGCATTCAGTTTCATGTACTCTGCCACGCATCAGAATAACTTCGAGAAGCAGTATCGTTTCATGGACCCTAACACAGCCGACAAGCTATTTGCGGAAATGGTGGACAAACCCGCCACACCGGCCGACAGTATCCCGCAACTCCTGAATACCCAACGCCCGAATATCGTCTTTATCATTCTTGAAAGTTTCTCCACACACCTGATGGAAACTTTCGGCGGACAGCCGAACGTAGCTGTCAATATGGATAAATTCGCCAAAGAAGGCATATTATTCAGCAATTTTTACGCTAGCAGCTTCCGTACCGACCGTGGTCTGGCGTCTATCATCAGCGGATATCCCGGACAGCCGAGCACCAGCATTATGAAATATCCCGAAAAGACGGACAAACTTCCTTCGATCCCGCGCAGCTTGAAAAACGCCGGATACAACCTTGAATATTATTACGGCGGAGATGCGGACTTTACGAATATGCGCTCTTACCTGGTATCTTCCGGTATCGGAAAGATTATTTGCGACAAGGATTTCCCTTTGTCCGAACGTACCGGCAAGTGGGGGGCACAAGACCACGTATTATTCCAGCGTCTGCTGAAAGACATGAAAGAGGAAAAGCAACAGGAACCGTTCCTGAAACTTGTCCAGACTTCAAGCAGCCACGAACCTTTTGAAGTTCCGTTTCACCGGCTGGATGACAAGGTTCTCAATGCATTCGCTTATGCCGACAGTTGCGTAGGCGACTTCATCAAACAATACCAGGAACTCCCACAGTGGAAAAATACAGTATTTGTACTCGTTCCCGATCATCAAAGGAGCCTATCCATATCCGATCGAGAATCCACTGGACGGACAAACAATCCCTCTTATTTTAATTGGAGGCGCGATAAAGGAACCGCATGTGATAGATACTTATGCCTCGCAGATTGACATTGCCGCCACCCTGCTTTCACAACTGGGACTGCCACACGATGACTTTACTTTCAGCAAGGACATACTGAACCCGTCATCTCCGCATTTCGGATATTTTACCCGACCGAACTACTTCGGTATGGTGACTCCCGAAAATCAATTGGTATATAATTTGGATGCCAACACCGTACAACTTGACGAAGGAACGGAGAAAGGAGCAAATTTGGAAAAGGGAAAAGCTTTCTTGCCAAAAAGCTCTATGACGACCTGGCCAAACGTTAGAATAACAGAAATACAGATTATTTATTAAGCGGTATAGAACAATATCTTCTTCTTTATTGTATATTTGCAACATTCAAAAAAAATATAACAATAAAGACTGATGATAAATACCGAAATTATCAATTTCCTTTCGGAAGTGGACACCAATGTCTTCCTGTTCTTCAACGGCATACATTCCCCCTTTTGGGACTATTTTATGAGTGCTTTCACGGGGAAAATTATATGGGTACCGATGTACGCTACCATATTATACATATTGCTAATCAATTTCCATTGGAAGGTAGTCCTGTGCTATGTGGCTGCGATCGCGCTTACCATAACCTTTGCCGACCAGATGTGCAGCAGTATCATCCGTCCGGTCGTGGCACGTCTGCGTCCTGCCAATCCGGAAAATCCGATTGTAGACCTGGTGCATATCGTAAACGGCTATCGCGGAGGAAGTTACGGTTTTCCTTCCTGTCATGCCGCCAACTCTTTCGGCCTTGCCATGTATGTAGTATTCCTGTTCCGTAAACGCTGGTTAAGTGTTTTCATCATAACCTGGGCAGTTCTCAATTGTTACACGCGCATATACTTGGGCGTACATTACCCCGGAGACTTAATTGTAGGAGGCATCATCGGAGGGTTCGGCGGCTGGCTGTTCTGTACGATTGCCCATAAAATAGCTTCTTACCTGCAAAAAGCCTTCCCGTGTAAGAAGAAATACTATCAGACAAACATCGGTCACTATGTATGTAGGCTTCCTGACAGTACTCGGCATCATTATTTACTCTACAATCAAAAGCTGGTAGAAACAAAAAACAATCCGAAATATATAAAGAAAAGCCTGACAACCGGGAAAAGTTGTCAGGCTTTTTCTTATATGAAGGGGTTACCCGATAAAGGGATATTAGCGCCTGATACAATTATTCTTTTTATCAAGCTTTTCTAATGTAATCTACAATCCATTGTCCCACTTCTTTGGTTCCGTATTTGGCACCACCGGCAACTTGGATTTCAGGTGTACGTACATTCTCGTCCAGAGAAGCGTCTACTGCTTTACGAATCAACGCTCCTTCTTCTTTAAGGTCGAAATACTCGAACAACATAGCTACGGAAAGAATCTGTGCCAACGGATTAGCAATATTCAGCCCTTTAGCCTGCGGCCATGAACCGTGAATCGGTTCGAACACCGGAGTACTTTCCCCTGTAGAGGCCGACGGAAGTAATCCCATAGAACCACTGATTACAGAACCTTCATCGGTCAGAATATCACCGAATGTATTTTCCGTTACCATTACGTCAAAGAAAGCCGGCTCCTGAATCATCTTCATCGCAGCATTATCCACAAACATATAATCAGTCGTCACTTCCGGATACTGAGGGGCCATTTCTTGTGCAATCTGACGCCACAGGCGGGAAGAAGCCAAGGACATTCGCCTTATCTACCACGGTCAAGTGTTTTCTGCGCTTCATTGCATATTCGAAAGCTACTTTCAGGATACGTTCGATTTCCGGACGGGTATAATAGTTAGTGTCATAGGCCTTATCGTTATCCTGATATTTCTCCCCGAAATACATGCCTCCCGTCAGTTCACGGATACAGATGAAATCTGCATTTTCTACCAGTTCCGCACGCAACGGTGATTTGTGAATCAAGCATTTGAATGTCTGTACGGGACGGATGTTAGCGAAAAGTCCCAACTTCTTACGCATTGCCAGTAATCCCTGTTCCGGACGGACTTTGGCAGTAGGATCATTGTCAAACTTCGGATCACCTACAGCAGAGAACAAGACTGCATCCGCGTTCTTACAAGCCTGATATGTTTCTTCCGGAAAAGGATCTCCTACCTCGTCAATGGCATTCGCGCCACAGATTGCATATTCGTAACTTACTTTGTGACCAAACTTCTCGCAAACGGCACTCATCACCTCCACACCTTGCACAGAGATCTCCGGTCCGATACCGTCGCCTGCTAATACAGCAATTTTAAAATCCATAATCGTTAATTCTTCTATTTATATATACTTATAAAACATTCTTCGGACAAGCTGATTCTCAGCTACTCTTTCTCATATTCATCTTCAATGATATTCAGCATTTTCACGGTTGCCTTAATGGCAGCCTCGGTCTGGTCCGCATCCAGTCCGCGCGTACGGAAAGCACAGTCCTCATAACTCCACATGATTACTGTCTGTACAAAAGCGTCCGTGCGTCCGCCCGGAGGAATTGTTACCGTATAATTGGTCAGCATCGGGAATTTACGTCCCAGTGTCACCTTATATATCTTACGCAAAGCACGCACAAATGCATCATACTGACCGTCACCGCTCGAACTTTCCTCGTACTCCTTGCCATTGATTTCTATTTTCAGCGTCGCCATTGGTTTCAAGCCATGAGCCAGATTGACAAAGTAACTTTTCAGTCTGACCTTCTCACCTATCGCACCATGCTTCAACACATCGGAAACGATATACGGCAAATCTTCCTGGGTCACCAATTCTTTCTTATCCCCCAATTCGATGATACGCTCCGTCACCTTACGCATAGAGTCCTCGTCCAGTTCCAGACCGAGGTCCTCCAGATTCTTACGGATGTTCGCCTTGCCGCTGGTCTTTCTAACGCATACTCCCGCTTTCTTCCGAACCGTTCGGGCAACAGGTCATTGCAATACAGGTTATTCTTATTATCACCGTCAGCATGAACTCCGGCAACCTGCGTAAAGACATTCTCCCCCACAATCGGCTTATTGGCAGGAATGACAATACCCCGAATATGATTCTACCACCCGACTGACATCATTCAGGCGGCTCTCATCAATATTGGTCACTGCATTGAAGTGGTCTTTCAGAATAGCCTGCACACTTGAAAGAGGAGCATTACCCGCGCGTTCGCCTAGTCCGTTGATCGTTGTGTGCAATCCTTTGGCACCGCTCAACACGGCAGCCAGCACATTGCTCACCGCCAGATCATAGTCATTGTGGGCATGGAAATCGAAGTGCATATTCGGATAATGCTTCTTCATCTTCCGCATATATTCAATTACTTGCAACGGATTCAGGATACCCAAAGTGTCAGGCAGCATATAACGTTTGATACTGGTATGCTTCAATCCCTCCATGAGTTGAAATACATATTCGGGAGAGTCCTTCATTCCGTTGCTCCAATCCTCCAGATAGACATTGACAGCAATATCCTGTTCATCGGCATAGCGCACCACATTGATGATATCCTCAATATGTTCTTCGGGACTTTTCTTCAATTGCTGCGTACAGTGTTTCAGCGAACCTTTGCAAAGCAGGTTGATGACGCGGCAACCGGTATGCTGTATCCAGTCCACCGAAGTATGGCCGTCTACAAATCCCAGCACTTCCACTTTATGAAGCAGATTGCGGCGGGCTGCCCAGTCGCAGATCATCTTCACGGCTTCAAACTCACCGTCCGACACACGCGCCGAAGCAACCTCTACCCGGTCTACTTTTAAATCCTCCAACAGCAAACGGGCAATCATTAGTTTTTCATGAGGCACAAAAGATACTCCGCTGGTCTGTTCACCGTCACGGAGCGTTGTGTCCATGATCTCTATTTTGACGCCTTGTTTTCCCATTCTTCGATTTTATTTTTATTGCTTAGCAAGAAATCTATATCATCCAGTCCGTTCATCAGACAAAGTTTCTTATAAGCGTTGATTTCAAAATGTTCACTCTTGCCTGTAGCCTTGTTAGTAATGGTCTGTTCGGGAAGATTCACCTCCACTTCCATTTTCGGGTCAGCATAGATAGAGTCGAACAATTCCTGAAGAAATCCTTCTGTAACGACTACCGGAAGCACGAAGTTATTCAACTCGTTATTCTTGTGAATATCTGCAAAGAAACTGGAGACTACCACCCGGAAACCATAACCCGCAATAGCCCAGGCAGCATGCTCGCGGCTCGAACCGGAACCGAAGTTCTTCCCTGCCACCAACACCTGTCCCCCATAAGTAGGATTGTTCAGCACAAATTCTTCATTCAGTGAACCGTCGGCATTATAACGCCAGTCACGAAACAGATTATCGCCGAAGAACTTTTCTTCACGAGTCGTTGCTTTCAGGAAACGGGCCGGAATAATCTGGTCAGTATCTACATTTTCTAAAGGGAGAGGTACACAAGTACTTGTTATTATATTAAATTTTGTCTTAGCTTTCATCTTTGTCTACTATTTTAAGATTTGCAATTTCTCGATTGTCAATTACATTAATTCTCTCGGATCGGTAATCACCCCTGTCACCGCTGCGGCAGCAGCTACCAGCGGACTGGCAAGCAACGTGCGAGCACCTGGTCCCTGGCGTCCTTCAAAATTACGGTTACTAGTAGATACCGAATATTTTCCGGCCGGAATCTTATCATCATTCATAGCCAGACAAGCAGAACATCCCGGTTGGCGGATTGCAAAACCGGCTTCCGTCAATATCTTGTCTATTCCTTCCTTCCGAATCTGCGCATCTACCATCCATGAACCCGGAACCAGCCATGCTATCACGTTTTTCCGCTTTCTTACGTCCTTTCACAATAGAGGCAAACGCACGGAAATCTTCGATACGGCCGTTTGTACAAGCACCGAGGAACACATAATCAATCTTCTTGCCCAACAAAGATTCGCCCGGTTGAAAGCCCATATAATCCAGTGACTTCTTGAAAGAAACCTGTGCTGTTTCACTCATTCCTTCAGTAGTAGGAATATGCCGGGTGATCCCCATCCCCATTCCCGGATTCGTTCCGTAGGTAATCATCGGTTCAATATCAGCTGCATCGAAACGCACTTCTTTGTCAAATACGGCATCATCATCGCTCTTCAACGTCTTCCAATATTCCAAAGCTTTGTCCCACGCCTCCCCTTGCGGAGCACTTTCACGCCCCTTGATATATTCAAAAGTCACTTCGTCCGGAGCCACCATACCACCACGTGCACCCATTTCGATAGAAAGGTTACAGAGAGTAAGGCGTCCTTCCATAGTCAGATTACGGATAGCCGAGCCGGCATATTCTACAAAGTATCCGGTAGCACCACTGGTTGTCATCTTAGACATCATATAAAGAGCCATGTCTTTTGCCGTCACTCCTTTACCCAGTTCACCGTCCACTGTGATACGCATTGTTTTCGGCCGCGACTGGAGAATACATTGCGATGCTAGCACCATTTCCACCTCACTGGTTCCGATACCGAAAGCGATTGCTCCCATAGCACCGTGAGTAGAAGTGTGTGAATCACCGCACACGATTGTCATTCCCGGCAAAGTCAAGCCACGTTCGGGACCTACTACGTGAATAATACCATTCTTTGATGCATCATGCCAAAGTGCGTCAATCCGAAATCCTGGCATTTTTCGTAAGTGTATCGACCTGTGTCTTGGAAACCGGATCTTCAATCGGCTTGTCCTGATCATGTGTCGGTGTATTATGGTCGGGCATACAGAATACCTTTTCCGGACGCAACACTTTGATCCCACGTTCACGCAGTCCTGCAAAAGCCTGGGGACTGGTCACTTCATGGCAATATAAGCGATCTATATAAAAGCTGTGTCGGGCCGTCTTCCACGGTAGTCACCACATGGGCGTCCCATATCTTATCAAATAATGTATTCATCTGTCTATTTACTATTTTACTAATTACTATTTACAAATTTAGTCAATCCCTGTAATGCTGAGATATGACCTCAGTCTCTATCTTATGATTTGAACTTGTTGATACAGTCAATATAGGCTTCTACCGAAGCGGCGATAATATCCGTATTAGCTCCGAAACCATAATATATCTGGTTATCGTATTCCACCTGCATGTGAACTTTACCTACGTCATCACTTCCCTTTGCTGATAGCCTGAATAGTAAATTCTTTCAGTGTCATGTGGCGGTCAACAATCTTCTTCAATGCTTTGATAGCAGCGTCCACCGGACCATTACCACTGGCACAAGCTTCAAACTTCTCACCTGAGATATTCAATCCGAGACTGGCTACCGAACGTACACCGACACCACTTGTCACCTGCAAATAATCCAACTTGATGCGATGATTCACACTGCGGTCGGCACCTGCCAATACCAGTATATCATCGTCGTTGATATCTTTCTTCTTATCAGCCAGTTTCAGGAATTCTTCGTAAACCTTATCCAGCTTATCCTGTTCCAAATTAACACCCAAGATATTCAGGCGGTTCTTCAATGCAGCAGGTCCGCTACGGGCAGTCAATACGATAGAGTTATCATCGATACCCACATCGTGCGGATCAAATAATCTCATAGGTCTGTACATTCTTCAAGACACCGTCCTGATGGATACCGGAAGAGTGTGCAAAAGCATTCCGTCCGACAATCGCCTTATTCGGCTGTACCGGCATATTCATCAAACTGGATACCATGCGGCTTGTCGGATAAATCTTCTGGGTATTGATGTTTGTCTGGATATCGATTTCGTGATGACTCTTTGATAATCATAGCGATTTCTTCGAGTGCAGTGTTACCGGCACGTTCACCGATACCGTTAATTGTAACTTCCACCTGACGGGCACCGTTCAAGACACCTGCTATAGTGTTTGCAGTTGCCATACCCAAATCGTTGTGGCAATGAGTAGAGATAATTGCATTATCAATACCGTCTACATGGTCAATCAGGTATTTAATCTTGGCACCATATTCAGAAGGCAAACAGTAACCGGTCGTATCCGGAATGTTCACCACCGTAGCACCGGCTTTAATAACAGCTTCTACCACACGAGCCAAGTATTCATTATCCGTACGTCCTGCATCTTCCGCATAAAATTCCACATCATCTACATAACGACGTGCATATTTCACAGCAGCCACAGCACGTTCAATAATTTCTTCACGAGTAGAATTGAATTTGTATTTGATATGCGAATCAGAAGTTCCGATACCTGTATGAACCGTTTGTGCTTAGCAAACTTCAATGCGTCTACAGCTACATCAATATCCTTTTGAACAGCACGGGTCAAGGCACAAATAGTAGGCCAGGTCACCGCTTTAGAAATCTCAATCACAGAATTAAAATCACCCGGACTTGAAATTGGGAATCCTGCTTCAATCACGTCTACTCCCAAAGCTTCCAATGCCTTCGCAACTTGAATCTTTTCTACTGTATTCAACTGACATCCCGGAACCTGTTCACCATCGCGAAGGGTGGTATCAAAAAATAAATAACCTATTGTCCATCTTCTATTTATATTATATAATTATTAGCATTAAAAAAAGCCTTTCACACATGGAAGTGAGAAAGGCTTTCGTATATCTTTATTATACACATTTACGCGTAGCACTCACTTCCACTAACCCTTGATAGTAGAATAATAATACCGCATAGTAGAATATGTATAAACATCTGATTCATCTTTTTGTCTCTTTTATTAGTTTGACGGTGCAAAGGTATAGATAATTTCTTTACCACCAAATAATACGTTACTTTTTATCATAAAAACTTCATTTCATAAGTTAAAGGCAAATTTTATAAATAATGTATCACTTATAGAGGTAAGTTCCATTAAACAGAAAAAGGGAACGTCGTGTCTTATACACTTCGTCCCCTCTTTCGTTATCGTTCTAAGTCAATAGATTACTTCTTATTGCAGCATTCTTTCTTTTCTGCACAGTCTGCTTTCTTGTCGCAAGCAGTAGCGCAAGAATCTTTAGCCTGGCAGCAAGAATCAGCTTCTTCAACAACGGCAGCAGCTTCTACTGTTTCTACAGTTGTTTCTTCGCCTTCAGTAGCAGCATTATTTTAGTTTTGTTACCTGCACAAGACATCATTGCAAAGGAAAATGTTACTGCAACAGCAGCTAAAAATAGTTTCGTTTTCATACTCTTTAAATTTGCTTTTAAACGTTGAATAAAATAATTGTCGGTGACAAATATAGCATAAATTTCCCAGACTACCAAAACAGACGAAGCCCCTCCGGTATTTCTACTGAAGGGGCTTCATAAAAACGGC
>VOFJ01001004.1_pt1 | contig 13591 bp, 24 predicted proteins | sample 5384081 | NCBI WGS metagenome assembly VOFJ01 (sample SAMN12384729, study PRJNA508395) | human gut metagenome | isolation source: healthy gut I | host: Homo sapiens
ATCAGTAGTACTTCGTTCAGTTACGTATTGCTGGTATATCTGATGACAGCAGAAAAAAGATTTCCTGAAAGAGCAGGCACCACTTCTGGAGATGGTCTTGAAAGAAAAGAAAGTTCCGTATACATATTCCTGCTACGAGGGAACAAAAAAAGAAATTGGAGCATGTGTTCCATCTGAATATGAAGCTGGCAGATACAGACAGGTGTAATGATGCAGAGTGTGATTTCTTTCGTCAGTATTGTAGATAGATGAATGTTACTGGTCGCGCATAGGGATAACGAATATTTTGAAATATGGAATCGCCTGTTATAAGAAAAAGATGCAGAGTTCGGTACAAAAGAATAAAATCAATATATAAGCAGGATTTGTTTTTATATCCTATACAGAAAAAGGGCGCGTGAAAACTTTCACACGCTCTTTTTTTTACAATGATAAAAACTCAATTGCATATTGTTCAAGTGAAGCAAGAAGCTTATCAAGTGGAAATACCTTAAGATCATTTACACCGCATCTTCGGTAACACTGAGATATCCATGCAATGAATCCAGGACTTGTTGTACATTTCCATACTGAATTTCATTAATCCCGGGATTTATGATCTGCGGGTTCAAATCTAAAGGGATCTGATAACGATTTACAAGATAAGTATTCATCTTTGTATAGTCCCCATAATAATATTCCTCAGTAAGATACTTTTCAAAAGGAATATAAGTCTGAAGATTTTTGATATAAACGGTTACAATCTCTTCTTTTTATATCTGTGATTTGTCCGGTTTCATCATAAAAATCAACAATCTCCGGAATAAAATCCTTGAAAAACCGACGGTCGATATATAAATGAAAATAGTAGCCCAAAACACTGGAATCAGAAAGAAGAGAGTCGTATTTAGCAGTAAAACGTGTTAAATCCGGAAATACCATCATCTTATCGCGATAAACAGGATTCCGGAAATGTGAAAGCTCTTTTTGGTCTGTCGCATCCGGTAGAAGATTCCCAATCAGAAAATCATTTACAGATTGAATCGGATAAGGAAAATCAGGGTACTCGTGAAGATGGCTTCGCAGCATCGGGCTGCAGTTAAATGTAAAAATAAAACCAGGCATGAGAAAATCCTTTCATATATAAAGCTGATACTATCTTAACATGAAATGAGTATATTATACAAAAGCGAGCTGATACGGGAGTAAAATAAGTCCTTTTTGTCATGTCACGAATTTGATATTTTGAGTTCTTATTTTGTATATTAATGTGTTCTGATTTGATATTCTTTTTATCACAGTAAAGATAGAATTGCAGATAGTAGGAATTGCTGCAATTTGTTTATAATAAGTGTGATAGGAGAATGTGAAGTATGAAATATGGATATTTTGACGAGACGAAGAAAGAGTATGTAATTACAAGACCGGATACACCGGCACCGTGGGTTAATTATCTCGGTTCTCCCGGAATATGGCGCGATTATTTCAAACAATGCAGGCGGATACAGTTTTGCAAAATCCGGAGCTAACGGAAGAATTTTTAAGATACATCTTTAACCAGTTTGATCAGCCGGGAAGATATATCTACTTAAGAGATCAGGAGAGTGAAGATTATTGGTCAGCTTCCTGGCAGCCGGTAGGAAAAAGATCTGAATTCTTATAAGAGCGAATGTCATCATGGTACAGCATACACAAAGATGATGGCTGATTATAGCCAGATCCATTCATTCAGAAGTAAGATACTATGTTCCGCTGAATCAGTCTTATGAAGTATGGAATCTTGCAGTGACAAATACCTCAGATCGAATGAGCAAGATCAATGTAACAGGCTATGCAGAATTTACAAACAACAGCAATTACGAGCAGGATCAGGTAAATCTTCAGTACTCTCAGTTCATTACAAGAACAGTGTTCCGTGGAAACCGTGTGCGGCAGATGATCCATGCCAATTTGGATCAGCTGGAAGATGGAAAAGATGTGGATGACAAGATCGTTGTTGACCGTTTCTTCGGACTTGCAGGTGCAAAGGTTGATTCCTGGTGTGGGACAGAGGGAAGGTTTCCTTGGAAGATATCATGGATACAACAATCCGGTCGGAGTGGAAGATGGTATTTTAAATTGTGAAGGAAATTATAATGAAAATGGATGTGGAGCATTAGCTACAATCCTGACTTTATATCCGGGAGAGACAAAAGAAATAGCATTTATTGTTGGTATGAAAGAAGATGCTGATGCAGAAACAATCATGTCTCGTTATGAGGATTGTGAAACAATCTGCAGAAATGAACTGGAAGAACTGATCCAGTACTGGCATGGACATCTGTCCCATTTCCAGGTGAAGACACCAAGCGAAGAATTTGATACTATGATCAATACATGGAATGCATATAACTGCTTTTATGACATTTATCTGGTCACGTGCTGCATCCTTTACATATTGTGGACTGAGAAATGGTTACGGATATCGTGATACGGTACAGGATATACAGGGAGTCATTCACCTTGCACCCCAAATGGCAGTTGGAGAAGATCAGGTTTATGTTGTCCGCACAAGTGGATAATGGAGGCGGTCTGCCACTTGTGAAATTCACACACAATCCGGGACATGAGGATACACCGGATGATGCTTCTTATGTGCAGGAGACAGGACACCCGGCTTATCGTGCAGATGATGCGTTGTGGCTGTTCCCTACTGTATACAAATATATTTCAGAGACAGGAAATTTTGCATTCATGGATGAAGTGATCCCGTATGCAAATAAAGAAGAAGGTACCGTGTACGAGCATTTGAAACGTGCAGTAGATTTTTCCATGAACCATCTGGGAAAACACGGTATGCCGGCGGGGCTGTATGCCGACTGGAATGACTGCTTAAGACTCGGAAAAGATGGAGAGTCAACCTTCGTTGCATTACAGTTCTACTATGCAATGACAATTTTGAAGGAATTTGCTGAGTATAAGAAAGACACAGAATATCTGAATTATCTTGGAGGAAAGTCAGAAGAAGCTGGGAAAAACTGATCCAGGGGATCTCTGTTGGAACGAAGACCGTTTTATCCGTGGCTTCACAGAGGATGGTGAAGTGATCGGAAAGCGCACAGATCCGGAGGCAAATATGTGGCTGAACCCGCAGAGCTGGGCGGTGATCAGTGGACTTGCAAATGAAGAGCAGGCAGATCTTGCACTTCAGAATGTATATGACAAACTGAATACAGAATATGGAGCAATCCTGATGGACCCTCCGTATCATGCACATGCATTTGAAGGTGCACTGGCTGTGATCTACAATGCCGGAACAAAGGAAAATGCAGGAATTTTTCTCACAGTCTCAGGGATGGATCATTCTTGCAGAGGCGCTTCGTGGACACGGGAGAGAGAGCATTTAACTATTTTATTGAAAATGCACCGGCTGCACAGAATAATCGTGCAGAGATCAGAAGACTTGAACCATACTGCTATGGACAGTTTACAGAAGGAAAAGCAAGCCCGAATTTCGGACGATCTCATGTGCACTGGCTGACAGGAACAGCATCTACGGTTATGGTGGGATGTGTAGAAGGAATTCTCGGAATGCGGCCAGACTTCTATGGACTGAAGATTGCTCCGTCAGTACCGAAAGAGTGGGAGGAATTTGAAATCGAAAAAAGATTTCAGAGGTTCACATTTACATATCGTTGTGAAAAATCCGGGGCATGCAGAGTCAGGATGTGAAAAAACTTTTCGTAAATGGAGAACAAATGAAAGATAATTATATTCCACAGGAGAAGTTAACAAAGACAACAGAGGTAGAATTATTCCTTTCTTAAATGAAATGACGAGGGACTGGACATGAGAAAAATCAATTTTACAGATAAAAACGGAACATTTACGATTACAAATCCGGAAAATTATAGTGGACTTTACTTACCACTGGCAGGAGAAGAAGGTCTGAAATCCAGTATTACACCAACTTTGGGGGAGATAGTAAAACGGACCAGAATCATTTCCTTTTCGAACCTGTCAGCATTGAAAACCTTCACAATAACCGTGGCACCAGAAATTTCTGGTGTCGGGTAGAAGAAGGAAAAGGCTACTGGTCAGCATGTGGAGTTTCAGCGGAGCAGGAGTTTGATAAATATACAGACAGACAGGATGAAAGTACTACTGGAAGCAGGAATGATGTGGCAGAAGTTGATAAGAACTTCAAAAAATATGATCTTCAGTCAGAAATCACATCCTTTGTTTCTATTGATGGCACAACAGAGATCCAGCTGATCAAGATTACAAATCTTTCGGAAGAAGAACAGGAAGTAACACCGATCGTTGCCATTCCGGTTTATGGAAGAAGCGCAGATAATATCCGCGACCACAGACATGTCACATCACTTCTTCACAGAATCGACACGAAAGAATGTGGCGTAGAAGTTACACCGGTATTATCCTTTGATGAGCGTGGACATCAGAAAAATGATACGACTTATTTTGTATATGGTTTTACAGCAGAAGGAAATGCCCCGAAGGAGTTTTATCCGACTGTTGAAAGCTTTATTGGAGAAGAGGGAGGTTCTTTCCTGATTCCGGAAGCAGTACGTGTAGAAAAAACGGGATGTACCGCAGGCTGCCATCTGGAGGGGAAAAGAGGCTGTTGGGGCATTCAGGTTTGAACGCAGAAAATTAAAAGCAAATGAATCAATAGAGTATGTTGTTCTTGCCGGAGCAACAGGAGAAAAGGCTTCCATTTCAAAAATCTGTACTTTATTTGGTACGAAGGAGCAGGCGGAAAATGAGCTTGCCAAAGTGAAAAAGTATTGGACAGAAAAAGTAAATGTAGAGTTTGAAACCGGTGATGAAGCTACAGACAATTATCTGAAGTGGATTTGCTTCCCAGCCAATTTTAAGAAGAATTTATGGATGTTCCTTCCTTCCATATCACGATTATGGAAAAGGAGGAAGAGGCTGGAGAGATCTCTCGGGCAGGATTGCCTTGCACTTCTGATTATGGATCCCTCAAACGTCCGTCAGATGATCGTGGATAATTATGGCGGAGTAAGAATTGATGGAACAAATGCCACGATTATTGGAAATAAACAGGGAGAATTTATCGCGGACAGAAATAATATTGCCCGTGTCTGGATGGATCATGCATTCTGGCCGTTTGGAACGACGAAGCTGTATATCGACCAGACCGGCGATATGGATATTCTGTTTGAAAAAGTTCCATATTTCAAAGATTTGCAGTCTATGAGAGGTACTGCACATGATAAGTGTTTTTGGAACAGCGAATATGGACAGAAGCAGAAAACAGAAAGAGACCACATTTATTTGGAACAGTTTTTGGAGCATATTTTTTTACAGAATCTGTGTGCGTTCTATGATGTAGGAGAGCATAATGAAATGCGTCTTCATGGTGCCGACTGGAATGATGCACTGGATATGGCATGGGAGAAGGGGTGAAAGTGTTGCATTTACTTGTGCTTATGCCGGAAATTTGAGAAATATTGCAAAACCTCCGTCAGTTGGAAGAAATCAGTGGGAATCAAGCAAGATTGAAATTGCAACATGAGATGGAAGATCTTCTTGCAGGAAGCGTGGAACTGTATGAAGATGCAAACGAAAAAGCAGGCACTCCTTGCAGGATACGCAAAGAAATGTGAACATAATATCAGTGGGGAAACAATTGTTGTAAGATTGGATCAACTTGCGGCTAATCTTGAGGAAAAAAGCAGACTGGATGATGAAAAACATCCGTGCCAACGAATGGGTGAAGGATGGAGAAGATGGCTGGTTCAATGGCTATTATGATAACCATGGCAGAAAAAGTAGAAGGCGTTATGGATGAAAGCGTGAGAATGATGCTGACCGGACAAGTATTTGCCATTATGAGTGGAACGGCAACAGAAGATCAGGTGGAATCTATCTGCAGGAGTGCAGACAAGTATCTTTATGATCAGAAAGCCGGCGGATACCGTTTGAACACGAACTTCCATGAGGAAAAAATTTGATCTTGGAAGAATGTTTGGATTTGCTTATGGCGAGAAAGAGAATGGAGCAGTGTTCTCACACATGGCTGTTATGTACTCAAATGCATTGTACCAGAGAGGATTTGCAAAAGAAGGAAATAAAGTACTTCAGGCACTTTTTAGATGCAGCAATGGAATTTGATAACAGTAAGATGTATCCTGGACTTCGGAATATTTTGATAATCAGGGAAGAGGCCTCTATGCATATCTGACAGGCGCTGCAAGCTGGTATATGCTTACCATGATCACAGAAGTGTTTGGGGTGAAAGGAGATTGCGGTGACTTGAAGATCGCACCTGCACTTATGCCGGAACAGTATAATCAGGATGGAAAAGCAGTACTTAAGATGACATTTGCCGGAAGGAACTTTGAGATTATATTCTATAATAAAGAAAAGAAAGAATTTGATCAGTTGAAGATCCAGAAAGCAGCTCGCGATGGAAAAGCATTAGAAATAACAGCTGAAAGGTGTACAATACTTTCAAAAGAGAGATTCAGATGCTTTCAGTGAAAGAGACACATAAGATTGAAAGGTTGAATTAGTATAATCGACAGATTAAAAAGATAAAAATACTGTCAGAAAGAGAATTGCTTTCTGACAGTATTTTTTGTGGGAAAATCTGCGAATTCTTCCGTGAAGAAATCTGATTTTACCACATGCTTTATAGTATTTGTCCCGGTACTTTTTTGGAGTGAGCCCGGTAAAGTTCTCGAATGTCGGATGAAGTGACTCTGTGAAGAAAATGCAAGATAATTTGCGATATCTACAATTGATTTGTTTGAGTATCGCAGCAGATGAGTTGCTTTTTTCTATCTTCTGTTCACGAATATAATCGCTGACAGAGACTCCCAGATTCTGCTTGAAAATGCGTGAAAGATAATTCGTGGAAAGTCCGGTGTGGTCAGCAAGAACCTGAATCGTGATTCTTTCTTTGATGTGACTGTAAATATAATCAACACATTGCATAACGGGTTTTGATAAAATGGAACTCTTTTTCTGAAGAATCATCTTACCTGTAAAATCCTTTTTGCCATCTCATGGTGAAGATCTGCAACCCTGACGGATCGTTTTGCAGGAATCCATCTTCAGAATATAGAAGTCACTGAGCCTGTAAGCCTGCTCTGGTTCGAGCCCACCGTCGATACAATAACGGGTCAACATTGCAGTGGTGACAACAAAATGATATTTTATATTAGTAAGCGCATTACGGGATAGAACACCCGTTCCTTCCAGGCGAATAAATTCATCTTCGGAACAGTTTTTAATGACTGCTTCCATGTCGCCGGAGCGTACAGCATTATAGAAAGAATATTCTACAGTTGGTGATCTGTGAAGAGTTTCTAATTCGCTGTTTTCGAGTTCTGTATTGTACCATTCATTAGATAAAGTCATAAAAAACCTCCTTTTTTATATTATGACATGAATTTGATATTTTGTTAAGATAAATAATATAATCGGAGGAAAAAAAAGATCGTATATTTAGTTCAACAACAAGAAAAGCATAGCAGAGTGCTTAGATAAAGGAGGATTTATAAATGAAAAAAGAGAGTTGTTGCGATTCTTATGGCAACAGTAGTTGCTGTTGGATCACTTGCCGGATGTGGAAGCAAAAGGCGGAAATGGCGGAGAGGCTAGTACAGAAGAAGGAAAGGTAATTAACATTTATTCCTGGAATGATGAGTTCCGTGAGAGACTGGAAGCTGTAAATCCTGAAGTTGAGTCAACATCCAAAGATGGAACTGTTACAACATTGAGAGATGGAACAGAGATCCACTGGATCATCAATCCAAACCAGGATGGTGTTTATCAGCAGAAACTTGATGAGGCACTTATGAAACAGGCAGATGTTGATACAGATGATAAAGTAGATATCTTCCTGTCAGAGACAGACTATGTATACAAATATACAGATGCTGAAGCAGACACTGCAGTACCACTGAAGGACCTTGGAATTGATCCGGATAAAGATCTTGCAGATCAGTACGACTTCACAAAAACAACAGCATCTGATGCAGACGGGGTTCAGAGAGGGATCTACATGGCAGTGCTGCCCGGGAACAATGGTTTACCGTCGTGATATTGCAAAAAAGAGGTATTCGGAACAGACGATCCGACTGCTGTAGGTGAAAAAGTAAAAGACTGGGCTGCTATGAAACAGACAGCAGAAGAATTGAAGCAGAAAGGATATTACACATTTGCTTCTTATGCTGATACATTCCGTCTCTATGGAAACAACATTTCTAATTCATGGGTAAAAGATGGAGACACAAAGGTTACAGTTGATCCAATGATCATGCAGTGGATTAATGATTCAAAAGAATGGCTGGATGCAGGTTACTTAAACCCGACAGTAAAAGGCCAGTGGAATGATGACTGGAACAAAGCAATGGGAAGTCAGTCCAAAGTATTTGCATTCCTCTTCCCGGCATGGGGAATTGACTTTACATTGAAACCAAACTGGGATGGAGAAGACGGAGAATGGGCTGTTACAAATCCACCACAGGAATACAACTGGGGAGGATCTTACATTCCATGTTGCAACAGGTACAGATAATCCGGAACATGCAAAAGACATTATCCTTGCTATGACTGACAAAAAAAAAAGATAATCTGTTAAAGATCTCCCAGGATTACTCAGACTTTACAAATACAAAATCCGGTATGCAGGAAAGCAGCAAACGATGATGCTACATATGGTTCAGAATTCCTTGGCGGACAGAACCCATTCCAGTACTTTGCACCAGTTGCTGAAAACATCAAGATCGCACCACTTTCCGCTTACGATCAGGGATGTGTGGAGTTGATCCGAGAACTCATTCAGCGATTATTTCCAGGGAAATGTTGAGTTTGAAAAAAGCAAAATCAAACTTTGAAACAGCAATCATGGAACGTTATCCTGACATTACAGAGGTTGTTTGGCCGAATAATGTCTGGAATGAACAGCTACTAACGCAGGGAGCTCTGTGACAGCAGAGCCTCTGTTTTGTTAGAAGATATTGTGGAAAGGAAGAACCATTATGAAGAAAAAAAGAAAAAAAGTATTGATTATGGAAAATGGGGATATATATTTATTCTTCCTTTTTTCGTAGCATACATTATTTTCTCATTGATACCGTTGATCGATACAGTAAGGTATAGTTTCTTTTGAATATTACCGATCAGGAATTAAAGAGGTTGGACCGAATTTTATAGGAATGGCAAACTATGTGAGTCTTCTTCATTCAGATATGCTGAAATATGGAGTGAATACTTTAATTCTGTGGGTGATCGGATTTATACCTCAGATTGTGATCGCGCTGGTACTTGCAGCGTGGTTCACTGATGTCCGATTAAAGATTAGAGGGCAGCAGTTTTTTAAAGTTGTTATCTATCTTCCAAACTTGATTATGGCGTCAGCATTTGCATTGCTGTTCTTTACAATGTTCTCAACAAATGGACCGATTAACTCAATTCTGATGTCAATCGGAATCCTGAAAAAACCGGTCGATTTCCTTGGATCTGTAATTGGAACAAGATCGTTGATCGGATTTTATGAACTTTCTGATGTGGTTTGGTAATACAACAATTATGTTAATGGCAGCAATTATGGGAATCAGTCAGGATGTCTTCGAGGCATCTGACCTGGATGGATGTAACAGTATCCGAGATTCTTCTATATTACACTGCCTTTGATCCGTCCAATTCGCATATACATTGATCACATCCATTATTGGCGGACTTCAGATGTTCGATGTTCCTCAGATCCTGACAAATGGACAGGGTAACCCGAACAGAACATCCATGACTTTGATCATGTTCCTGAACAGTCATCTGAAGAGCAAAAAACTATGGAATGGCCGGTGCACTTTCTGTATATCTGTTTATCGTAAGTGCAATCCTCTGTTTCTTTGTATATCGTATGACAAATGATAACGATCCGGATGGTTCTAAGAAAGCAGCTAAGAAAAGAGCAAAAGCAGAAAAGGAGAAAGAGATAATGAAATCAAAAACAAAGTCAAGTCGTGGACGTAGCATACTGGCACATACCGTATTATTGATTCTGTTATCTTTTATGTGTCTGTTTTTTTCTTCTATGTATTGATTATAAATGCAACACGTTCTCATGCAGAGCTACAGAAGGGATTCTCAGCACTGCCGGGAAAATATTTCTTTACAAATCTAAAAAATGTAGCGAATGACGGAAGCTTCCCCGATGTTCCGTGGTATTTTTGAACAGTTTGATCGTATCAGGGTGTTCAGCAGCATTATGTACCTATTTTTCAGCTCTGACAGCATATGGACTTTATGCTTATGATTTTAAAGGGAAAAAAGTAGCATTTACATTTATTATGGCAATCCTTGTTATGCCTACACAGGTTACAGCAATGGGATTCCTGAAATTGGTTACGAACATGGGAATGTATGATTCTCTGCTTCCATCGATCATTCCATCAATTGCATCACCGGCTGTATTTTTATTTCATGTACAGTTATCTGCAGTCTTCCCTTCCGATTTCTCTTGTAGAAGCGGCAAGAATAGATGGATCGGGAGAATTTAAGACATTTAACCACATTGTTCTTCCAATCATGAAGCCGGCAATTGCAGTTCAGGCAATCTTTACTTTCGTAGGTTCCTGGAACAATTACTTCGTTCCGGCTTTGATCATTCAGTCAAAGAATAAGATGACAGTCCCGATCCTGATCGCAACACTTCGTGGAGCGGACTATATGAACTTTGATATGGGTAAAATCTACATGATGATTACGGTAGCAATCGTGCCGATCATTATTGTATACCTGCTGTTGTCTAAATATATCATTGCAGGAGTTACTCTTGGTGGAGTAAAAGAATAATAAGAATTAAGTTGTTGGAGGAAAGCTGTCATTTAGTGGGCAGCTTTTTTTTCTTACAGTTGTTCGACTTGAATTAAGGAGATGTGTAAATGGAAAAGAATTTGAAACATAGTGGAACAAGAAGTACAGAAGTTTGCCAGCGTGAAATAGATCATGCTGTGTTTGCACGTGAGGCAGCAGAAGAAGGAATTGTTCTGCTTGAAAAACGAAGGACTGCTTTCCATTAAAAAAAGATACAAAGATTGCACTTTTGGGGATTGGGGCAGAGAAGACGATTAAAAGTGGTACTGGTTCCGGAGATGTAAATAACAGAGAAAGTGTATCTATATATGCCGGAATGAAAGAGAAAAACGCGGGTATTGTAAGCGAGGAGTGGCTGAAAGATTATCACAACCGCTATGAGCAGGCGAGAGCAGAATGGAAGGAGCAGATCTTAGAAGCTGCAAAACATGTAGACAATCCGTTTGATGCCTATGCTGCCAATCCATTTGCCATGCCGGATGGCCGTGCGGTGACAAATGAAGATATCAAGGCTGCAGAAGCAGCGGTTTATGTTATAAGCCGTATTTCCGGCGAAGGAAAGGACAGAAGAAAAAGAAAAGGGGATTATTATCTGAGTGACCAGGAAGAAAAAGATCTGTATTTCCTGAATGAGCAGAAAATCCCAACTGTATTGATCATTAATGCAGGTGGACCGGGTAGAACTTACAGACCTGCTGGCTGGAACAGAAAATATATGTGCAATCCTGAATATTTCCCAGCTTGGACAGGAAGGTGGAAATGCAGTTGCTGATATATTGTTTGGAGAATTTACACCGAGTGGAAAGCTGACAACAACATGGACAAAACGCTACGATGATTGTCCGGCAGCAGAGGAGTTCAGCTATTTGAACGGAAATCTTGAGACGGAAGAATATGCGGAAGGAATCTATGTTGGATACCGCTATTTTGACAGCTTTGGAATTGAACCATTATTTTCATTTGGTTATGGTCTGTCTTATACAGAATTTGACATTCGACTTTGCGGTATAAATACTGCTTCGAAAGGTGTGACAGTAACTGTTGAGGTAGAAAAACATAGGAACAACATACAGCGGAAAAGAAGTTGTGCAGATTTATGCTTCTCTTCCTCAGGATGGAAGAGAAAAGAATTTCGTCGTCTGGTCGGATATGAAAAGACAGAAGAACTGAAACCGGGAGAGAAAGAGATGCTGAATATTGTTCTTCCTGCAAAGGCGTTCGCAAGCTTTTTGGAAGAGCAGCAGGAGTGGAGAATCCAGGCTGGTGCTTATGGAATATGGATTGGAAACAGCTTGTCAGAGGCAAAACTTTCAGCAGGGGGGTAAAGGTATCTGCTGATGTAATGATGGAAAAAACAAAGAAACTGGAAGATCATAGTGAAGTTGTTGAAATCAAAGACTGTGCAGAAGAATTATGCAGACGCGCAGAAGAATGGACAGCACTGCTTGAGGAACTTCCAAACGTATCATTTGAACCAGAGACAGAAGAAAAGAAAGTATGCAGATTTCCAGAAGAAACGGAGATTCCTGTAGAAGATTTGATTCCACTTATGTATGGAAATATGTCTGAAATCAGAAGTACACTTGGAGCATCCGGAATTAAAGTGCCGGGAACAGCAGGAGAGACGAGTGAAGCACTGCTTGATCAATACGGAATCCCATCTTTGATCATGGCAGACGGACCGGCCGGAACCGCCTGCAGCAAACTTATGAAGTAGACCGTGAGAAAGATACAGTTTATGGAACAGGTGTGCTTGGTTCACTTGAAAATGGTTATCTTGTTGGAAGAAAAGATCATGAGGGCGCAGAACGTTACTATCAGTATTGTACTGCATTTCCGGTAGGAACAGCACTTGCACAGTCCTGGAACAAAAACTGATGGAACAGTTTGGACGGAAGGTTGCGGCAGAGATGGAAGAATTTCATATTAATCTCTGGCTTGCACCAGGATTGAATATCCACAGAAATCCTCTGTGTGGAAGAAACTTTGAATATTATTCAGAAGATCCATTCCTTGCAGGCACACTGGCAGCAGCAGTGACCAGAGGAGTTCAGAGCAGACCGGGATGCGGTGTTACGATCAAGCATTTTGCATGCAATAATCAGGAAGATAACAGAATGGGTGTTGATGCACACATATCAGAAAGAACATTGAGAGAAATTTATCTCAGAGGTTTTGAAATTGCAGTGAAAGAGGGCGCACCAACTGCGATCATGTCTTCCTATAATCTGATCAATGGTGTGCATGCAGCAAAAACAGCAAGGACCTTTGTACAAGAATTGCACGTGAAGAGTGGGGGTTTGACGGAGTTATCATGTTCTGACTGGAATACAACAGTACCGGAGGATGGAAGTATTCCGTGGGTTTGTGTGGCAGCAGGAAATGATATTATTATGCCGGGAAATCCGGATGATGATAAAAACATTCGTGATGCATATAAAGAAGGAAAACTTACAGAAAAGGAAATCCGTCTTTTGTGCAAACAGAATCCTGAAACTGATTCGAAGATTAAGATGATTATGTCAATTTAGTTTTTGCCCTATGTTCCCCAACCCTATCAGCTTATTGCAAGCAAGCTTGCAATAGCTGTCGTGTTTTGAAATGTATGTTACGCATCTGCAACAACCGAAAGAACTGACGTCCTTTTCGGTTAAGGGCATTCGCCCTATGTTCCCCAACCCCTATCAGCTTACTGCAAGCAAGCTTGCAATAGCTGTTAGTGTTTGGGAACGCAGATGCTAATTTTTTTCAGAATATT
>VOFJ01003264.1_pt1 | contig 13590 bp, 22 predicted proteins | sample 5384081 | NCBI WGS metagenome assembly VOFJ01 (sample SAMN12384729, study PRJNA508395) | human gut metagenome | isolation source: healthy gut I | host: Homo sapiens
TGAACAAACAAGTTGCATATTTTTTTCTTCGTTTCGCGCCAGCATTGTCCGTCAGGCAGCTCCATCGTGACGGGCTGATCTTGCGGGAACCAGCGGCATTCAGCGTCAGGGCATAGTCCTCGCCGATGACGGCATTTGCCTCGCCGGTCAGCGTGACCGTGCCGTAGGCCGTCGAAGCGGCATTCACGGTGAAGTAGCGTGTTTCGGTCACCGTTACGTTTCCGGAAGCCATCACAGACGGAGACGGTGACGCTGTGCGTGCCGTTCGGCAGCAGAACGCTGACGCTGGCGCTGCTCTCCGTGGAGGCCGTGAGCGTCTGGCGCTGGCCGTCAACGGAGATGGCGGTCTTGGCGGGGCTGATGCCGGTGGCATTCTCGCCCGCCGGGTCATGGAATTCGGCCGTGAGCGTCAGGCGGTTCGTCTTCAGCTCCGTCGTCCCGTCCCCGGCAAGCTCGGCCGCACCGGCCTTCACGGCGTCGATGACCGGGTTCTCGAGGTCGTCGACCGTGTCGCCGTAGACAACGCGGAAGTTATCAAAGTACAGGCTGCCGCTTGCCATGGAGCCCATGGGGATCTTATCGCCGTTTTCATTGGCGGAGCCGCCAGGAATGTAGGTCAGCAGCACGAGCGGCTGGCCGTTGAGGATCTTCAGCGGATGATCCTTCGTGACATATTTGGCAAACGGACGGAGGTCTGCTTCACAGTACATCCAGCCCTCCCAGTAGATGCCGGTATGCAGGGAGCGGCCCTCCTGCGTGGTAAAGTGCAGATAGGAGCGCTTATAGGTGCCGCTGGCCTCGTCGTAATAGGCGATCTGTGTCCATAGCCAGTAGTTCGGCGTGCCCTTGGGCGCGTAGACCCAGACGCCGAGGCCGGACGGGGGTGCCGTCGAGTGAGATGCCGCTGTAGAGATCCGTCTTCGCGGCTTCGCTTGTATCGGCGCAATAGAGGTACTCGTTGACATTGCGGTAACCGGGGAGCAGATCGGTGTAGTCATAAGTCGAGGCGCATGGAGCAGTCGCCGAAGCGGGTCTCGCCCCTCGTCGCCATTCACGACCTGCACCGTTGCGGAGTGCTCCTTCATATAGGAGGCGTGCCAGGTGAACAGGCTGCCTGCGCTGCCGAGCACATAGCAGGCGGGATAGTAGGTCTCGTCGGTATTGTCGGCGATGTAGGTGCCGCCGAACTGGAACGGGCCCTTTTCCGTCACGGTCGCGGGCGCATTCGTCTCCTTATTCCAGTTGATGAAGGTCAGCTCCATGCTTTCGTCGCCGAACGAAGCGCCGTACTGTGCGTTGCCCCAGTCGTACTCGGCGCACTGCATGAGCTTACCCTCGGCGTCCGGCTCAAAGTCGAGCAGGACCTGCGGCATTCTGCCGATCTCCACATGGATGCTGTCGGTCAGCTTTGTGCCGTCGTGCTTCGTGTAGCTGACGGTAATGTCAGCCTCCAGCGTCTCACGGGCCTTGACGGCCGTGAACGTATTGCCGGAGACAACGAGCCGATGTCGGAGGGCTGCTTACCGGGATCGGTCGGCATGATGGTCCAGTCGAACACATAGCCGCCAATATCCATCAGGCGCGTGCCGCTCTTGGCCGTCAGGCCGAGGTCGGACGACTCCTGGAAGGAGAGGTTCAGCGTTTCGGCGGCAAAAGAAGAGCTCCTCCGGCTCCTGTACCTCCACGCTAGTCGTGCCGAGCACGGTCTTGCCCTGCAGAAGCTGGGCCGTCACGGTGCCGCACTTGCCGTTCGAGCGGAACAGGCCGTTCGCGTCGATGGTGCCGAAGCTGCTGTCCTCCAGCCCCCAGCTCACGTTGGCCGGCAGGTCGGCGGGATAGCCGTTGGAGTCGACGCCCGTGGCAGTGAACTGCACGGAAGCGCCCGCAAGGAAGAGGTCGTTCTTCGGCGAGAGCGCGGCGTGGTCAAAGCGGCCGGTCGGCTGCGCCGTCGAGACGATCATCAGTGTCGAGGCGACAACGCGCTCGGGGCCGTCGGACCCGGGTGGTTCTGGATGGTGAGCTTATTGCTGCCCTCGTGGCGGGAGGCGTAGGTCGCGGAGCCGCCGCCGTCGAGGTAGATGGCTTTGACGCAGCCCTGCGCCTGCAGGACCTCGGCCATTTCATAGACGGTCATGCCGTCGGACAGGCCCTGGCGGCCGTCAGCCATGAAGATGACGAGCGTGCCATCCGCCTTCAGACCGATGGTTGCGGGGGAGCCTTATAGCTTGCGTCAGGCCGCTCTGGATTTGCCCGTCTTTCAGCAGCCAGAACGGGCCGGAGATGGCTTCCGCGACGTCATCCGTGGGGGTTCCGTAGTCGCGGATGTCATAGCTGCCGTCCTTCAGAACGGCAAAATACGGCTCGAGCCAGTCGTCGTTCTCGTGCGTCTGGATGAGGTGGCCTTCCATGATAAGATAGCCGCGGCACTGTGCCGTCTGCATATTATAGTAGTCGGCGTTCACAGCCGTAACGACGGTCTCGCCCGTTGCGGCCTCGTAGGCGGCGGCCTGGGACGTGGTCGTCTTCAGATCCCAACCGAGGTTCTTCGCAGTCTCCGCGCGGCTCTCGGCCGTGCTGCCCGCCGTGTAGTAGTTGGGATAGGACGCCTTGAGCTTCACGGAAGCACCGGGGGTGATGGTGGCCATATAGCCGAGCACCTGTGCGCTGCCGCTGGCATTGTTCAGAATGACCTGCGATTCCGTCAGGCCGTTCACAATCGGATAGTTTGTCTGCGAGATCAGGACCTTATCGGCCGGGGGCGCTGAAGTCCGGGTCGGAGCCCGCCGCAAATGCGGCCGGAAGCAGGCCGGTGAGCAGCGCGCAGACAAGCAGGGTACACAAGATCCGCCGGATGACCGGCATTCTTCTGCTGACCATGATGTACTGTCCTCCTAATGAATTGATGGAAGGAAGTTCCTTCTTCGACATGAAATGTCAGTTGCATGATAGCATACGAGGCGGAAGTGTCAAGCGAGGCCGCCGGAAGTTGTGAATAGTGCACAAAAATGCAGCCAAATATTTGGAAACAACGCTGATCGACCGGTGGCATGTGTTCTAGCTGATGTGATGTTAAATTCTTGTTAGCCGGATTGCCCGGCCTTGCTTTTTTTCTGTAAAGCCGGTATAATAGGGGAAACATGCGGGCCGGTCCGGCTGGCCCCGGAGAATTGAGGAGTGAGACAATGAAACGACTGCTTTTGCTCTGCCTGACGGCGGCTGTGCTGGTATCCTGCCTCGGCCTGTCGGCTCAGGCTGCGCCCACCCTGTCGTGGACGGAATTCTATACAATGGGGGATGCCGCCTCGGCGCACACCCGCATCGATCCGATCGAGCTGGACGGGACGACGACGCTCTTCCTGCCAGCCAGCGTATCCCGGAAGGCGGTTCCGGTGTATTTTACGCTTTCGAGAAGAATGCCGTTGTGACGGCGACGGGAAGCCGCGGCTCCGTGGCGCTCAAGAGCGGCGATACGCTGGACCTGACTGCCCTATGCGAGGGCATGGACGATACGATCACGCTGCGTGCCCGCCCGGGAGTATGCAGGCAGTGAAGCGCGTGACGTTCTTGGGGTATGACAATGTGTCGACGATGTTCCTCGTGAGCGACGATCCCGTGAACGAGGGCCGTGAGTGGGTCGAGTCCAGCGAGGACAAATCCAACAGGGCCAAAGGGCAGCATGGCTCTGCTCGCAGCGGACGGCGAATCCGTCTACGACGGCAAGCTGACGCAGATCAAGGGCCGCGGCAATTCGACCTGGAAGGGAGCCAAGCGCCCCTATCAGATCAAGCTGGACAAAAAGACCGACCTGCTCCAGACCGGCGACAGCGCCGATAAAGGCCAAGACGTGGGTCCTGCTGGCAAATTTCTATGATCCGTCCGCTGTCCGCAACATGCTTGCGCTCGACCTCGGGCGCGCGCGCTGCAGATGGAGTGCAACATGGGCTATCGCCCGGTGTGCCTGTTCTATGACGGCGAGTTCCGCGGCCTGTACCTCCCTGACGGAGAAGGTAGAGGTCAACGAGGGCCGTGTGGATGTGACGGACCTGGAAAAGGCGAATGAGATGGCCAACCCCGACGTCGAGGATCTGACGAAGCTCGAGTCGAAGACCGGCACGACCGCCAACGGCGCGACCTATCTTTATTGTGACGGCATGAACGACCCGGCGGACATCACGGGCGGCTACCTGCTTGAAATGGACTTCGCCGACCGCGCCATGGAGGAAAAGTGCTATTTCATCACGACGCGTGGCTTCTATGTCGTTGTAAAGTCGCCGGAGGCCTGCTCGAAGGCGGAGATGGACTATATCGCCAGCTGGTATCAGGACTATGAGGACGCCGTGTTTGAGGGCGGCACGAGCTCGAAGACAGGCAAGCCATTCACGGACTATGTCACGGTCGAGAGTATGGTGCAGTGCTACCTTGTCAACGAGCTGAGCAAGAACGGCGACGGCTTCAACACGTCCGCCTACCTCTATAAGGAAACCGGCTCGGAGCCGATGAAGATGGGCCCGCTGTGGGACTACGACCTTAGCTTCGGCAACAATAATTATGAGGACCTCCTGCCGCAGCCGGAGTTGCTCTACACGGTCTACGGCTCGCTCGGCCGCGCGCTGTATGCCCCTTCCGGAGTTCCGTGCCGAGGCGCAGCGACAGTATACAAAGTACATTACCCCCATTGGGAGATGTCCTTGCGGGCGATGCGGACGCGGTCAGTGCGGACGGCAGTGTGCATTCGTTTGTGTGGTACCGTGAGCAGGTCGCCGCGGCGGCAGGCTATGACGAGCTGCTGTGGAAATCGTCCCATATGGACGTCCGCCCCGGCGGAAACGGCTTTGCGGAGAACTTTGCCTCCCTGCAGAATTTCGTTGTCAAGCGTGTGCAGTGGCTGGACGGCGTCATCGGCAAGTGGAGTGCTGACCATGCAGACCCGCTCGGCGATTATATGGATGTCTTCGAGAGCGACTGGTACTATGACACGATCACCCGCGCCACGGCGCGCTCGGCCTGCTGCACGGCAAAGGTGCTTCGGCATCTTTGATCCGTCCGGCATTACGACGCGCGCACAGACGGCACACAGGTCATTTATAATATTGCCGCGCCCGGCAGCATTGCCTATTCCGACGTGTTCCCGGATGTTGCGGAGGGCAGCTGGTATGCGCCCGCCGTCCTTTGGGCGCAGCGCGAGAAGATCATTCTCGGCTATGACGACGGCCTGTTCCGTCGGACCGCGGGGTGAGCCGCGAGGATATGATCACGCTGCTGTATCGCTATGCAGGCTCCCGAAGACGAGCGGCAGGAAGCTTGCAGAGTTCCGCGACAATGCAAGCATCTCGGACTATGCCCGGCAGGCCATGGAATGGGCCGTGGAGAACGGCCTGATCCTCGGTTATGCAGAGGACGGCACCATCCGCCCGCAGTCTACGACGACCCGCGCGGAATTTGCGACGATCGCCGTGCGGTTCTACGAGAAGACGAATGCATAAAAGCACCTGCTTTTGCCGACTGTCTGTGCTGCTTTTGCTTGTGGCGCTGACGGCCTGCCGCCGAGATATGACGGCTCCGACGGTGACACCGACGGAAACGGCGGGTCACGGAGCCGACAGAGCAGCCCACGGGGAGGCACCGACGGAGGCCCCTGCGGAGTCTTCTACCGAGCCCCTTACGGAGGCCCGACGGAGCCGGAATGGGTGCCGGAAAAGTATAACGGCGCGCTCGGCTCCGCCGGGAGCCTGCGCGGCACGACCCTGCTCATCTCCATCTTTACGAATGATGCGCAGACCGCATGGGACGACGAGGCCGACCGCGAGGAGATGCTCCTGACGCTCAACCGCATGGACACGGCCGCGCAGTGGCTCACGGAGCAGGCGGCTGTGCATATGGCTCGGACGCTTCGTTCCTCTATGACTGGACCGCTGATCCGGACCTGCGCTATGATGCCTCGTTTTCGGAGCTTCTCGTCCGCGAGGATGGGGGCATGTATGAGGTGCAGGCCGCCGATTATGTACGGGGAAAACATCGACAGCGATGCCCTGCGGCAGAAATACCACGCGGACAATGTGGTCTACTTTTTTCCTGTTCAACACGCCCTATGAGCATACGCCGAATCCCTGGTCTCTCGGCTTTGTCCAGCCCGGATTATGATATCGAATACGTCAACCTGTATATCCGCTTCGGAGACATATTTGATGCGCCGCCTGCGACCTATGCCCATGAGATCCCTGCATGCCTTCGGTGCGCCGGACCTCTATTATGTGGACACGGGCATCCACAGGAGTTTGTCGATTACTGCAGTCAGACGGGCTGCAATGACATCATGTTCACCGTGAATGCGGGCGAGACGATTGACAATGATTTCACGCTGATCGACGCCTATTATGTCGGCATCGGGGCACGCCCGGCAGAGGCGGATGAATGGGGCCTCGGTCCGAGCGAGTATGACGCAAACTGAATCCTGATATCACATGGAGCCGGTCCCGGAAAGGGGATCGGCTCCGTTTTTATGGATCTGCTTATTCGAGACCGTATGGCCAGCCGCCAAGGCCGCCAAGGTCGTAGAGCTCGAGTATCCGAGCGCTGCGAGCTTTCGGCTGCAGCGCGGCTGCGCTTACCGGTCTTGCAGTAGACGAGGACCGGGCTACTCTGATCGGGCAGGGCCTCTTGCAGCCGTCTCGGCGCTGATCTCGTCGACCGGCAGCAGCACGGCGTCTGCCAGATGGCCGGTGATGTATTCCTCTTCGTCGCGGACATCCACGACCGTGCCGTCGGGATGCGAGCGGATCATGGCAAGCGCCTGCTCGGCGTCTGCGGCAACAGGGATCATGGGTGGGCTCCTTTCAGGCCAGCTCGATCATGTTCGTATAGAGCTGATAGTACTTGCCGTGCTGCTCCAGCAGGTCGGCGTGGCTGCCGCGCTCGATCACGCGGCCCTGCTCCAGAACGAGAATGGCGTTCGCGTTGCGGACGGTCGACAGGCGATGCGCGATGACAAAGACCGTTGCGTCCGGCCATCAGGCCGTCAAGGCCCTTTTTCGATGAGCTTTTCGGTGCGGGTGTCGACGGATGACGTCGCCTCGTCCAGAATGAGGACCGGGGCCTCCGAGACGGCCGCGCGCGCAATGGCGACGAGCTGCCGCTGGCCCTGACTGAGGTTTGCGCCGTCGGAATAGAGCATGGTGTTATAGCCCTGCGGCAGATGCGAGATAAAATAGTGCGCGTTGGCGATCTTCGCTGCGCGGATGCAGTCCTCATCCGTCGCGTCCAGCCTGCCGTAGCGGATGTTCTCCATCACGGAGCCGGTGAACAGGTGGGTATCCTGCAGCACGATGCCGAGAGACCGGCGGAGGTCATCCTTCTTGATATCGCGCACGTCGATGCCGTCATAGGTGATGTGGCCGCCCTGAATGTCATAGAAGCGGTTGATGAGGTTCGTGATCGTCGTCTTGCCCGCACCGGTCGAGCCGACGAAGGCGATCTTCTGGCCGGGCTTGGCATAGAGCGAGAGGTTTTTCAGCACCGGCTTGTCCGGATCATAGGAGAAGTCGACGTTGTAGAAGCGGACGTCGCCCTTCAGCGGCACATGTGTGCCGTCCGGCTTGACCCAGTAGAAGTCGCGGCCCTCGCGCGCCAGCGTGACGGAGCCCTCGTCGATCTCGGCCGGGGTGTCCAGCACGTCGAAAATGCGCTCCGCACCGGCCAGCGCCAGCATGATGGAGTTGAACTGGTCTGCGATCTGGCTGACTCGGTCGGCAAATGTGCGGATGTACTGCAGGAACGTGATAAGGATACCGCCGGTGCCCTCGCCGGTCAGCCACAGTGTGCCGACGGCGCAGGTGATGGCATAGAACATGTGCGACAGGTTGTTCAGGATCGGGCCGACAACGGACGTGGCCGTCGTTGCCGTGGTCGAGGCGCTGTACAGCGCGTCGTTGATCGGCTCAAAGTCGGCCATGACCTGCTTTTCGTGCGTGAAGACCTTGATATCGCGCTGTCCTGCGATCATCATTTCCTCAATGTAGCCGTTTACGGCCGCGGCGTTCTTCTGCTGTGCGCGGTAGCTGTGGCTGCTGATCTTTGTCGTGATGCGCACGACAAGCAGCACGATGGCCCCCAGCACCACCATGATGGCAAACAGCCGCATGGACAGCACGAGCATCATGGCGATGGTGCCTGTGAGCGAGGTGACGGAGATGAGCATCTGCGTGATGCTGTGCTGCAGCAGCTCGTTGGTGGCCTCGATGTCGCTGGTGTAGTAGCTCATGAGGCTGCCGTTCGTATTGGCGTCAAAATAGCTGATGGGCAGCTTCTGCATACGGGCAAACAGCTCCGCGCGCAGCTCACGCATGATGACGGTGCTCGTCTCGAGCATAAGGCGGTTGAGCAGGTAGTTCGTCACGGCGCTGAGGAAATACAGCGTGCCGAGACCGGCCAGCAGGCTCAGATATTTTGCGTAGGTCTCATTCGGCGTGATGCCGCTTTCCTTCAGAAGATTGGTCAGCGGGCGCATGCAGGGACGCGCCGATCGTGCAGGCCACATAGGCCAGAATGGATGCCACGGCGCAGATGAGCAGCACGCGGCAGTGACGGAAATAGCGGAATAGGCGGAACAGCGTGTGCAGGGGAGACTGCGCGCGGCGGTAATTCCGAAGCTCAACTCTGGCCATGCTGCTCACCCTCCTCCCGCATCTGGCTGTCATAGACGTCGCGATAAATCTGGCTGCGCTCCATCAGCTCCGCATGCGTGCCGACGTCGGAGAGCTCGCCCCTCGTGCAGTACGATGATCCGGTCGCACGAGAGGATCGAGGCGATGCGCTGCGCGATGATGATCTTTGTGCTGCCGGGCATGGCCGTTTTCAGCGCGCGGCGGATGTGCTCATCCGTCGCCATGTCCACGGCGCTCGTGGAGTCGTCGAGGATCAGGATCTTCGGCTGCTTCACAATGGCGCGCGCAATGCGCAGGCGCTGCTTCTGTCCGCCGGAGAGGTTCGCGGCGTTCTGCTCCAGAACGGTCTCATAGCCGTCCGGGAAGCGGTCGATGAATTCGTCCGCGCAGGCGATGGCGCAGGCCTCGCGCAGCTGCTCCTGCGTGGCGTTGGCATTGCCCCAGCGGAGATTCTGCGCGATCGTGCCGGAGAACAGCGCGCCGTTCTGCAGCACCATGGAAACGCCGTCGCGCAGGTGCTCGAGCGTGTAATCGCGCACATCGCGGCCGCCGACGCGCACGGTGCCGGACAGCGTGTCATAAAAGCGCGGGATGAGATTTACAAGCGTGGATTTGCCCTCGCCGGTGCCGCCGATGATGCCGATGGTCTCACCACTGTTGATATGTACGGTGATGTGGCGCAGTGCAAGCTTGTCCGGATCGCCGGAATAACTGAAGCAGACGTCTTCAAAATCCACACTCCCGTCTTCCACGACGGCGTCGCTCGGCCCGTCCGTGATGTCAACGGTCTCGTCCAGCACCTCGTTGATGCGGACCAGGGAGGCATGTGCGCGGGACAGAGCCATAATGAGCCACGTGAGCATCGTCAGAGCGTTGACGGCCTGCGTCGTGTAGGACACCAGACTGACAAGCTCACCTGTAAGCAGGCCCGTTGTGCGGAAAAATGATCTCGCGGCCGCCGAGGAGCAGCAGCACAATCGTGCAGCCCCATAGGATGGACATCTGGATGGGACCGGTCAGCGTGAACAGGCGGGAGGATGACAGCGTTGCCTGCCGCAGATCCTCCGCCGTGCCCGCGGAAGCGCTCGGATTCATAATCACCGCGGACATAGGCCTTGACGACGCGGCTGCTGATGAGGTTTTCCTGCACGGCGCGGTTCATGCTGTCCATCTTCTGCAGCATTTTGCGAAAGCGCGGCTGGCCGATCTTCATGAGGATGGCCAGAACACCGGCCAGGAGCGGAATGGAGATCAGAAAGATCACCGCCAGATGCGGCGAGATCGTAAAGGCCATGACTGTGGCCATCAGTAGCATAAACGGCGAGCGGATCAGTGTGCGCGCAGGAACTGGTGCATCGTGTTGCGCACGGTGTTGACGTCCGTCGTGGCGCGCGGGGTGATCAGGCTGGACGTTGTGAAATGATCCGTGTTCGCGAACGAGAAGTCCTGAATTTTTCCGAGCAGGTTCGCACGGAGATTTTTGGCAAAGCCCTGACTGGCCACGGCGGAGCAGCGTGCACTCAGAATGCCGCAGGCCATGGAGCAGCAGGCAACGATGACCATGATGATGCCGACTGTCAGAACGAAGCGATCGCGGTTTGCGATAAGTGCCTCCGGAAACAGCTCGCGCAGCATGAAATCCTGCTCCCGGTAGAGGCCGCCATCCACGATGACGGACATCAGCATCGGGATCAGGACCTCGAGCATGACCTCCAGCCCGCCGAAGATCGCGGCGGCAAGGGTCCAGATGCGGTAGCGCCCCAGATTCGGCCAGATGTGGCGGAATGACCCAGGGCGTTTCTTCTTGCTTTCGATGAAGCTCATCCCCTTGAAGAAAATAGTTAGTCGTGTCTGAATATTATACCAAACGGTATGTCTTCGTACAAGCCTCAAATTTCTATTTTTTGAGAAAAAATTCGATGGGATTTCCTGAAAATCCCCGAAATCCGCCTCGTCCTTTTTATGCGGTGCTTGCAGCAGAGCGGATGATACAATATACTATATTGGAGTGAATTATAACGATCTTAAGAATATTCTTTCGGTTTTGCCTGCTTGTTTCTGCTGCCGTTTTTCGGTAAACTGTAGGGGCAGAAGCGAGAACGCAGGCGGCTGCGCGGAGAGAAAAATGGGGGAGAATGGCATGTATCGGATTCTGGTTTGTGATGACGAGCGGGACATCGTGTCCGCACTGCGGATCTATCTAACGGCGGAGGGCTATGAGGTGCTCGAGGCTACAACGGCAGCGAGATGCTGCGGCTTGCCGCCATGCAGGAGGTGCATCTCATCCTGATGGACATCATGATGCCGGTGATGGACGGGCTCACCGCCATGGCGCAGCTGCGCCAGACCAGCAACGTGCCGGTGATCCTGCTGACGGCCAAGTCGGAGGACATGGATAAGGTCCTCGGCCTGAATCTCGGCGCAGACGATTATGTGACAAAGCCGTTCAATCCCATTGAGGTCATGGCGCGCGTCCGGTCTCAGCTCCGGCGTTATCTGCAGCTTGGCGGCGGGCAGGTGCTGCCGACGCAGGTGACCATCGGCGGCATCATGCTCGACGACGCCGGGCGGACCGTCACGGTCGACGGCGAGCCGGTCGCGCTGACGCCGACGGAGTTCGACATCCTGCGTCTGCTCATGCAGCATGCGGGCACAGTCTTCTCTCCGCGCGAAATTTATCGCCGTGTCTGGGGCGATTCGCCCGTCGGCGTGGAGAACGCCGTGGCGGTGCACATCCGGCATCTGCGCTCGAAGATCGAGATTGATCCCACCGAACCGCGCTATCTCAAGGTTGTGTGGGGCAAGGGATACAAAATGGAGGAACGACGAAATGAAAAAGCTGCAAGATAACCTCGCGGCGCGGATCGCCGCATCCGTCATACTGACCGTGAGCTTCCTGCTCACGCTGCTCAGCACGGCGGGCATCGTGCTGCTGGCTTCCTATCAGGCCTATAACGACGGCGGCGCGCAGCTGCGTACATCCCTATCTGCATGCGGCAGGAGTCCAGGAATACTACGACCATGTCGAACCGGTGCTGGAAGGACTTGTCCATGAGCCGCAGAGCTATCAGAATTACCTGAACAGCTTGAATGTCCATGTCGATGTGAAGACGACGGACGGAACAACCGTGTTTTCCAATGCAAAGGAAGGGGAGACGAGCCTCCTTGAGGACCCCTTCAGCTATACGTTCACGACCGGAGAAACGAAGCTCTGGAAGAATACGTTCTCGGATGCGGAAAAGGCCCAGCGCGCGCTGGAACGTTTCCCATACCAGATCGAGGACTATGAGATCGAGGCGTCGCCATTTGAATACAGCACGTCCTATTCGCCGATCGACGAAAGCCTCGGCGACGCGCTCGACGAAACCCCTTTATCCGGCTTAGAGTCCTATTACCCGATGCTGAAGATCTGGTATTATCCCGAGGGAGCCTGACCGAGGTAGAGGTCGGCGTGACGCTGGCTGCAGCCCCGATCCGGGAACGATTCGGTCGCCGTCACGGCGCGCTGGATCGATCTGCTGATCGCCATGCGCGTGTGGCTCATCCTCATCCTTGTGCTTTCCGCGGCTTGCTGCGTGGCCAGCTTTGCCTTCCGCCTGCGCACGGCGGGCCATAAGCGCGGAACCGCGGGCATCACACTCCGCTGGCTCGATCGGATGCCGTTTGAGGCTTATCTGCTGGCCCTCGCCGCAGTTGTGCTCATCATCGTCTTTCTTGCCAGTGCAAAGGGGGAGCTGTGGTCGATCGCACCGGCCGCTGTCCTCCTCTGCTTTCTGCTTCAGACCCTCCCCATGACGATCGCCGCACGCTGCAAGGCGCACACCATGTGGCGCAATACGCTGCTGCGCCGTCTGCTGGACTGCATCCCCGGCGTGCTGCGGCGGCTTGCGGCGGTGATCCGGCGCGTGATGCCGAAGCTCCCGCTCGTCTGGACGGCTCTCGTGTGCTGGCTGGCCCTAGCCTGCTGGAGCTCGGCTTTGATGACCGGGGCCTATGCTGCTTTCTCTGGATCGTGGAAAAGGTGCGTGTTCACGCCGCTGGATCGTGCTGTTCCTAAAGGGACCTGCGCCTGCTGGACGGGAGCAAGCGGCTTGCCGAGGGTGATCTGGATCATTCGGTCGCGACGGACCATATGTTCTCTCCGCTGCGCAGACAGGCCAATCTATCTCAACGAAAACAAAGCATCCGCGACGGGATGCGCAATGCAGTAGAGGAGAGAATGCAGAGCGAGCGGATGAAAACGGAGCTCATCACGAACGTCTCGCACGATATCAAAACGTCACGCCAGACGTCGTCCGTGCACTACGGTAAACCTGCTGCAGCGCGATGGCCTTTCCTCGCCGGACGCGCCGGGAGTACCTCGAGGTGCTCGTGCGTCAGAAACAGCACGCGGCTGAAAAAGCTGACGGAGGACTCGAAGGCCTCCAAGGCGGCGACTCGGCAATCTGACGGTCCATCCGGAGGCAGTTGATGCCCGTCCTGCTCGGTCAGGCGGAGGCGGAGTATGCCGACCGGCAGAATGCGAAGATCGAGCCTGTTTTTGATCTGCGAGCCCAGCGGTTTCGTGTGCAGGCGGACGGGAGGCTCCTCTGGCGGGTGTTCGACAATCTGCTGAGCAATATCTGCAAGTACGGTCTGCCCGGCTCGAGGGCCTATCTCCGCACGGAGGAGCGCGGCGAACTGCTGCGCATCACGTTCCTGAATATCTCCCGCGACGCCCTGAATATTCCCGCCGAGGAGCTGATGGAGCGCTTCGTCCGCGGTGATGCCTCCCGCAGCACGGAGGGCAGCGGTCTCGGTCTCTCCATCGCACGCGCAGCCTGACGGGAGTTGCAGGGTGCAAGTGCACATTCACGGATCGCCACTGAGGGGACCCCGTGCCCGCGCTCGGAGCTTCCGCCGACAGAAGAATAAACCTTGCGTTACCGAG
>VOFJ01002712.1_pt1 | contig 13578 bp, 23 predicted proteins | sample 5384081 | NCBI WGS metagenome assembly VOFJ01 (sample SAMN12384729, study PRJNA508395) | human gut metagenome | isolation source: healthy gut I | host: Homo sapiens
CAAGAGGTGCCGGTTCCCGTATGTTGGTTGGAAAAACGGCAGAATTTCCGGAACCATCGGAGGTGGAGCTGTAGAATATCGTGCTGAATGTATGGCATTGGATATTTCCTGAAAAAAGGAATCCTGCGAGCATGAATTCCGGCTGAATCATAAAGATGTTGAAAATATTGGTATGATCTGTGGTGGTGATGTTACGGCGTTTTTCCAGTATCTTGATCATAACGATCCGATTATTTGGAAATCACGGAAACTGCCGAAAAATTCATATGAAGAAGCGAAAAGATTTCTGGCTGATCTGTGATCTTAAGACAACCTCCGGCATGAGTCTTTACAGCCCTTCTTATGGCCTGATCGGAAATGCCGCTGTTCCTTCATCCATATTATCGTCCTTGTCTGCACAGCCATGCCGTTATCGCGGTGATGATTATGATTTGTTTTCAGAACAAATAGGCACATCCGGAACTGTCTATGTATTTGGTGGTGGACATGTTTCACAAAAAAGCTTGTACCAATATTAGCAAGTGTTGATTTCCGCTGTGTCGTTCTGGACGACCGGCCGGAATTTATTGATCCTGTGCTTTTCCCGGATGCAGTTGAAACGATACTTTGTGATTTTAATCATCTGGATCAGAGCATGTTTCTATCACAGATGCTGATTATTGCTGTGTCATGACACGAGGTCATGCCTATGATACGATTGTGCAGGCACAACTTCTTGCCACACCTGCATGCTATATCGGCGTCATCGGAAGCCGTGCAAAAAAAGCTGCTGTATTTCCGTCTGATTGGAAGAATACAACATTAATGAACAAGATTTAAAACCATATCATCTCACCTATAGGACTGGAGATTAAAGCAGAAACACCGGCTGAAATCGCCATCTCCATCACAGGACAGATGATCCAGGTTCGCGCTGACAGAAAGGCTACATCAAAATGATGGCAAAATCAGTATATAAAACTGTAATATTTGGTGCCGGACAAATTGGACAAATGACCGCAAGACTTCTCAGCAGTCCCTGTCAGCTCCTGTGCTTTGCCTGATAATGACCCCATAAACACGGATCATATATTGGAAATATTCCAGTCTGTTCTCCGGATACTGCAGCAGCACTTCTCCCGGATCTGGTCATCCTGGGAGTTCTGGATGAAGAACGGCGCAATTCTATGATAAAGCAGATGGAAAACTTAGGTTATCACGGACCTTTTCGTGATCCCTCCGTCCTTCGCATGTTTGATGCACGGGTTGCTGTTATGCGTCTTTTATCTGAGCAGATCTATCAATTGGATATTCCGGGAAATGTTGCAGAACTCGGTGTTTTTCAGGGTGAATTTTCTTCCCTGATCAGTGCTGCCTTTCCAGATCGCAAAATCCATCTTTTTTGATACTTTTGAGGGATTTTCAGAAAAAGGATATCACAATAGAAGCCTCCGGTAATCTGTCCCGTGCCAAAACAGGTGATTTTTCTTCTACTGATATTGACTCTGTTCTCCATGTTATGCCTGATCCTACACGGACTGTAATCCATAAAGGATGGTTTCCGGATACTTTTGCCGATATTACAGATGCAGATTTCTGTTTCGTATCTCTGGATGCTGATCTCTACGCTCCGACTGCCGCTGCGCTTCCTCTGTTCTATGAACGCCTAGCCACCGGAGGAGTTCTCCTGATCCACGATGTGTACAGTACACAGTTTTCCGGATGTCGAAAAGCGGTCGGGGAATTCTGTCTGAAAAACCATCTGTTTGCAGATCCTGTATGCGATCTGCATGGAAGCGCAATGATCCGAAAATTATAAAAAGAAACGCCGGAACCGGTATTTACCGGAACCAGCGTTTTTTTTCATTTATTTATTGTATAGCCCCTTTTTCCACGTCCATGCCTAACCTTTATAAAATTCCTTTCAGAACATTTTTCCAACGCTTCTCATGGAAGTAATTTCAGGACTGGCCAGTCAAAAAAAATAACCGCTAGAAGCCTTGATTTCTAGCGGTTCTACGCGTTAGAGGCTGCTGCGTGCCGGTGGCACGCGTTTAGCAACGACCGGAGCGAAGCGTAGATCGAACCCGTTCGAGTCCGACCCGTACTCGAATAAAAAATAAGACACATTTTAACGCTGTGTCTTTTTTTATTAGCGTGCGTTAGAGGATTCGAACCCCCGACCTTTTGGTCCGTAGCCAAACGCTCTATCCAGCTGAGCTAAACGCACATCCTTGTGAAGTTCTTATCTCGTGTCCCTCACAACAATGAGTATTCTACTCTATACTGGAGCATTTGTCAACACTTTTTTGAATTTTTTTAATTTTTTTCTTTTGATTCGCAAAATTATAACAATTTACAACTATTCTGTAATGATATCAGTACACAGGTACACCAAAATACCATCGCAGTCCTGTTTTCATTAATTCCGCCGCAAAGCCTCGATCGGGCTCAGTTTTTGCTGCTTTCTTCGCAGGATAAATTCCAAAGAATACTCCTACTGCACTGGGAAAACAAAGTCGCCGCCATAATTGTACTCAGGCTGATTCCCGGAGTGATGGACATTCCCATACTGCTGCTTATGATTGAACAGATCACATATCCGCCAATCACACCCAGAACAATTCCTATCACCCCTCCAATCACCGTCAGAATTGCCGCCTCTGCCAGAAACTGCATCATAATAGAAGAGGTTTTTCGCTCCCAGTGACTTACGGATACCAATCTCTCTGGTACGTTCTGTTACGGAAACCAGCATAATATTCATAACGCCGATACCGCCAACCAGAAGGGAAATTCCCGCCACAAAGGAGATAAAAGCAGTCACCATATCCAGCATCTGATTCATAGAGCTCATAATATCCTGAAAGCTCTGTACCTGAAAGTAATCTTTTCCTGCACACTGATGTCTTTTTTTCCATCAGTTTTACCACTTTGTCAGCAACATCCTGACTGTTTAAGCTCTTATCTGTCTGCATTGTTACTGAGAAAAGTAATCGGATACACCGGTGAATTCATTTCATTGTAGTATAGGGAACATTAATAGTCACCGGCATTCCCTCATAAGTATAACTGACAAAGGTTCCATTTTTTTCTTTCTGGGTTGTCACCCCGCAGATACGAAGACTTTTGGTCAGTCCATAACAATTGACATCTACAGTCATTCCAACCACATCATCTGTGCCAAAGAGTCTTTTTTTGCATCTGCATCGGAAAGCACACAGACATTTTTTGCTTCCTGAACTTCATTTTCCCCGAAATATACTCCATGCTTCATGGTGGCATTATTTAACAGCTTTGCATCCGGTCCCTCACCCGTCAGCATAAGAGAAAAATTTCCCTTACCTGTGGTAGTTTCTCCACTGAATGAATCCGAAACATTTACTCCTTCTATACCGTCTACCGCCCGGATTGCTTCCACATCATCCGCAGTGATCCACTCCTCATCTGTCTGTGCCTCATCGCTGACACTGATGGCAATCTGCCCGCCGCCGATATCATCAATTTCACTGTTCATCTGGTTCTTGGTTCCTTCACCCACAGATACAATGGCAATTACAGAAGCAATGCCAATGATAATGCCAAGCATAGTCAGAAATGAACGTCCCTTATTTGCCATAATGTTATGGACTGCCATCTTGATATATTCATACAGATTACTCATCGGCATCCTCTCCTGTCTGTTCAGGAACTGCCTGTACTTCCATTCCCTCTGTGTAATCACCCAGATCTGCGATTACTTCTTCGCCTTCTTTGATTCCCTTCGTAATTTCCACATAATCCTCTGAGCTGATTCCTGTGGTAATATTTCTCTTTGTCACCAGTCCATCTTCTATCACATAGCAGAAGGAGCCTTCTTTTTCCGATATTGATCACTTCCACAGGAAGAGTCACCACATTTTTCGCAGAAGCCGCATGAATCTTAACCTTGGCATCTACCCCCAGGAAAATATCTTCATCCGGATCATCAATGCTTACTGTTGCTGAAATGACCGGCGTTCCTTTTTTTCATTCTGCACCGCAATATGACTCATTTTTTTGTTACAGTACCCTGATAAGTATTATCCCCCAAAGGTAATCTCAACAGACTGCCCTCTTTCACTGTATTATAATCATATTTAGAGAGAGTCACATCCACACTTGCCTTGTCTGTATTCTCAATAGTAAACAGTTCCATACCCTGAGTAACTGCTGCTCCCTGCTTAATATCTGCCTTGGATATGATTCCGTTAAATTCTGCGGTGATTCCTTTCTTTCCTTCCTTCACCAGCTCCTCGGCTGATTTTGCGTCCAGTTCGGAAAAGATTATCTGTTACTTTCAGTTTCTCTTTTTCTTCTTTTGTCAGGCTTGTGGAATCTGCCTCTGCGATAGCTTTCTCAGAAGCCAGATCTGACTGAAGCTCTGCAAGTTCATCGCTTGCTGTCTCAAGCGCACTTTCCAGAGCAGAAGTATCCGCAGTTACTGTCCCGCCATCACTTCCACTGTAATCATATCCGGAGGAGGAAGAATCTTCCCCCATCGCTGTCATCTGCATCTGAACCGTCTGAAATTCCCCATGAGTAATCTGCACTGCTTTCTGTGAAATCAGAAAGTACCGGCATTTTCGGTGTCTGCTGCTTAAGATCATTATAAGTCTGCTGTGCCTGCTGCATTGCGAGCTGTGCCTGTGTTCTTGCAGCCTCCGCATTATCCAGAGCCTGTGTATTCTCATCTGAAGGGTCTGCCTGCCATGTTGCAAATGCCATCTGATATGTGGTGTCTGCCTGATTATAATCGCTTTGTGCCTGATTATACTGTGCATTCAGATCTGAGAGCTGCTGCTGGTACTGCGGAAGAGTCTCCGTCTTGTATGTATAAGTGCGGCCTGATATTTACTCTGGATTTCCTCCTGTTTCTTTGCCTCTGCCTGGGCTTTTGCCTGAGCTTCCTGCTGCTGTGCCTGAGCCTGAGCTGCTGCCTGTGCGGATGCCTGAGCTGCCGCTTCACGCTGTGCCGCTGCTGCTGCCGCTGAAATCTGTGATTTCAGAGACGAGACATATAAAGCTTTTTTTATCCTTTATTTTCTTCTCAAGCTCCTGAACATTCTTTTTGGCATCCTTCTGCTTCTTCTCTGCTTTGTCAGATTTATTTCTTGTATCCTTTGTATCATACTTTGTTGATTTCAGATTCAATTCTGCTTTTCCGATTATCTTTCTCCAGATCCTCTGTATTAAACTCGATCAGTTTTTGTTCCCTTTTTTACCACATCGCCCTGGGAAAAGAAACAGTTTTCAGTTCTGCATTTACAGGAGAATAATATGTCTTCTCTTCTTCACTTCCCACTGTTCCTGTGGCATCTACAATTTCCTCAACATCTCCTTTCTCTGCAGTTACCACCTGAACCTGCGGGATTTGATTTTCTGTAGAATTTCTCTGACCTGCTACTGTAACTCCGCCGGCAACAACGAGAACAGCTGCTGCCCAATAATAATTTTCTTTTTACTTTTCTTTTTTTTCATAATATCTGTCTCCCTGTAACCGGATTTATGCATCCAGCTGGTTTTTTTATATATTCTTCTTTCCCATAGTTTTTATTGATAAAATCTGATTCTATCTTTCCATCCATAATTCTGACTACACGCCTTGCCTGAGCAGCAATCCCATTATCATGTGTGATCAATATGACCGTTTTTTCCCTGCTCGTGCATACTTTTTAAGAATCTGAAGAATCTCCTTACTGGATGCAGAGTCCAGATTTCCCGTTGGTTCATCTGCCAGGATCACCGGCGGCCTGGCTGCGATAGCTCTGGCAATAGCCACACGCTGCTGCTGTCCCCCTGACATTTCGTTTGGTCTGTGATCCATACGTTTCTCAAGCCCTACCATGGTCAGTGACTCTACTGCCAGCTTATGTCTCGTTTTTTCTGTCTACCCCTCTGTAAACCAGCGGTAGTTCCACATTTTCAATTGCAGTCAGATTTGAGATCAGATTAAATCCCTGAAAAATAAATCCGATCTCCCGGTTTCTGACTTCTGAGAGTTTCATTATCTTCCATTGTGGACACATCAGTTCCATTCAAAAAATATTCGCCGGATGTAGGCACATCCAGACAGCCCAGCATATTCATAAATGTAGACTTTCCTGAACCTGACTGTCCGATAATAGCAACAAACTCACCCTTATTAATTTCCAGATTAATATGATCCAGCGCCCGTACTTCATTCTCGCCGGGATTATATATTTTACACAAATCTTTTACTCTGATCAGCGCTTTCTCCATCTTTCCCTCCTCGTCTATTAAATATCCTGCTCCAATCCAGATCTTACAGAATCGCAACCTGTCTTTCGTAAGATATCAGAAATACCTTTACAGTCATAACCTCACTTATATGTTAAAAGGGCAGCGCTTCAGTTTTCAAAAGCTCTGCCCTTATCTGCGGAATCTGCAAGTCTCTGTTATCAAAACGATACAGCTTCCACGATTTCTTCATATTTTTATTCCGTATCTGCCTGACTTTTTATGCTTCCAGCAGAAATAATGCTTTATATGCTTTCTTAGCTTCATAGACATCTGCTTTACTTGTGATTTCCCACGGTGCATGCATACTGAGCACTGCAACACCGCTGTCAATGACTTCCATTCCGTAAAGTGCTGCGATATAAGCGATCGTTCCGCCGCCTCCCACATCTACTTTGCCAAGTTCTGCTGTCTGGAAGGCAACTTCATGGCTGTCAAAAATATTTCTGACTCTTGCCACATACTCTGCGTTGGCATCGTTAGAACCGGATTTTCCTCTTGCCCCGGTGAACTTGTTAAGAACAATACCGCGTCCAAGATATGCTGCATTCTTTTTCTCAAAAGCCTCACCATAGGCCGGATCATAGCCTGCACTTACATCAGAGGAAAGCATACTGGAATTCTTCAGAGTTCTTCTCAATCTCAAATCACTGAATAGCATCCCATTGCATCCAGAAGTTCTGCCACTGCGTTCTCAAAAAAAAACGTGACTGCATACCGGTTGCACCAACGCTTCCAATCTTCTTCTTTATCTAGTAAACAGACAGCAGCGGTACGTGTTTCGGGGTCGTCCATCCCAAGCATTGCAAGCAAGAGAAGTATATGCGCACACTCTGTCATCCTGTCCATAAGCAGCGATCATACTTCGGTCAAGACCACACTCTCTTGCCTTTCCTGCCGGTACGATCTCCAGCTCTGCAGAAAGAAAATCTTCCTCTTCCATATCATACTTCTCTTTTAAGGATATTCAGTACATTCTGTTTTTACTGCCTCTTTTTTCTTCTTATCATCTTCCAGGTCTTTCAGTGGTCTGCTGCCGATCAGGATATCCAGATTCTCTCCCTCGATCACTTCTGCCGCTTTTTTTGCATCTGTTTTCCGGAAAGATGGATCAGAAGATCTGTGATATATACGATCGGATCATCCTCATCCTCACCAATATTTACTTCTGCTGTACTTCCGTCTTTCTTTACCACTACGCCATGGATTGCCAAGGGAAGTGTCACCCACTGATATTTCTTAACACCGCCATAGTAATGTGTGTCCAGATAAGCAAGATCCGTATCCTCATATAATGGATTCTGTTTGACATCAAGACGTGGAGAATCAATGTGTGCTCCCAGAATATTCATTCCCTCAGAAATATCATCCTGTCCGATATGAAACAGTGCAATGATCTTCTTCATTCCGACTGTATAAACTTTATCTCCTGCTTTTCAGTTTCTCACCCTTCGCAGTCTTCTCTTCCAGAGATTCATATCCTGCTGCCCCGTGCTTCTCTGATGATCTGCGTCACACATTCACGCTCTGTTTTTCCCACATTAAGAAAAATTGCGATACGCTTTTGCAACCTGCTCCAGTTTTTTTTTCTTCTGCTTCTGTATAAGAAAGCCATGCATTTCTACGTTCCATTTACTGTTCCGCCTTTCTTTATGACTGTCATTCATAGTATTGCTTTTTAACGGTAACTATTCATCAGTTCGCTATTATGTAATGGTATTGAACAATTACCTGTTTTTATTCATTATAAAACATCCTCTGAAAATTTTCCATATGATTAATATTTATTTGTCAGTGGACATTATGATTCATTTCCGCTATAGTTGATGGCAGGTTAATGTTTCTCCTCTCAAATTCATTATTTGCGAGGATTATTATAAAAAATATCTGCAATACCAGGAGGTTCTGTCATGAAAAATTCAGAGGAACTGCGTCAGCAGCTTCGTTCCATAAACCGCAAAAGTTATCCGGCATATAAAGGGCTGAAAAGTCTGTATCATTTTGGAAATTATATTCTGTCCATCGACCATGTGCAGGGGAGATCCTTTTTGCTTCTCCCTCTCATGTCAGCATTCAGATTTCACACAGAGATGCCGGATTTCCCGTCGAATATTATAAAGATACACTTACCGGGACTACTCTTTGCGACTATCTTACACGTCAGTTTGAAAAACAGGTCAGTCAGTACAGCTTTCGTGCAAAAGGCTCCGGCAAAAGCGGCCTGCTCACTGTCAGTCATTAGTGGTCAGGAGATTCTTTCCCGGACAGCCTGTGAAATAACAGAAAAAGGCATAACCGCCCGCTTTTTGTGGGCTTCCCTGCTAATGGCCGAACGATCAATGCCACTGAACTGGAGAAAATCCTTTTTTGATTTTTTTCTGCCTGTATGCATTCAAAAATCCTTTTTCTATTCCAGCCTTAATGCAAAGGAATTACAGAATTATATAGAGCTTGCAGAGGATCAGGAATTTATCCGTCAGACGCTGAAAGAAAAAAAATCTCTGCGCATTCATAGCCGACGGCTCCATCCTCCCAAGAGAAAGCGGTATTTCCTCCCGCCCTATGAAAGCTTCCGTTCCCTTCACTTCTCCGGACAGTCTGCGCATGTCCATAAATCTTCCCCATAAAAGGAAAAATCACAGGCATGGGGATTCCAAAGGGAATCACTCTGATCGTAGGTGGTGGATATCATGGCAAATCCACGCTTCTGAATGCACTTGAACTTGGTGTATACAATCATATCCCCGGAGATGGACGTGAATACGTGATCACAGATGCAACTGCTGTCAAACTGCGTTCAGAAGATGGCCGTTTTATCAAGGATGTGGATATTTCCATGTTTATAACTGATCTTCCAAACAAGAAAGATACCCGCTGTTTTCTCTACACTGGATGCCAGTGGAAGCACTTCCCAGGCAGCCGGTATCGTAGAAAGCATGGAAGCCGGAAGCCACCTTTTTCTTCTTGACGAAGACACCTCCGCAACTAACTTCATGGTTCGTGATGCTTTCATGCAACAGGTTATTCAGCGTGAGAAAGAGCCGATCACTCCGTTTCTGGAGCGTGCAGAAGATCTTTATAAAAAGCAGGGATTTCTACAATTCTTGTTGCCGGAAGTTCCGGGGCATTCTTTCATATTGCAGATACAATTATCCAGATGGACAATTACGTTCCAAAAGATATTACAGCTTCTGTCAAAAAATTATGCAGCCAATATCCTCTGCCTGCTGTTTCAGTTACTGGATTTTCAGCTTCCGCACAGCCATCGTATTATGAGCAGACCTGCCGAATCTTCTAAGCGCCTCAGACATAACAGTCGTGGAAATCATTCCGATTCCGGTGCCGCAAAACCTGAGCGCCTGAAAACCAGAATCTCCGGAACAGATGGCTTCTCTCGGCAGACAGGAGATTGATCTCCGCTATACAGAACAGCTTATTGACGCAGAACAGACCGCTGCCTTAGGTCTCCTGCTGAAATATGCAGTTGAACATCTGGCAGACGGCAGACGTACCCCTGCCTGAGATTGTGCAGTTTCTCTGGAAAAATCTCTCTTTACATGGTCTGTCCTTCTTTACGGAGAATCAAAAAAAATTTCCTGTGGTTACGCCCCCCGTATTCAGGAAATTTATGCCTGTTTTAATCGTTACAGAGGTTTATAAGAAAGAATCCTGCTTCAGTGACATAATAAAATCACCGCTTCTCCGTCGATCTTGTCGGCTAAGCGGTGATTCACGTTCATTTTACACTTTTTAGGGAAAAGGAAAGATTTTCTCTTAAGGTACGTCATTTCCTTAAGATGTAAATATCATAACCTATAAATGTGAGAGAAATTTGTCTAATTTCTAATATAATTATAAAATTTATAAAAAACTGCAAAAATTTGTTACTGTTCACTCCTGTTCTCAGCAACACAAAAAAATTTTACACTTTTAGAAATTTTGCAGGGAATCAGTTGCATCTCCCTTTCAATCCGTTATAATATTAGATGTATGTAACTATTTAATAATCAAAGAAATCTCTGCGGAACAGTTATCTGATATAGAGCTGCATAACACAACAAAGGTTAGTACACCGTTTTCGAAATAACTATACCACTCACTTGTCTGCAAATCCGATTGCACAGGTATAAAAGCCTCAGCGTAGCCCGTACGCCTGCGTTTTTATACCTGCACACTCGAATCCGCATCCTACGCGATTGGTATAATTATTTACGAAACAATGTACCAGAAAGAGGAAAATAAATGTTTAGAAAAAATAGATAAAACCAGTACCTTCAACGATGTTCTGAAACAAATTATCGAAAAAAATATCCAAAACGGAGAATTACAACCCGGCGACGCACTTCCTGCTGAACGTATTCTGGCAGAAGAATTCGGAATCTCCAGACCAGCATTACGAGAAGTCCTGAAGGCTCTTTCCCCTGCTCGGGATTACTGTCAGCGTACATGGCGGTGCCAATTATATTGCAACTGATCTTCACAGCTGTCTTACTGAACCTCTGTCTATCATATTTCAAATGTACAACAGCAAAATTCAGGATGCATTGCAGCTTCGAGGCGCACTGGAAAGCAAAGCTGCTTTTCTCGCCGCCCAAAAACTGTACACCGCTGGATGCTGCTGAACTCCAGCTTATCATTGCCAGACTGGACAGCACTCAGGATGAAAAAATCCGCGGTGATCTGGATCGTGATCTGCATCTGAAAATTGCTCAGATTTCTGCCAATCCAATACTGAGTGTCTTAAATGCCTCTGCACAGATTACCGAAAATATGATCGTTGGAATACGTTCCTATCTTATGCAGAAAAATAACGATGCACCGGAGATTGATTCCCAACACACTCGGCTTGTTCAGGCAATAACAAATAATGATGCACCTCTTGCAGAAAAAGTTATGAACGAACATATGCATACTATAGAATATCTCCTGAATGAAATTACGTCTGACAACCTCACAATTTCTGATAACGTTCAACAACCATAAATTACCCTGATCATGTTATCAAAAATTATATGTCAGACCCACTTATCAAACCTATGGCAATCCTCTAAAAATCATACTTTATCTGGAGAATTGCCATATCTGCTTTTACAATCATTCTGTTTCTTCACCAAAAACCTCGCACATCAGCCTTGCCCCTGTTTTAAATCCCATGGCAAAAACTTTCTTCCAGCTCCTGTGGATATATTTCCATATGTTTATTCATCAGTTCATCCAGTTCTTCAGCTGTAAGCTCATCTCTGTCAGTTGAACTCTCAATTTCTGATAGCACTGGTATGCCTTCTCTTTTCTCTTTACATAAATCATCATGCATTACTGACATTTCATTTTTTTTCTCTATTGTCATTATCCATATACATACCATACAATTTCCGAATCACATTTTCCATATATTTACCCAGTCTCTCTGAAAATATTTATTTACTGCATTCTAGAGCAGTGTCTGAAAAAGGCTTTCTGCAAGATGTGCGTCACAATTTGTGGGGATATTTTGCCCGGTGGGGGGGCGCCGTGGCGGGGCTACGGCAGCTGAATTCGGGTGAACATCCCGCAAAGGCGATGCGAGATTGCGGGAATGATTTTTCTAGACACACTTGTTACAAGTATTCCCCCATATTCAACTCACTCATACTATCGCATCAAATTGAATTCTTACAACAGTCTCGCAGGATAACCTTTCTATTTCAAAAGCGGAGAAAAGTAATACTAATATATATTATAAATTTGTGTTATATCAAATGTCAATCCTGTGTAACTATACTTTATATCATAACAGTGATTACGGAGATCAAAATTATAGCAATCCTCGTAAATAATGCATTTTAAGACAGTTCAGCAGAGTGCGAAAGACAAGGAAGATATCTGCAGGCGTGCTGACGCACGGCAAAGATATCTGACGCAGGATTTCACACTCTGATGGGCTGGCTTAAGATGCATTATTTCAGAGGATTGCTATAGAATAAGCAATATCAATTATGATAACCATTCACTAATAAATGTTTATACAGGGAGGGATAATCATGCCAAACGACTTTATTGTCCGGCCAAAATGTACAAGATAAAAAAGAAGACAAATCAATCACCATGACCATTCGCCTTTGAACGTGAACTGCAGGAACAATATGATGACTTGTCTGCCAAAAGCGGACGCTCAGAAATGAATTAATGTGCATGGCACTCCGCTATGCTCTTGATAATCTGAAATTTATCGAATAAATTATATGTATATGCGGAAAAAGTCCCTGAAAATATCTGAATAAATGAATGATTATTTAAGTATTGTATGAAATAATGTTATAATTGACGAACTAATACTCATAGATATACAATTACTTCAATAACAGCAATAAATTATCTGACATTATTTACCATATTACTTTATACAGGGGAGGGTTTTTTTTATGCATTCATTATCAGATTCTACTCAGGGATACACTTACACCATTAAATGGATGTTCGGACTGCCGGAAGTTATGAAATCCATGCACGATATGAATATTCATGAAGGTAGCACGATTCGTGTTCTCCCGCAAATTCCACGATTCTCTTATAATTTCTTCTGCAAACCGAAAGATTGTTCTTGGAAATGAAGTTGCAGACAGAATACAGGTATAGTGCTTTTTATATTTAAATGTGGCGAAATTTACAAGACAAAGGCCGGATAAATGCTGTAACATTCAGCATTTATCCGGCTTATTCTTATCTTTGTTCTATCAGTCGTCAGTTTTCCGTCTTAATAATTGTTCTCTGAATTATAAGAAGAAAGAGACGCAATAAGGTATACAACTGTAAACATTGTGTTCAAGTGTGGTGAACCTCACATGACTAAAGTCACATGCTTCCAGACGCTTTAGGCGTCAGACTGAATATCGGCGGATACGCCTGTAACTTAGGTCTGCACAATTATGCGCTTTTTTCCATGCCGGATACGGCAGGTTTCCACATTACAGGTAGTCCGCTGTATATCTGCCTGTATCTATGCTGCTTTTAAGAGTTCCATTTCTGAATGGGTTTTCCTCAGATCTGCATAGACACATGAAGTTCTACGCTTTACAGGAGGGACTTTTGCCTCCAGCAAAGACCTTTCCGTTGCCGGAAGGGGTTTTAAAAGTTCCCTTATAAAATATCTAGCTCCTATATTATAGGATGCTGACAGGTCACAATTATATCGTTTTCCTGTCTGAAAAGTACAGAGGCTGTGATTTTCCCGGTCGTGTTACCGCCCGGAACCATCATAAGCCAGTCTGCTGGTATTCCATGCACAGATCCGGGATATCCGCATCTCTTTCTGTGCCTGATGTTCTGGCTAGCAATACGTAA